>JAEEGJ010013406.1_pt1 | contig 19883 bp, 17 predicted proteins | sample 8958761 | NCBI WGS metagenome assembly JAEEGJ01 (sample SAMN16246546, study PRJNA631951) | gut metagenome | biome: gut microbiome; feature: rumen; material: RS-attached | host: Bos | place: Iran: Karaj | collected 2018-10 | reverse complement strand
CGGCCTCATCAATGTGTACATGGGCGTTGACCCCGATTCATTGGATAAAGCCATTGAGTTGGTACACAAGGAATTGGATAAGCTCTGCACCCAAAAGTTAGGCACGCTCCAACTGCATCATGCCAAACAACAGCTTATCGGACAAGTCGCCTTGAGCTACGAAAGCGGCATGAACGAACTATTGAGTGTCACACGCTCGCTCATTATGGGCGAGCCCATCGAGTATATGGACGACATAATTAATAAGGTGGAAGCTGTTTCAGCCAACGACATCCTCGAAGTTGCCAACCGCGTTTTCGACAAGCAGCAACTCAGTCAGATTGTTTTCGAAGGAACGGAAGATTAAAGATTAAAACGGAAAAACAATATTTAAAACAACTAAAACACCGTTTTAATCGTAATAAGTAAAAAATATGGCATTTTTTTCTCCTTGACCCACAGCCGTTTATCCATAGTGAGAAAAAATAGTTGAAAAAAAAGCTTGACAAAACTTTTATAGTTTGTATTTTTGTGTCGTGAAACGGAATAATAACAACTTAAAACGGAAAATACAAGAGTAAGTGCTTTTTTTCATAATGATTTGATTTAGTTGAACAATGGCGGGAGGTTGGATGATTCAACCTCCCACCTGTTTGAAAAAAGGCTTGACATTCTGATTTAGTTTGTACCTTTGTATCGAAAACCGATCGACAATCCAAAAAACTAACGAATATGAGAAAAGGAATTTTACTATTACTGATGCTGGCAACCCTCGCCTCGATGGCCCAACAGCCCCCCATCTCCCACATCAATATCAACAACGTAAATGCCACTATCCTTGGTAACGGCACTTGTTTTGTCCCGCAAGAGGCAGATGAATGGGACAATTACCCATGTACGACTTGGGAAGTGCCAACTGGTAGCGGCAAAGGGACCATTTTCCAGCACTCGCTTTGGTTTGGCGGTCTAGACACTACCGATAGTCTTCATCTGGCCGCTTTCAGGTTTGGCCAAGTCGGACAAGAATACTGGTCCGGGCCACTCAAGACGACCGATGCCACCCTTGACTTGATGACGGCCCTGAGGTTTCATTACATTTGGAGTCTTACTCGCTCCGAAGTCGATGATTTCATTGCCCACCACGGCGAAGCCAACTATAAAATGCCTAAGGACATCCTCACCTGGCCTGCCCATGGCGAAGGCAATTACGCCTACAATCTCGCGCCTTTTGTCGACATCGACGGTGACGGGCATTACAACCCATTTGCAGGTGACTATCCTGACATCAAAGGCGACCAGTGCCTGTTCTTCATCTTCAACGACAGTTACAATGAGCATGGAGAATCGGGCGGCAAAAAGATCGGTCTCGAAGTCCATGCCATGGTATATGCCTACAATGCTCCCGACGACGAAGCCCTCAATAACACGGTGTTTGTCAACTACCAGTTCTTCAACCGCTCGGGCAACAACTATCATGATGTCTATCTCGGCCTTTGGACCGACTGGGACATCGGTGACATCTGGGACGATTACGTAGGCTGCGATGTACAACGCAATTCTTGTTTTGCTTATAATGGCTGGGAGTGGGACCCTTATTATGATACCATCCTACCCGTTCAGGTGCTCACCATCTTGGCCGGTCCTAATACGAACGCCAACCAGCGCTTGGGCTTGACAGGGTTCATGTACCACAATAACTCATCTGGGGACAATGGCGACCCTTCAATAACTGAAGACTACTACAACTACCTGCGTGGCTTATGGAAAAACGGCCAGCCCATGCTGTATGGTGGTAATGCGTACAACAATGGCACACTCGACCTTCCTTGCAAATACATGTTCCCAGGCGACAGCGACCCCAACAACATAGGCACCAACGGCATACAACCTGAAGGCTATGGCACCAACGGCGTGTATTGGACCGAAGAGCAATGCGGCAATGTGCCATCCGACCGAAGAGGCCTGGCCATGGTGGGACCTTTCAGTTTACCGGCAGGCGGCATGCAGGAACTGGACTATGCTTTAATTACCGCGTGGGGAAACGAGAGCCAATCCGCCATGGAACGCAAAGGCGAGTTCATCGACCATATCATAACGTTGTTCAACAACGGACTATATAAATAACCCTATTGTCAAACCTAAAGAATTGAAGACATGAAAAAGTTATATATCATAGTATTGTTCCTCATGACGGGCATCATGGCCGAAGCCCAAACTAGCGTTTGGGACGGCAGCAGAGAGCTTTGGACCCGTGGCGAAGGCTCCGAAAGCAGCCCATATCGGATTGAGTCGGCCGGGAACCTGGCCTTCCTCGCTTATATGGTCAACAAAGGCTATGAAACAGAAGGCCTGTACTTTGTGCTGACCACCGACATCGACCTGAACGGCAGCGAAGACCTGCAATGGGTGTCTGTCGGATTGGGCGACAGATGGTTTAATGACGACGGCTGCGACCGAGGAGCACCTGATTCATATTATAATGTCAACACCTACTTCAGAGGCCATTTTGATGGTGGCGGTCACAAGATCTACAACCTTTATAACGATGGTGGTATTATCGCAGGCTTGTTTGGCTATGTCACCTCGGAGGCTGAGATCAAAAATGTCAGTGTTGAAAACGGGTATATCCGCGATGCGCAATATGGCGGAGGCATTGTCGGGCATGCAGGTTCCGGTGCTAACGTCTCTATCACCAATTGTTCCAATAACGCCGACATCAGCGGTTTTCAGGTTGGAGGCATTGTGGGATACGGCGGCGGCAAGGTCACCAACTGTTACAACACAGGCAGCATCAAAGGCACCAATGCGGCAGGCGGCATCTCCGGCACAGTGACTGCCGAAATCCACAATTGCTTCAACACAGGCAACATCACTTCGTATGGAGGTGGCGGCGGCATCATGGGTACCAATCAGAGAACCACCACCATCATGAACTGCTATAACACGGGCTCCGTCACAGGTGACGGGCAGGGCATCGGTGGCATCGGTGGCATTATCGTCAAGGGCATGGTGAAAAACTGCTACAACGTAGGCGACGTCGCCAACAGCCAAAAACCTGCAGGCGGCGTTATCGGGTCTGATTTCAACGGCACAGCCGACAACCTATATTACCTCAACACCTGCGGTGGCGAAGGCATTGGCGAGCCGATGACCGACATCGAAATGCGTGACCCCGCCTTTGTCGGGACGCTGAACAACGACACGGACGTCTGGGGCTACGACGAAGGTGACGTCAACAACGGCTACCCCATCCTTGTCCCCATCGGCTTCTCGACCGACGAAATCACCATCCAGAACGAGATGTTGAGCGTCTACCCCAACCCTGCCAAAGGCTGCTTTACCGTGGAAGGCAGCGGACGGCTAAACATCATTAACATGCTCGGGCAGGTCATTGTGGAACAGACCATCGAAGGCCAGACCAACGTCACGCTGCCCGAAGGCATCTACCTCTTGAAACTGTCCGACGGCAATATCGCGATTTCGAGAAAGGTCGTCGTTTATTAAACTTTCATATTGTTTTTGGTTATTGAAGCAGGAGCATCGGATAAGATGTTCCTGCTTCTTCGTTTTCCAATCGAAAAACTAAGATGAAAAATACAATATTAAAGCAGAATATTTATACTTTAAACGGAAATTATTCTATTTAAAACGAAATATCCAAAAAAATCGCTTTTATTACTATCTGTTATACAACAGCTTATCACTTGTAACGAAAAATAGTTGAAAAAAAAGCTTGACAAAGCTTATTTCAGGTTATAGTTTTGCGGTATGAATTAACCGTAATACTACTTTAAGCGGAAATTTTTGGATTAAAAGTTTTAAATCGAATTGCGGCTTAGGCCAAGAAAATGACAACATGAAACAAACCAACTGAGTTATTCACCTCTAAAACAAAGCGCCATGAAAGCCAAACTTTACCACATCCTCACCGGCCTGCTGATGGCCGCCTGCTTCACGAGCTATGGGCAGGAAATCGTCGGCGAGTTCATGATGCAATGCAACAAGGACTTTTGGAACTGCGATATCCAAGAATGCTCCGACGGGACACTGCTGGTCGGAACTTACAGCAACAGAATCGGCCATGACCATTTGGAAAAGTACCTTGTGTGTAAAATCACGCATGCCGGAGAGTTGCTCGACTCAGTAACCTTCCCATACGGTTGGGAGATACTCGCTCACCCGACGCAATCCGATGTCTTCGTCCTTCCCAGCTACGAATGGAATGAAGCCGACAGCATCCTCAGCTTCAGAATGACCTTTATTGATTCTGAACTCGAAGTGATAGACGAAATCTTGACGCCTATCTTTATTGGCGTTGACTACAACACGAATCAGTGGTCTTTAGATGAACTGTTCATCGACCCACAAGGCGACTTTATCATTTCCTATTGGACAGATTTCAATTTGATTGACTATTGGTCGGATTACGCCGTGTACCACATGATGCGCATCGGTCTTGACGGCACCATTATCTCTGAAAGCGGAACCGACAGGATACTTCCGCCCAACTGGTCAAACATGCATCCAGGCGATAGCGCCTTGGTATATGAGTATTTCGACGTATTTAACGAATCACCGTTACAATACTATAGGATGGGAGGTTACATAGGAGAAAACAACGAACACCCCTGGTCATTGTTTGCTTACATCTTTGACGACAATCTCAATCTCATTGACACGCTTATTTTCGGCAACTTTAGCGAGAACCTCTTCTTTGATTATACCGGAATGGAGCATATCACCCCTATCTCAAATGATCCGATGAAAGAGACCTACCTCCTTTCCGCACAGGTGTGCTACAATGACAATGACTTCGCCGCATCCATTGCCAAATATGACAAGGATAACAATCTACTAGCCATTAACAGGATTGAATCATCTTCCACTATTGGATACGGCAGTCCTCTTTATACAGAGGCAGTGGATGAGAACACCATCTACCATGCCTATCAGGAATACCCCACTTCCATGAACGAGGTAATGGCCGTGACACGATTGGACGGAGACCTCAACGTGGTATGGAACATCCGATTACCTGGTGACCAATGGAACTATGGATACGGACATAGTCTCAAGGTGTTGCAGAATGGCGACATTGCAGCGGGATTTGTCTCCATGCGCAACAGCGCGGACAGGCTCTACCTTTACATCATCCACGACGGTTACGACGCCACCCCCGAAATCGTGGCAACGGAGAGCCCATTTTCACTTTACCCCAACCCCGTGAAAGACCAATTGATTCTCCGCTTCGATGACGGCACCGAGCCTGAGAGCGTTGAACTTTATGACCTTTCAGGCCGTTTTGTAAGCACCAAACGAAACGGTCTGGAAAGCATCGACATGAGCGCGATGCCCTCCGGAGTCTACATGCTGCGCGTCACCATGAAAGACGGGACGAGCTACCGCGAAAAGATCCTAAAAGAATAAGTAAAGTTTTTCCATATGATTTGGTTTTAGTTGATTTGGTTTGGTAGAGACGGTGCTTGCGCCGTCTCTATTTTTGTCAACTAAAATCAATTGGTCTTGAACTTGTACTTCACCTCTTTCAGTTCCGCGTTAGCCTTGGTAATCTTATTCTTCAGGTTTTCCTTGTAGTTGGCCACTTTGGCGGCCATCTCGGCATCGCTCAAGGCCAGCATCTCGGCGGCGAGGATGGCGGCATTGAGTGCACCATTCACACCCACAGTGGCCACAGGGATACCGGGAGGCATCTGGATGATGGACAGCATAGCGTCGAGGCCGTCGAGCATACCCTTCACCGGCACACCGATGACAGGCAAGGTGGTGTTGGCGGCAATCACGCCCGGCAATGCGGCAGCCATGCCAGCGGCGGCGATGATCACTTTAATGCCACGGCCTTGGGCCTCGCGGGCAAACCGTTCCACTTCCTGCGGCGTACGATGCGCACTGAGGGCGTTCATCTCAAACGGGATCTCCATCTCGTCGAAGAACTGTGCGGCTTTTTCTAAAACGGGAAGGTCGGAGGTGCTTCCCATAATGATGCTTACTATTGGAGTCATATCAGTTGTCAGTTGTTTAGTTGTTCAGTTATTCAGTTGGCCGATGGCTGATGGCCTATGACTATGGCTCGCTTCACGCAAAAGGTCAAGCATGAGCCTTTGGCCTAAGCGAGCCATGGGCCATTCGCCATAGGCCATAGTTTTGAACGCAAAAATAGTTTTTTTCCCCATGCGGTTGACCCAATAGAAGCATTTTGTATATTTGTATCGCCTTATCAGAAGGGCAAACAAATCTCAATCCTTTGAAAATGAAAACAGTAAAAGTTATTGACAAGGAATTTGGGCTGTACATCCCCCAAGAAAAAATCGAAAGCAGCATCCAAAACGTGGCAGACCAAATCAACCACGACTTGGACGGCATGAATCCGTTGTTTCTCGTGATTCTCAACGGCGCCTTCATGTTCGCTTCTGAGCTGTTCAAACGACTGACGATTCCCTGCGAAATCTCGTTCGTCAAGCTGTCGTCATACGCCGGAACGGAGACCACCAACGTCGTCCGCGAGCTCATCGGCCTGGACCATCCCCTGAACGGCCGCCATGTGGTCATCGTGGAAGACATCGTCGACACAGGCCATACCTTGCGCTATACCACGCAGAAACTCCGCGACTTGAAGGCCTCCGACGTACGCATTGCCACGCTGTTCTTCAAGCCGAACAACTTCCAATACACCTACCCTATCGACTACAAAGGCATGGACATCGGCAACGAGTTCATCGTGGGCTATGGATTGGATTATGACCAACAAGGGAGAAATTTGCCGGATATTTATAAGATAATTGAGCAATAAGCCATCAGCCGTCAGCCGTCAGCTATCAGCATAGTACAGCCAAGCTGACGGCTGATTGCTGATAGCTGAAAGCCAAACAATTAAACAATTCAACAGTTAACAATTCAACAACACATACCATGCTAAACATCGTACTTTTCGGCCCTCCCGGGGCAGGCAAAGGAACGCAGTCGCAGTTCCTGCGCGAGAAATATAACCTGACCTATATCTCCACCGGTGAAATCCTACGCGAGGAAATTGCCGCTGAGAGTGAATTAGGTCTTCAAGTGAAGGAAATCATCAGCCAGGGCAACCTCGTCTCCGATGAAATTGTGGCCCAAATCATTGAGAAGAAACTCTCCGAGAACATGGACTCGGCCGGTTTCCTTTTCGACGGCTATCCGCGCACGGTGCGCCAAGCCGAGATCCTGGACGAGATGATGGAGAAGTTCGGCATGTCGCTGACAGGCGTGTTGAGCCTTGAAGTGCCCGAGGAACTCCTCATCGAGCGCATGCTCGAACGCGGCAAGACCAGCGGTCGCGCCGACGACAACCTCGACTCCATCAAGCACCGCTTCGTGGAATATGAGGCCAAGACGCGCCCCGTGCTCGATTTCTACCAAGGCAAGGACAACCTGCACGCGGTGAACGGCGTGGGCGAGATCCCGCAAATCTTCGAGAACCTCTGCACCGTCATTGACGCTTTGTAGGATTATCACAAAACCCACAAAACAATCAAAACTTCTTTGTAGTAGAGGGAAAGCGGCCAACTGGCCCGCTTTCCGGCGGCGACACAGTTGTGCGCCGCCCTCCTCTTTGACAAAAAAAACGGTTTTGTGGGTTTTGTATGTTTTGTGAGAAAAAATCAATGTTCCCAGCGAACATCATTTTTCAGGACTGACGGTGGGTTGCCACCGATGACTTGATGCTCGCCGCTGAAAGATGAGGTCAGCAGCGTGCCTGCTGCCACAACCGTGTTGTCGGACACCACGGCACCTTTCAGCAACACACACTTGCATCCAATCCAGACATGGTCGCCAACCTGAATGGCCTTGTCGGGATTGATGCGTTCATTATCCTTATTATATAAGGGATGCTCATCGGTGTCCATCACGAGGATGTCCCAACTCAGCAAGCAGTCGTCACCGAAACGGATTTCCTTGGCGCAGACAATGGTGCTTTCAGCCGTCATGTTGAAACCATCGCCGAGATGTAAGTCTCCGCGCACCGAAATCTTCGAGCCGTGTCCGATGCTGGCCTTGCCACCGAAGCTCACCGTGCCGCTCACCTGCCAGATGCCACGGGAGCGTTTGCGGTCGTAATGACCCACATCACCAAAGCCGATTTTCACCATTGCCCTTTCCACCTTTTCGGGTAGTTCGACCTTGCCGTGCAGCTCGCGCAAATAAGTGCGGTGCGACACCACCACGGGCAGCTTCAACGCCGTTTTCAGCGGAAAATAATGCAGATTGAAGCGCAACGTCTTCGGAATCGAGCAGAGGATATTGAAGAAATCAAAAGCGGTCATGGGCATCGGTTTGATTGGGCAAAAATAAAGTATTTAAACATATAATTGCCATTAATTGAACACGAATTTTTCAAAAACACAGCCATGGCTTCATTGTCTGTTTTTGTTACCGAAAAAGAAAAATTAGATTTAAAGTATAATAATTTGGATTTAAATTGAAATAATTACTATTTTTGGCTGTCAATAATCATCCCTACCATGAAAAAGTTGACTCTATTTCTATTGCTTTTAGGCCTTGGTTTCATCCACCAGGTCTTTGCCCAGGAACGCCAGATCATCCAAGGTTACTGCAAAGACGAGAACGGCAAAGCCATTGAGAACGTAAGTGTCTACGCCCACGACTCACTACTCGTTTCAGTCACTGACGAGCTGGGCCGCTTCACCTACAGCTATGCCAAAGCCGGCGAAAAACTCCGTTTTGCCCACATGGTCTTTGAGCCGACCTATTACACCATAAAAGACAAAGACATCAACGGCAAGAACTTGACGGTCAAGATGAAAACCAAAAGTCATGAGTTGCTTGAAGTGGAAGTGACGGCCAACGCACCTCACATTGCCTTTGACAACCCGGTGATGACCGTCATCGACTACACCCTCCGTGAGGATGGCATTTACTTGATTGCCTACCGCCGTCGAAACTCAGCATTGCTACATCTTTCCTTCGACATGGATACGCTACACGAAATGAAAATATCGTCGCGCTACAAGTACATCACCAAAGACGCTTTCGGCGACATATATGCCATCAACGACTATCAAGCCAGCCAAGTTGGATTCATGGAACTGGACAACGGAAAGAAAATACTGATGAACTTCTATCATTCCATGTCGAGAAAGACCTTCTATGATAAGTTCTCCACCATTGTGGCGGCTTCCGACAGCGTTTTTATCACAGGGCGTTACTTTTACTTTAACAAAGAAATGGGCTATTACTGCAATATCCTTGGCAGTGACAATGAGCCTTACTTGTTGCATTACATCGTAGACGAAGAGGGCCGTGACGACATTTCATTGATGATCCGCACAAAAACAGGCATCGACTTTTGGGCTACTACTCGCATTTACAACCCTTTATACGCCATCGGCAACAAATTCTACCTCTTTGCCTACACCGACCATGAGACTATTGTCTTCGATGCCGTGGGCAATGAATTGGAGCGCTATCCCCTCACCTTCCACGAATACCGCAAATGGAACGGCAAGATGGAACTCGACCGCCGCTGGAAACAGAAAATGTTGTATGACGCAGCCAGGAAGGAATTCTACACCTTCTTCGTCAACGATGGTATTTATACATTGAAGCGCATCGACCTGAAAACCGGAACGGCCACCTCCGTGATGGACCTCAGCGGCTATCCCTTTGCTCAGAATATGAGGATTCACGATGGCGTTTTGTATTTCATTTATCCCACGGGCATCAACCACCGGAAGGCATTGTATCAGGTAAGGATAGAATGATATTTTGATTGATTATTTATCAAAATCGGTATGATTTTTGTAGTATTTAACTTGAATTTTTCCTAGTTAAACTATCAAAAATAACACTCTATGAAAAAGATTTACATTCTATTGCTTTTTTCAGCATTAGCTTTTCAAAGTGCCGTGGCACAAAACGAACTTCAAAATCCATACGCTGTAGCCAAGGAAGATGGATTCAGCTATCGTTCGTTGAAGAAACTCATCAATATGGACAGCCTTTATGTCGGGTCACAATTTGAGCGTCCCTATCATGACCTGTTGAGTATTCTGTATTCACGGGTAGGGCATTACAAGGATGCCATGCGTATGGCTGAAAAAGGCAACTTGTTTTCAGACAAAACGCGTTTGGCCAAGACCTATGAAAATGTAATGGCTATACCTTTGTCGGAAGTAATGGACAGCATTATCGAAAACAATCGTGTCATCATGCTTAACGAGATGCATTTTAATCCCCATAGCAGGGCTTTTGTCATCAGTTGGTTGGAAAACTGTTACCAAAACGGATACCGTTACTTTGCCGCAGAAACCTTATTTGCGAAGGACTCCTTGGTGAACGAGCGGCGCACCGTGCTACTTGGCGAGACGGGATTCTATAGCGATGAACCTGTTTTCGGCGACCTATTGAGGACGGCTCTCAATATAGGCTATACGCTGGTGCCCTACGAGGCCGATGGTTGGGGCGTTGACCGCGAGAGGAATGAAGCAGATAACCTGATCAAGAATATCCTTGACAAGGACCTCGAAGCGAAATTTTTGGTTTATGGAGGCATGGGACATATCTCAGACCGCAAAGGATGGTCGATGATGGGTGGGTTTTTCAAGGAAAAGACAGGTATTGACCCGTTTACGATGGATTGCAGCGTCATGACTTTCTCTGAACAATACGATAGTATGGACTCGCTGCGTACCGCATTTTTTGACCGTATTGATGCCCTGCCCGTCCGTGAGCCGATTATCTGTTATGATACTGCGAAACGCATCTATCCAAACAACTCAGGCATGGATGCCACCTGTTGCCTGCCGCGCACACGCTTCACCGAAGACAACATCCCCGACTGGAAACTTTACAACGGCAAGGTGCTTTACACTATTGACCGTCGATTTATCGATAAAAACGGCTTCCCTGAAGGTTGCGTGAGCGCGTTCCTGAAATCGGAAGGCGAGCAATGCGTCCCCATCGACCAGTATATGTACGGTAAGGACGAGAAGGAATTCAAGTTAGCGCTTTACAAGGGCGAGTATTTGTTTCGGTTTGATGACGGGAAGGCATATAAACATGCTACAATCACCGTAAAATGAGTGCGTTATGAAAAAGAACGCTACCCTTGTTTCGCTATTGCTATTCTTTGCTTCTTCGCTTTTCGCCCAAACCCAAACCACCGTTTACGGCAACCTCGGCGTGGAGAACGTGAACATCAGCATCGTGAACACGCCTTACGGCACCAGCACCGATGCCAAAGGGCATTATGAATTGCCGCTTTTCGACCGCTCGGAGACCGTCAACCTGTATTATTCGTGCATCGGCTATCAGGATACGGTGGTGAGCCTCACGCCAAAACAGTTGCAGCGCGATTCCATCAATGTCAGTTTCCGTATGAGGAAGATGAGTTACGACCTTCAGGAAGTTGGCGTTTCGGGAATCAAAGACTTTTACCGCTCTGATTCCAACCGCAACATCGCCGACATCGCGTTTTTGGGCGGGAAAATCTACCTTTTGGAGAACAAGCCCAAGACTTCATCGATGGTCGTCCTCGACACCGAAGGCGTTGTGCAAGCCCACAAGGACTTCGACCAACTCTTTGAAAAACTCCACATTGACGCTTTCGACGACCTCATTCTTGTCGGGCAAGACAGTTGCTTGCAGGTATATCTTGATGAAAAACAGGGCATTTTGCCCGTTTCCACCTTCTCGCGCGATGATTACCGCAACAAACTGCTCAAAATCGTTTGCGAGTACAACGGGGCTTACATCGTTAGGACCATCGTTCACGACCGTGGCCTTTATTGGCTCAAGTTCAACCACGGCAAAAGCCAGGATTTCCTTTACATGAAGAAAGACGGCTCCATGGAGAAGCCCCAATATTTATGCAGTTTCATCGACACCCTCGGCTACCGCGCCTGCCAGTCGCAATGGATGAAGATACAAAACGAATACCATCAGGCGATGGCGGAAAACTTCACCCTCGAGTCCATCTACGATGAGAACGGGGACGGGCATCCGGTGCGCGAAGGAGAAAGCATAACCTCCATTCGCATCAAAAAAGCGGAACGAGGAAGCCCAGGCATCGACCTCATCAACGAAGGAACTTGGGACGGGAATTTGGTACGCTTGGCAGAAACCCCTACCTTGCTTGGAATGATACAATGGTATTGCTCCATGATGGCCAAAAAGGAACTCCAGATTGTCCCCTTGAAAGTCAACGGCATGCTTCAATTCGTTGGTCTTGACAACCGCGAAATCGTGGAAATCGGCCCCGACTTCAAAGTGGCGAAAAGACAGCAACTGAAAATCACTTCGGGAGAGCAATACTTCAAAAACGAGTTCCTCACCGACAAAGCCACGGGCAAAACTTACGGTCTTTTTGTGGAAAACGGGATGAACCACATCGGTCTCTACGACCCTGAAGCGGGCACAGTCGGCATGAGACAAAAAGCCAGCAAGAAGATTTATCCAAGGGTATTCAAGGTGCATGGCGGCTATGCCTACAGCGTGTTTTTCGATTCGGGAAGCAATCGCGGAGTGATTAGTCGGATGAAGATAGAATAGGTTTCCGGGGACAACAATAAGGTTTTTATCTATATTTGCCCCGTCAAACCAATCAAATCCATTTCATCATGAAAAAACTATTCATCTTTATCATCATGGCAACCTTCGCATTCGCCATGATGGCGTGCAACAACAACGGAAACAATAAACAAAACACTGACAACAAAACAAGCACAGAGAACACTGTCAGCACACCAGATGCCTCCGTAGAGTTGGGCAAAACGTTTTTGGAGAACTTCTACCAAGGGTTGGAGGAAGTGTTTGACCAAGATCAAGAGGAAGCCTATCAGCATGTATATAAACATATTACACTAGAAGCCAAGCAGTTTCTGATAGACCAATACGACTACGACTGTGATGGTGAATGCATGGCAATATGGCTCTTCCTTTATCAGGGAGGCGGTGATGTAATCGGCAACTGCCAGCGCACTATTGAACCGGTTGACGGGCTTTCGTACAGGGTTACCAATACCTATTATTATGAAGGTAAAAAAAGCTACGAATATCACGTGAAGCTTGGCCTTGTCAAAGACGCAGACACTTTCAAGATCGATTCCATCACCCCGGAAGACGAAGCGTATTACGATTAACGAATCATGACCTCCTTATTCCGATTAAGATACGACAGCCGCTGGGGCGAGGAATTGTTCCTCACGGGAAACAGCGATGAATTAGGCAATTGGAATCCAAACAAGGCCGTTCCGATGGAATATGTGGGGCTTGGGATTTGGTCGGTCTGTGTAGAGACGCGCCATGGCACGTCTCTACCAAACGGAATGGAATACAAATATTTCATCCGTGAAAACGGCCAAATCCATTGGGAGGACGGCCCCAATCGCATCCTGCCCATGGGCAAAGACCGTGTTTGGGATTGGTTTGGCCTCACCGAAAGGCAGACGATGAAAGGCGTGGCCGTGCCGCTGTTCAGCTTGCGCACGGAAGACGATTTCGGCATCGGGGAATATGCCGACCTGCCGAAATTGGGCAATTGGTGTGTCTGCAACGGATTGAAAATCATACAAATCCTGCCCATCAACGACACGACGGCGCATTATGATTGGGGCGATTCTTACCCTTATAATGCCATTTCGGCTTTTGCATTAAACCCAATTTACCTCAACCTCAAGCAATTGGGCATCAAGGAAGACGCGGCTTTCAAACGGATGCGGACCATGCTCAACAAAGAGGAATCCGTCAACTACCCCAAGGTGCTGAAAGCCAAATGGAAATACTTCCAAATTGCCTTCGAACAACAATGGGAATCGCTGAAAGACACCGCTGAATTCAAGCAGTTTGTCAAAGAAAACGAAGACTGGCTCTTGGATTACGCCCACTATTGTGCCGAGCGCTACGGCAACGGCACGGAGATCCACCTCTTCCTGCAATACCACTGCGACAAACAACTGCGCGAGGCGGTCAAGGCATTGCATGACAAAGGCCTGCTGTTGAAGGGCGACATCCCTATCGGCGTGAATCCCTCTGGAGTAGATGTAAAATCGCATCCCGAATTGTTCAACCTTGATGTGCAAGTCGGCGCCCCACCTGACGACTTCGCCGACGAAGGACAAAACTGGGGCTTCCCGTCCTACAACTGGGAGGCGATGGCCAAGGACGGCTACGCCTGGTGGCAACGCCGACTGCAAGTGATGGCCCGCTATTTCGACGCCTATCGCATCGACCATATCTTGGGCTTCTTTCGGATCTGGGAGATTCCCAAGACGGCCAAGTCGGGTATGCTGGGGCATTTCTCTCCTGCCCTGCCATTGAGCATTGAAGAGATTGAAAATCAAGGCTTCCATTTCTTGAAAAGCAAGCATGTAAAGAAAGGTGTTGACACCCTTTTCATCCTCGCACAAAACGAGAAAGACAAATACATCCCGCGCATTGAATTGCACAAAACCAAAGTTTACCAAGCCCTCAGTAAGGAACAGAAACACGCTATCGATGGCATCTACGAAGACTTCTATTTCCACCGCCACAACGAGTTTTGGAAACAGAAAGCCTTAGAGAAGTTGCCCTCCTTGGTCAACGCGACAAAGATGATTGCCTGCGGCGAAGACCTCGGCATGATTCCCGCCTGTGTGCCTGAAGTGATGCAAGCGTTGGGCATCATGAGCTTAGAAGTGCAGCGGATGCCGAAAGTGTTCGGTCATCAGTTTGTCCAGACCGAAGACCTGCCCGAGAACTGCGTCTACACCACGGGCACCCACGACATGCCCACCTTGCGTGGCTGGCTGGCCGAAGACCGAGTGCGCACCCGCCAGTTCCTCGACAGTCTCGACCTCGACGACCGCAAAGTCACAGCAAAAACCCTTAAAAAGGTGATGGACAAACATTTGGACAGCCCTTCAAAATGGAACATCTACCCCCTGCAAGACCTTTTGGACTTGGACGAAAAGAACTGGTCGCCCAACCCCGTGGAGGACCAAATCAACGTCCCAGCCAATGCCAAAAACCAGTGGAAGTGGCGGATGCGGATGAATTTGGAAGCTTTATTGCCACCAATCCGATAAAAAACCTTACCTTTGAAGCCTAAATTCAAACTACCATGAAATTCAAACCCTACAACCATAGCGAAGAAGCGCTCAACGAGCGCATCGCATTGATTCTCAACGAAGAAAAGAAAAAAGGTCACGAAAAGGAAGCCTTGCACACCATCTTCCAAAGCATCGACTTCACTACCTTGGAAGCCTTCGACAACGAAGCCAAGATCAAGGACTTTTGCGAGAAAGCCTTGGCCTTCCCGAAACAGAAACCACACCTCTCTGTGCCCGCCATCTGCATCTACAGTCCCTTCATCCGTCAGGCCAAGAAACAGCTTGAAGGTAGTGGCATCCGTGTGGCCACAGTGGCCTGCGCCTTCCCTTCGGGCATGATGCCCTTCGACCTGAAAGTCAAGGAGGTGGAATACTGCGTCAACGAAGGCGCCGATGAGGTGGACATGGTCATCTCGCGCGGCACTTTCCTCGCAGGTCACTACGAAGAGGTCTTCGACGAAATCAAGACCATCAAGGAAACCTGTGGAAATAAGGCCAGACTAAAAGTCATCCTTGAGACGGGCGAGCTGAAGACCGTGGAGAACATCCGCAAAGCCAGCGAGCTCGCCATCCTCGCAGGTGCCGACTTCATCAAGACCTCGACTGGCAAGGTGCCGGTGGCCGCCACACCACTCGCCGCCATCGTCATGATCGACACCATCAAGGAATACTATGAGGCCACAGGCAAGAAGGTCGGCTTCAAGCCCGCTGGCGGCATGAAGGTGCCGGACGATGCCCTCACCTACTATTATCTTGTGAAAAACATCCTCGGCAAACAGTGGCTCAACCCGAACCTCTTCCGCGTAGGTACAAGCCGCCTCGCCAGTTTAATTTTGGAACAAATTCAATAATCACAAAACCCACAAAACTTACAAAACTATTGTCTTGTTTGAGCGGCACGGCAACCGCCTTGCCGCTGGGAAGCAGCCGGTTGGCGTGCTTCCCCAACTCAATAAAAAGGTTTTGAGGGTTTTGTAAGTTTTGTGACAAAAACAAACAACATGGCAACAATAAAAGGAACCTACAAAGGAAATCTCCGTAACGAGATGACCCATGTGCAGTCGGGCAACACCATCTTCACCGACGCACCCACCGACAACCACGGCAAAGGCGAAGCCTTCTCGCCCACCGACCTCGCCTGCGCGGCCCTCGCCGGCTGCATGATGACCATCATGGGCATCAGTGCACAAGGCCACAAATTCGACATCGACGGCACCACCTACACGGTGAAGAAGACCATGAACGCCGACCCGCGCCGCATCGGGCAGATCGACATCGTGTTCAACTTCCCCGAAAAGGAATACACCGAGAAACAGAAAGCCCTGTTGTGGGCCGCAGCCGAGAGTTGTCCTGTAGGCCGCTCGCTGCACCCCGATGTCATCGTCAACATCACCATGAATTTCCAAGCCTGATGGAATACGATGCACTGAAAGGACTCCGCCACAGCGAGACGCTCGTGGTGGAGCATAAAGACACCGCCGCCGTTTACGGTTCAGGCGCTTTGGAGGTATTTGCCACCCCCGCCATGATTGCCCTCATGGAGAAAACCTGTTTGGAAAGTGTCTCCGACAAGATTGGTGAAGGCAACACCACCGTGGGCATTGCGGTCAATATCAAGCACCTGAAAGCCAGCCCTGTGGGCTCCACCATTCGCTGCGAGGCAGAACTCGTCGAGGTGGACCGCCGCCGTTTGGTTTTTGAAGTGAAATGCTTCGAGGGTGACACACTGGTTGGCGAAGGCATCCACGAACGTTTTGTCGTCGACAGCGAGAAATTTATGTCCAAGTTTTAAATTGACTCAATAACCTCAGGCAATTCTCAATTATCAATTATCAATTTTGAATTATGAGATACACTTACCGAACCCAAGGCACCTGCAGCCAAGCCATTGAGTTTGAAATCGAGGACGGCATCTTGAAGAACGTACAGTTCTACGGAGGTTGCAACGGCAACACGCAAGGCGTGGCCACTTTGGTGGATGGCATGAAGGCCGAGGATGTCGTCGCCAAGTTGGAAGGTATCCGCTGCGGCTTCAAAGGCACCTCTTGCCCCGACCAGCTGGCCAAGGCTATCAAACAAGCTTTGGCGCAAGAATAAACGCAATCTTATTTCGCCACAACGAACTGTTCCCCATTCCATTCCAAGCGGAGCGGCTCGCCATCTTCCATCGGGAAAACGAAATAGTCTTTACCAAATTCCAGTTCATCTCCCTGATAAGGGAAAAAGAGAGCACTACCCAACAGTCGCATCCCTTCCAAATTCAAGGGGAGGTTTTGGGCGTCACTGGGTTCGAGTTTCCCATCCTTACCCAAAACATAGACACTCAATTTGTCGTTCTCCGGACCCTGGGTAGGCCAATACTCCATCACCAACCACGAACCGTCGCTACGCTGATAGCAGGCGATGGTCAACGTTTCGCCGTCGTCGACAGGAACCGTTGCCACAGTCTTGCTTTGGCAAGCAAGACCTTCGATGTACTCCTCCGAGAGCAGTTGTTCGGCAGCCTTCTGGACAATGTTTTCCATGGGCTCTTCATACTTCCAGGTGGTGAATTGTGACTTCCTCGCAAAATAAGTAAGGCTATCCTTTACATTGTCATAATAATGGTAATTAAACGTGGTTTCCTTGCCATCGGAAGCGTAATGAACTATGCTGATGAGCAATCCTTGGCTGTTATAGTGATAGGCGTCCTTATATCCTAAGTGGAAAGCATCTGGGACATCATGATTCGCGGTATAGAAACAGCTTTCAACAATTTTCGTCTCACCATTGATTTCCGCATATCGACTCGTAGTGTATCGGGCAAGTTGTAAAAGCCTTTCATCGAAGTCTTTGTCGTCCACGTAGTCATCCCACGACACTTCTGCGTCATACTCTTGACACAGTGTATCATACTTAAAATCGTTGTCCAGGCAATAGCGAACTTCCTTCACCATAAAAAAAGAGGGATATCCCTCGGTGGTATGCTTGCCTATACTCGTACAAACGTTGTCCTTATAGGTAAAATCCTCATTATATTCACGAGTATTCCCAAAGAAAGAAGATCCTCCCTCGTAAATGAGTCTGCCCAAAACATCATAACGGTATCCGATTATGTTTAACGGAGAATCTCCTTCAAGCTCGTAATAACTAACCAACTTCCCCGATCGGTCGTAACGCCAAACCTCTGTCGTGTCACCATTCTTATCAAGAGAATACAAAGGGCGATCCCAGTCCACGTCGTCAAACACATCGAAAATAACCTCTTCAGGATTTGACGCTAGGTTTTCCACTATTTGAGGTTGTGTGTCATTGTCTTGATTAACGTTATTGCCTTTGCCTCCACAGGCCATCATGACAAAAGCCACCGCCAAGACAGATAAAAATAGAGTTGCTTTCATTTTGAATAATTATTGATTCTGCTGGCAAAGATATAACTTTTCGAATCACAGCAAACCAAAAAAAACTATCTTTGCAATTTTAAAGGCATTAACTCGTTAATTGAACAAGAAAACTTAATCGAATATGAAGAAACACATTCTATCGGTAGCAGTTTTGGCACTTGCCGTCATGCTCTCCACCTTCACCAGTTGCAGAAAACCACAGGCCGAGGACACCACTCCAGCCAAGGAAGGCCTTTATCTCGGCATCGTGGGTTTCAACAGCGAGCTCTACACCATGCCACTTGGCCTGCTCAACCAAGACACGAAGCACAACTTCGAGAACTTTGTCGACGGCCTTTCGATGCAAAACGGCACCATCCTATATCATGCCGTCAACACGGGCCTCAACAGCCTGGCCGCCGCCAAGATTCCGGAGAATCTCATCAACGTCTCGGTGGTGACCTTCACCGACGGCCTCGACCAAGGTTCGTATGTGCTCTCCGAGAACTACAACTCGGGCAGCGAATACTTGACTGCGGTCAACAGAAGAATCAACCATGAGCTCATCGGCGGTACCAACATCTCAGCCTACTCCATCGGTGTGCGTGGCTCGGATGTAAGCGACATCGAGAGTTTCCGCAACAACCTCAAGAAGTTGTCGAGCGACCCCGTTCACAACGTTTTCGAGGTCAACAACATGAATGAAGCCTCCGACATGTTTGCCCGCATCGCCCAACAACTCTACAACCAGAGCACTTTATACAATGTCACGCTCAAGCTGCCGGCACAGGAACCCAACACCAGGATTCGCTTCACCTTCGACAATGTAATCGATGCCAGCGAATCGCAGTGCTACATCGAAGGCACCTACATCCGCAACGGAGGCAGAGGCCAACTGACCGAAATCCAATATGTTGGCATGGAATGCATGTCAGGCGTCACCGTAACCGCTTCGACAGAAGGCATCTTCGACGTGTTTGTTTTCCAAAACCTCACCGACATGGGCGGCAACCAAATCAGCACCGACTATGTGAAGGAATGGAATTGGCTGGGATCCTCGTCGCAATGGCAGTATAACAGCGAGTTCACGCCGTCGGGCAACACCCAAACCGTCAACGAATACAAGAGTGCGATGATCATGCTTGTGCTCGACTGCTCCAGCTCATTGGGCAGCGATTTCATCAACGTGAAGACGGCAGCCAACGGCTTCATCGAGACATTGAGCGGAAACTACAACGGAAGATAGTCTATTGACTATGACTAATGACAATGACCATGACCACCTTTACCGTGGGTCGTGGTCATTGTCATTTATAATGGAAACGTTCACGATGCACAGCCACTTTCTCCTTAAAGTTAGCCAAGCGCGAACCGGCTTCCGACAAGGTATCGGGCAAGCCTTCACTGTTAGTCACCTTACCCGCACTACCGCCACGCCAAAAGC
>JAEEGJ010013403.1_pt1 | contig 19889 bp, 19 predicted proteins | sample 8958761 | NCBI WGS metagenome assembly JAEEGJ01 (sample SAMN16246546, study PRJNA631951) | gut metagenome | biome: gut microbiome; feature: rumen; material: RS-attached | host: Bos | place: Iran: Karaj | collected 2018-10 | reverse complement strand
GTGAACCTTTACCGCTGCGTCCGAAAGAATGCCCGAAAGCTCATAAAAAAGCTCATGTTTATGATAAACGCCCGTGATGACTTCCGCTTTATCGTAGAGCAGCGCAGGAGAGGTCTTTTCGCTCGATTCCGTGACTATGACAGGGCCGCGAAATTCTATTACCTTATACAGTACAGCTACGGTCACAAAACAGATCAGTACTGCTGCCGCCCCGTTTCCATGTGGAAGAAATTTCCGCTTATTGAAAGAGCCGCAGAAAGGCTTCAGTCAGTCGCTATTGAGAACAGGGACTTCGAGGAGCTCATAAAGCTCTATGACCGACCTGACAGCTTCTTCTACTGTGATCCGCCGTATTACGATACGGAAAGCTTCTATAAAGATGTGGACTTCACAAGAGAGGATCACATCCGCCTGAGAAATACCCTGCTTGAATGTGAGGGAAAGTTCCTTGTGTCATACAATGACTGCCCTGAAATAAGGGAGCTGTGGAATATCCCCGGTATATACATCGAGGAAATAACAAGGCTTAATAATCTCGCGCAGAGATATGAAAGCGGAGCTGAATATCATGAAGTGTTTATCAGCAATTATGATACGTCCGAAAGACGAAATATAAACCGTCAGTTGTCATTTCTTGACGATGACGAGGAAGGATACTAATAATGAAAAAGATAATTCACACTATCGGCTTTGTTGAAGATAACGATGATATTGTTATCATTGGTATCATACACGAAGCAAACAAAACAAATGTCATACGGCTGATAATCGGAGAGGAAGATGTTATCATACAGCAGCTTGAGGGAAGAACGGCTATACCCGAAATTCCTCCAGACCTCATAAGCAGTATCTTAAAGGACGGTGCTTCATGAGCTTCGAGTTTCTGTACAAACACAGCAGAGCCGATGCCGTAGAAATGGACGAGCTTGAAAGGTGGAAGTTAAGCTATAAAGCCAACTGCGAGTGCAAGGAAGCTATCGAAAAGGCTATAAGGGAGCATTTCGACGGTATGTACCTTGACAGGGAATGCGTCAATGAGGTATTTTCCGAGTACGGTTATGACCGTACAATGTGGGTACTTGCGGCAACTATCTGCTGTAAGGACTATGACGGACGCTTTTCAAATTCCAATAAGGAATGGGCAAAAGGGATAATAACTACGGATATTTCCACAGATGAAATGCGGAGATACGCTGTAGACAGCCACCCTGCTGTACTTGATGGCTTCACATCAGAAGTGCGGAAGCAGTATAAGGCTCTCGGACTGCTCGATAACAATAAATGCCTATCAGATGATAAGGAATACGCCGAAAAGCTCCTTATTCTCAAACCGACTACACTCAAAGATGAGTTCCGCAGACCGTTCTTTCAGTATTTCTATGCACAGAGCGGCTTTGGCTGTTATCCTGATAAGCTGGGCGGTAAGGTATTCGGCAGATTTCTCGCCGACGGAGAAAATGCGCAGTTCCGCCGCAGCGACTTCTTAGGCGCAGCTGATACAGAGCAGCTGCCGCAGTGGGCGCAGAAAAGGCTTGAACAGCTTGTTGCTCCGAAAATGCGGATAAGGGTATTCCAGATAGATGACAGCAAGGATGCAGATAAACTCAAGTTTATGAGCCATGAAAATGTTATGAAAAGCGCAGGCGTTGATTCCGATATATATCATCAGGTATACGGCGGAGTTGTCAACTGCTCTGATCTGGAGGGAGTATTCACCCTTTGCAATACGAGCTTTCCTGCAGGATATTATGGGCATTCATTATCAGTAAGCGATGTTGTCGAGATATGCGACGGTGCTGATAAGGGCTTTTATTACTGCGATCCGGTAGGCTTTCAGAAGATAGACTTCGATATATCCAAAGCTGACCGCAGTGATATATTGAATGTCCTCATCGTCGAAAACGGGAAAGAGCCGTATGAAGCTGAGATCCGCGATGAGCTGAAAGCGAAGCAGAGCGTGGTCGGCGGACTTATCGAACCTGTGTATTTCGCAGAAAATGATAATGCTCTTATCTACTGTGACGAGGAGTTCCTTCTAAAGGATATTGCTCCTAACCGAAAGGTAGGAAGTTTAGTCATTCACGGCACATTTATGGTTGTCGGCAATGGGGAAAATGAGTATGGTGAGGGCATAGAGGTTTCGCTTACCGATGAACAGATAAAGGAATATTCCGAGATGTTCAGATACCCACTGATATATATGTCACAGGAAGAACTGGACGAAGCTCAGACTGAAGAACCAGACGAGGTCATTTCTCAGATTTAGGAGGTGTCAATGAAAGAAGAAGTATTTATACCGTCTCCCCTTGCGGAGCAGCTCGAAAAAGCTGCCGAGGAACAGGGGATGACGGCAGATGAGGTCGCTGAAAATGCGATAAGAAAATTCATAAGGAGTGATATTAATGGCAGATGAGAAAAAAGGTATCACAGTAAAGATAGATGCCGACTTACACGCAGAGATAAAGCAGTTTATTGAACAGAACGGAATGACAATGGCTGATTTCGTTTCACAGGCTTTGTATAACGAACTGCATCCGAAAATACAGCCGCAGGAGGTGAAAAATATGGGTCCCATGAGAACAATGGCATTCCAGATGCCTGAAGAAATGTTTCAGAGGCTGAAGGACTATCTGCACGAGCACAACATGACGCAGAAAGAGTTCGTTCTCGGTCTGGTCGAGGCGGAGCTTAACAGAGATCAGGAACTTAAAAATGCTCAGACAGCTGCCGCTGGTGATACTGTGAGCAATGAAAAGGCTGAGATCATCGGCGAAGAACTTGAAGATATCGAAGAACCAGACGTGGACGAAGAACTTGATGACGATGAATCCGAGGACGAAGACTTCGACGAGGATATGGATGATATTGAGGAGCCTGACGAGGATGAAGAACAGGACGAAACAGAGAGCCTTGATGACAGCGGCGAATCCGAGGAAAACGATGACCTCAGCGAAGATGAAGCTGAGGACGAGGATTTCGGCGAAGAACAGGAAGAGATAGAAGACGAATCTTTCTCAATGGCTATGTAAGGCATAGCGTAAAACAGACTTCAATGTAAGGTGTATTCAGCGGCGACTGCGGTCATACGGGTAACAACGAAATGGAAATGGCTGATATGACCGCAGAAACTGCTGTTACATATATATACGCGGTGCAAGGCTTACCTTGCTATAACGAAGGAGGATTGATACGATGAAGAAAAGTATTAAAAAAACAATTGCCTGTGAACTTGCGGCTATTACGGCGTTTATGAATTTTGCGATTTTAAATGCAAATGCAGCAGGCGACGTAGCCAGTGCCGTATCAGGTACATGGGACTCAGCCAAAGGACAGATAAAGACAGTTGTTGATGACGTGGTGTTTCCTGTTATCGACGTTATACTGGCTATTCTGCTCTTTGTTAAGATCGGACTTGCTTACATGGACTATCGAAATCACGGAAAACTTGAGTGGTCACCAATTGCCATTATTTTTGCCTGCCTGGTATTTACACTGACTGCTCCGCTGTATATCTGGAGTATCGTCAATATATGACACTCTTGGAATAATTATTATGAAAAACAGAATAATATAATATAACTCAAATGTATCGGCAGAACCTAAATAGAGTAAGTTCTGCCGATTATATTTATTTTAACGCTATAATGATACGTTATTTATTATTAGAAAAAGGAAGTTAATATAACAAATCAACATATGTCTTTGGATTACAAATCTGGCATTCATAAACCTGTTTACCAGTAATTTCGTCAAAATACGGATATGCTGATAGTCCAAGTGATAGATCTGGTCGTAATAATATCTCTTCTTCATTTCTATGAGTAATTTTACTCACATAAACTCCCATAGTTCCTTTGGGTACGAATATCTTTAATAGATTTTTTGCATTAGAGTAGTGCTCAGGATTATTACATATATCCTTAATTAAGCTTGTACTCATAAATCCTTTTTCAGTTGTAGGAGTAGCCCGAATCCGTTTATTATTATTTATAAGTGAATCTATAAATTCATCACAGACAAGTCTATATACAACTAAATTTTCAGGTATTCTTGGAGCACTGATCAGAACAATCATTAAGAAATCTGACAATTCTCTATAATAGTTATTGCTATCATCAATACCGTTTCTCAAGTAATTATTAATATTTCTGTAATCATAACCACAGTACTTTTCTAAAGGAGAAAGAATATTAGGAATGTCAAATAAATAATCTGCTATGTCCAATATTTTCATATATTTTTGCGACCATTCTGCATAATGACGGTTTCCCCATTCTTTTGCAAAAGATGAATCATTGAATTGAGTATAACTATCCGGATTATTTACCGACCAAACTATTTTTCCGTATTTCACACTGTTAACAATATTAGAAGCTTTATTATACAATTTCATAGCCATTAATAATATCCTTTTTATAGAACTTGAGCGCTTATTTTTATCATAAATTGTAATAATTATATTACATTCCTATATCAAAGTCAACTGCTTATTTGAAAGGAGGATCTTTATATGCCATACATACCATTTACAGAAGAACAGAAACAGCAGGCAAACAATACAGAATTAGCAGATTTCCTGCAGTTGCGCGGTGAGAAGCTTGAACGTGCAGGACGGGAGTACAAGCTCATATATACCGACGGCGGCGGTAAGCATGACAGCATAACCATGTCTGGAAACAGGTGGTTCGACCATAAGGCTCAGACAGGCGGCGGAGCTATAAAGTTCATGCAGTATTTCTACGGTATGAACTTCGTAGATGCAGTTCATAGCTTGCTTGGATATACAGTAGAGCCGCAGCAGCACAGTCCTCCGCAGAAAGCAGAGACTGCAGAAAAGAAACAGGAATTCAAACTGCCCGAAGCCAATAGTGATATGCACAGAGTGTACGCTTATCTCATAAAACAGAGGCATATAGCTCCTGAGATGATCACTCATTTTGCAAAGGCTCATACTCTCTATGAGGATAAAGAGCATCACAATGTTGTGTTCGTAGGATTGGACGAGAAAGGCGTTCCGCGACAGGCAAGCAAACGCTCTGCCACAACTTATGGAAACAGCTTCAGAATGACTGTAGGCGGTTCTGACACCAGATACAGCTTTGGGCATTTCGGTGCTTCCAACAGACTGTATGTCTTTGAAGCTCCTATTGACCTTTTGTCATTCATAACGCTGTATCCCGATAACTGGCAGGAACACAGCTACATAACGCTGAACGGCGTGTATGAGCATCCGCTGATAGGAGCGCTTGAAACGCACGATATCTTAAATCAGATATGCTTCTGTACCGATAATGACGAGGGAGGTATCGATGGTTATGAGCGGCTCAGGGATATTCTCTTGGATAAAGGATATACCGATATACATCGGTGCGCTCCAGAATACAAGGACTGGAACGAGCAGCTCAAGGCTTTAAGCGGCGAGGACGTGCTGCCTGCCGTTCCACACTTCCGAAAAAACAAGTATTATGAGATAGCCGAAAGCCTCAGAAAGCTTACCTTTAACCCTTACGGCTTTATGAATGAACTGCGAAAGGCGTATAGGAACGGCGACAATATTTTTATGACCGAGCTTGCAATAACAGGCTCGGTCTTCTATTTGCAGCAGGCGGCGTATAACAGCGATTTTAAGGGGCTTTGTGCGAAGCTTAGGAAAGAGTACAGGGCGTATACCGATAAGGGCAGAATAGAGCAAAAACGGCGCGATATGAGCAATATTTTCAAGGCAGTGGAGAGCGATTTTCGGCAGACGGCACGCACAAGGGAGCAGTCTGTCCAGACGGCGAAACTGCTGTATCAGCTTGCGGATTCGGCTATACGTGTGGAAGTTGAAGAATGCCACATTGCACACGAACAGGAATTGAATGAAGAACAAGAAGCGGAAACAGAAGCGGTTCTGGCTTTCGGCTAAGACAACACCCCCTGTTGCCGAGGACAACAGGCTTTGAATATACCAGTTTATTTTATTATTAATAGCAAAAGAAGAAATACAAGGAGTGATGTATTTGAGTGAAAAGCAGATAGTTATTTTAATACTGCTGTCTGTAGTTTTTATCGGCTTTATTATTTTTGCCAATGTTCTTGATAACAAGAGCATCAACGGGATAAAGTCAAAAAAAGTCGGCGACGGACAGTACGGAACAGCTCGATGGGCGACAAAGCCAGAAATACGGCAGACCTTTTCTTTTCTGCCATTCGAGCCTCAGAAATGGCGCAAGGGAGAAGCTCTTCCGAAAGTACAAGGAACAATAGTCGGCTGCCGCGGAATAAACAATACAACAGCACTTGTAGATACAGGCGATGTTCATACACTGATGATAGGAGCTGCAGGTGTCGGAAAAACTGCCTTTTTTCTGTATCCGAATATTGAGTTCTGCTGTGCAAGCGGAATGTCGTTCATCAACAGTGATACCAAAGGTGACGTTGCCCGAAACTACGGAGAAATAGCTAAGAAATATTATGGATACAATGTTTCTGTGCTTGACCTGAGAAATCCCACAAGAAGCGATGAAAACAATATCCTGCATCTTGTGAACAAGTACATGGATATATACCTTGCGGATAAAAGCAATCTTTCAGCGAAGGCTAAGGCTGAGAAATACGCAAAGATAACTGCGAAAACAATAATCAATATCGGCGGCGGTGACAGCGCAAGCTACGGTCAGAACGCTTACTTTTATGACTCTGCAGAGGGCGTGTTAAGCTCAATAATACTGCTTTTAGCGGAGTTTGGTGAGAAGAATGAAAGACATATAGTTTCAGTTTTCAAGCTCATACAGGAGCTTATTGAAAAGTCCGCGCCGAAGAATTCAAAGGATAAGTATGCTATGTATTTTGCAAAGCTTATGGATAAGCTGCCCAGTGACCATAAAGCAAAATGGCTTGCAGGAGCTGCTCTTAATACAGCAGATCAGGCAATGCTGTCGGTTATGTCAACTGCGCTGTCGAGGCTTAATAATTTTCTCGACAGCGAAATGGAACAGCTTCTCTGTTTCGGAACAGCTATCGATGCGGAGAAATTCTGCTCGGAAAAATCTGCGATTTTCATAGTCCTGCCCGAAGAAGATCAGTCGAAATATTTCATGGTATCCCTGCTTGTGCAGCAGCTATAGCGCAATAAAAAAAACAGCAGCCAGAGATAATACTTCTCCGGCTGCTGCCAATTCTTTATGCGGATTTATCCTTCTTTTTCTTTGAGAACAATGACAGATCCATCGCTTTCGCTGCCATTTCGTCTGCTCTCTGTATAACATGGGTATAAATATCATTCGTTACGGTAGTGCTGTTGTGTCCGAGCCTCTGAGAAACTACTTTCAGAGGAATGTCGTTCATGATCATAATAGTTGCTGCGGTATGGCGCAGAGTGTGTACGTGGACTTTATCAAAATGATGTTCTTTACAGAATTTACGGAACCAGCTTGAAAACGTATCAGGTCTCAGCCAACCGCCAAAATCATTGGTGAATACCTTTCCTGTTTCAATCCACTTATTTCCAAGATTATACTTGTACTCGTCCTGCCATTTCTTGTATTCATGCAGCATTTCTATGACGTTATCAGATATCTTTATATCTCTGATAGAAGATTTTGTCTTTGGAGTTCCTTCAACAAGTCCGAATTCCTTCGTATAGGTAAGATTTTTCCTTACGCATACAAGAAGTGCATCTTCATCTATATTTTTCCAATTCAGGGCACAGAGCTCTCCTCTTCGCATTCCCGTAGGCTGTTATCAAACAGAAGTATATTTTGGATTGGTTACTTGATAAATAATCTGAAAAAGGAGTTGGCAACACCCAACTCCTTTTTAGCTTCTGGCAATTATTTAACTATAATTTTTTTATACTATGTTCTCACGTGCAAACACCGGTAGATACAACGTGAACTTTGACAGACTGATTATTGCATTCAATTCAATGTTTTTTATTCGTTATTTTAGTTTGTTTTTTGAGAAAACTGTTTTTGTGATATTTTCATCGATAAAATCAAAGAGAATACCCCCTGTATAACAGTTTTCATTATTGGAAATGCATTCCACTACACGAGGGTTCAGATAATCAGCAAATGACTTTGGCGACAAGCCGTTTCCTATAGCTCCCGCCCAACCTGTAACTGCACTTACATAATTGAGTTTTATTTTTGTAAGATCAAATGGTATATCCATATTTTGTTTTATAAGGTTCAGTTTATATTCTTCATCTCTTATATGATCCTTATAAAAATTAGGATTTACAGGATCGTATACATCCTGTATCAGCATATCAGGAGTATTACCTCCACCATATTTAAAGCCATAACCACTATTGAAGAAGAAATAATTATCAGTAAGATTATCGAGAACAACTATCTTTCCTCTTACTTCCTTTAATGTCGGCCATTCTGTTTTGCCGTTTCTTCTCCAGAACAATTCGCCAAATTCGGAGAATAAAAAACCAAGGTTATAATTTAGGATAGATACATTATCCTCACTTTCAAGCTTCGTTCTCATAAGAATGGTTTCTTTCGGATTTTCTTTCAGGAAAGAGCTTATCCATTTCATTGCCTGCCACATACCGTCTTTACAGTCTATATCACCATGACGTCCTTCAAGATTCTGATTGATCCTTATGTCTAAAAATCTGCATCCGATGTTCAGCTGCTCCATAATGTCCATTTTCTGAGTTTTGGCGGTGCTCTCAATTACTGCATGGGGAACACAGTAAGCCAAAGAATCATGTGTTCCGGGGATATTGATCTTATTCAGAGGAGTTTCGTCATTGAGCCAGCCCATCCATCTTGACGGTTGTACAGGTCCATTAAGATCATACTCTTTTATTTTATTCTCAGGTTTCGCTTCCTGCTCTTTTTCCTCTACAGGCACAGCCATTATACCGTCATGCAGCCAGTTTACTTTTTGAGGTACTGAAGAAATGCCGTTAAATTTCAAGCGTGTCACAGTAAAATTACGTTCATTAGCGTTAAATAACGAAATATGCACTTCTTTTTCAGGATTATTCTCGAGATAATAAATAACTGTGCCGCGATCATCGCCCTTTGCGTGAAAAATACATTCATCCCATTCAACATAAACAGTTGCACTTGAGTTTGCTTCGATAGTTTCAGGAAAACTCCATGAATCCATTTGATATGATTTGCAATAACGTCTTTTCATTCTTGAATCTGTCTTGTTTTCAATTTTTATTTTTCCACCCTGTCCCATAATATGGACCTCCTTTTAAATTTTATAGAATAAGTATTGTTTGTTTTCGTGCTGGATCTTTTTATCCTTTGGTTTAGCATTCTGACCTCATGCTTAACATAAGATATGAAAGATGTTTATTACATCAGCTGCAATTATACAGCTGTTTGTATCATTTGTTGGTTTTCTTGGTGTGATTACATGATAGCATATTTCTTCAGTTTTATGTGCAGAATTACAATTCTGTAATTTAATTACAATTCTGTAATCGGCACAAATATAAAACAGCCTGTACTTAACTGTACAGGCTGTTTCTGATAAAAAAAGTCTTTTTGTTCGGGAATTCTTTCATTGAATCTTTTTTTGATTGAGAGAATGTGATATAATATTCGTAAAAAGCATTATAATTTCTCTGAAAGAGCCAATAAATATGAAAAAGAATATATCCAAGATCCGCCTGCTTAAAAGGCGGCTTCCGCTGAGAGTTTCTGATGCTGTTCAAGCAGTTCAAGCATGATCGTGTTGAAGCGTTCCTTATGAACAATATTGCAAACATGGCCGCAGGAAACCATCTGTATCATACGTCCACAAGAACGCTGTGCTTCAAGAATGGTGCGGCGCAAAAAACATGAATCCAGCATACCTGAAATATAGGTGTTTTCAGGGTGATATTCCTTTTCAAACATCTTGCTGAAACGGAATGCCTGATTGAAAATATGCATATAAAGCTTGAATTCCTGTTTATTTAGTGCGATAGCACATTTCCTGAAAATACTGCGGCTTTCCTGATTGCGCTTGCCGGGCATTATTATCCAGCTGAAAACATGATAGACAGCTACAAATGGAAGTTTATCACCTATTTTTGAAAACAGCTTAGCACAGCCGTGCAGAAGTGTATTGACTGTTGCGACTGCACCAACCAGAATACCGAATTTTACATACTTAGGATAAAAAGCCTCTATATACTTCACAAAGACTGTGCCCAGTGAAACGCCCATGAATATAGCATTGCGGACGTTATGCATATCACAGACAGCGAGTATCTCTTTGCTGATTGCATCCAGAGTAACATCAATCTGCGAAAGCCGCAGATTCCCTTCGTTGTGGCTGGGCAGATCAACAGTAAGCACATTGAAATACTTAGAAAGCAGAGGGATCTGATATTTCCAGATACGTGAATTGCCGCCAAAACCATGTAGCAGCACTATCGTTTCGGTATTGCCGTTCTCAGCAGTAATAAATGTGTTATATAACATTATCAGCAGCCTCCTAAGTATAAAATTGTACAAATAGTATTTTCTATATAAGTATTATATCATAGGCGGAATGCGTTTGTCAATATAGATTCTGCGATGCTTACTGCACGTTCACAGATATTTTTATTTTTGAAAACAGGAAATGATGAATTAGATAAAGTATACTAAATGTATTGAATATAGAGGTGTTTTGATTTATCCTGATAAAAATATTTTATCATTATTGTGAAATATTCTGAACATTAGATAGTTGATTCTTTTTATTAAATATGATACAATAAAGGTGTTCTCAGTTAGTGATATTTTTTCAGGAGAATATCGGAAGTGATATAATGTCAAAAATAAAAACAACAGAAAATTCTCTTGGTACAAAACCGATAGGATCACTGCTGCTGTGTCTTGCTGTTCCTGCAATTATAGCAAATGTTGTCAATGCTCTTTATAATATCGTTGACCAGATATTCATTGGACATGGTATCGGAAAGCTTGGAAATGCTTCCACTAATGTTTCGTTTCCGCTGACTACCATATGTATGGCAATAGGTCTTATGGCAGGACTGGGTTCGGCGGCAGGCTTCAACCTGGAGCTTGGAAAAAAGAATGAAAGAAGAGCAAGAAGCATTGCAGGTACAGCCGCAGTAATGCTCGTTATAAGTGGAGTGATTATCAGTAGTCTTGTGCGGATATTTCTTGAGCCTTTGCTTATATTGTTCGGGACTACTGATAATATTATGCCGTATGCAGCAGAATATGCAAGGATAACCTCATTCGGAATACCTTTTCTGATGTTTTCAACAGGTATAAATCCGCTTATTCGAGCCGACAGAAGTCCCGGTTATTCAATGGCTGCTGTTATTACAGGCGCGATGCTGAATTTGATTCTTGATCCGATTTTTATCTTTGTATTAGATTGGGGTATAAAGGGCGCTGCATGGGCGACAGTTATCAGTCAGCTATTATCAGCGCTGATGATGGCTGTGTATTTCACGCATTTCAAGTCTGTGAGATATGAACTATCGGACTTTATTCCGATATGCAAAGATATAGGGTACATATGCAAACTGGGCTTCAATGCCTTTATTTTTCAGTTTTCAAATCTACTTGTTCAGATCGTGATGAACAATACGCTAAGAGCTTATGGTGAAAAGAGCATTTATGGCGGAGATACTCCCATTGCTGCTGCCGGTATCGTAATGAAGACAAGCGTTATTTTCTTTGCTATGATAAACGGTTTGATAAATGGTGCACAGCCGATATGCAGCTATAATTACGGTGCTGAAAAATACGATCGGGTGCGTGATGCCATAAGATTGTTTATGAAGTCAGCGATTATAATTTCAGCTATAATGTGGATTTTATTTGAGTTCTTTCCTAAACCGCTCATAAGTTTGTTCGGCAGTACATCAGACGATGAATTGTACCTTGGATTTGCAGTAAGTTTTATGAGAAAATACCTGTTTTTCACTTTTATAAACGGTGTGCAGATATGTTCGGTCACTTTTTTTCCAGCCATTGAAAAAGCATCAAAAGGAACGATACTTTCGTTTACAAAGCAGCTTGTCTTTCGCGTTCCACTTCTGCTGATAATGCCGTTATTCTTTGGCCTGGACGGCGTCATGTATGCACAGATGATGTCTGATCTGTTGTCGTTCTCATTAGCTGTTGTATTCCTGAAAGATGAATTCAGAAAAATGCCGAAACACGCTCTTTGATTTCCGATAGCCTTGTTCAGAATCTTCGGATATCAAAACAACAAGACACGCAGGCTTTTCCTTGACGGTAATTTTTTAGCAATAGCGGTTATGTATGTTGTGATAGTGCCACTATGCAATTTATCATAGATTTGAAAAGGCAATGATTGAATGATAAGCGGTTTCATTCTATTTTGAACAGCATTATATCTTATCAACATAGAAGCAAAGTTATTAATGGCATAATAAGGGGCAAGTTCTTTCATAAATATCGGGAGAATTTGCTCCTTTCTCTATATTTTATAAAAATATACCTGTAGTTTACTTGATTTCTTCAAAAAGCTATGTTATAATACAGGTAAAGTCAGAACAGAAACGGTCGCAGGACGACCTCTGTAACAAGAATAATTACGAAAGGAGTTACCCGAAATGAAACAGTTTACTATGGTTTATCTGTACAGCGAACATTATGAGGAAAGTTTCTATCACGAGAGTGAAGAAGCTCTTATTGTGCTGCGTACAGAACATAGTGGATAGTCATTTTGGAGAACACTTTCTTTGTGTTGTGATCCATACAAATGATAAACACCGTCTGTATGCAAGCAGACGGTGTTTTTGTTTTCATAATACAAGGAAAGGAGTTGCTTACGATGCCGATAATCGACGTAAAGGCAACAGGTAATAATATCAAAAATATCATAAAATCCAAAGGTTTCAAAATATCTGATGTGCAGACTCGCTGCGGTTTCAATACACCGCAGGCTATCTTCAAGTGGATGCGTGGAGACGCTGTTCCCACCATCGACAACCTGATAATACTTGCGGATATGTTTGATACACCGATAGATAAAATAATAATCGTCACCCAAATATGAGTGACGATATATGGCGGATTCGTCTAACAGGTCAGGACAAGAGGCTTTCAATCTCTAAATAGTGGGTTCGATCCCCCTATCCGTCACCAGGTAGTCGTCGTCTAATGGAAGGACGTCAGATTGTGGCTCTGAAAATGAGAGTTCGATTCTCTTCGATTACCCCACATGGGCAAGTATGCATAGTGGCGATTGCAGCGGACTGTAAATCCGTGACTTTGATACACCGTAGGTTCGACTCCTACCTTGCCCACCATATGGCGGATTCGTCTAACAGGTAAGGACAAGAGGCTCTCAACCTCTAAATGTCGGGTTCGAACCCCGCATCCGTCACCAATGGTCGCATAAGCCTAAATGGTAAGGCAGCTGTTTGCTAAAACGTGAGTAATCGGAATATTCCGATGTCTGAGTTCAAATCTCAGTGCGACCGCCATAAAAATAAGGCTTGACGTTACTATATTCCTGATGTTATAATGCAATTATAATAACTGCAAGGAGAAAGAAGCCCATGAAAACAGCTATCGTGTATTATTCAAAACATCATGGCAACACAAAAAAACTGATTGATGCTATTGCAGCTGCTGACAGTTCAGTATCAATAATTGATGTTAAAAATAAGCCTGAAACAGAGCTTTCATCATATGACCGTATCGGCTTTGCTTCCGGTATCTATTTCAGTTCTTTTGCAAAACAGATCATTTCATTTGCAGAAAAATACCTTCCTGAAAACAAGGATGTATTATATATATATACTCATGGCGCACCGATCGGTGGCTTTCTGAAAGGGATCCGTGATGTTGCCAAAAAGAAGCACTGCCGTGAAATTGGCAGATATCACTGTTTTGGATTTGATACATACGGACCTTTCAAAATATACGGAGGAATTGCAAAAGGGCATCCGAATAAGAAAGAGATCTCCGCTGTAGTTAAGTTTTATAAAGGTTTATAATAAGTAAGAGGTAAAAACATGGAAAGATGGGAAAAAGAAGCGGAATTCGTTCTTGAACTCATGAAAAAGGACGAAGAATTGATGTTCAGTGATGATGACACTGATCATACTCAGCGAAAAAAACATGATGAATTCGTTAAGAAATGGGGATTTTCCTATAATGATATGCTTGATCTTGATAATTCGATAGCTATGTTTATTCTGCCAAGAATAGCGTATTTCCTTAAGAATAACATCTGCATCCCCAGTGTATTTACAAAGATCTCTGATGATGGTAAGGTTGAAAATGAAGAACAAGCCAGACAGCAGTGGAACAGCATACTGGAAACTATATGTGACGGTTTCCACCTGTATCTGGAGAAATCCTTTTCTGATTTCACAGATGAAGAAAAAGAGCTATGGAATAAAGCTAAAAAGTACCTTATTGATTATTTTGAATGCCTATGGTATTGATTTTTTGATTATTATCGCATATAAAACCTGTAAAAGAACCCGACATACCTCTAAGCTATGCGTACCATGTCGGGTCATTTAATTTATAATGCAGTTTATTTCAGTTCATTTGTTATTTGCTTGAAAAAATCCGCACACCATAGATCAAGAGAGCCAGTATCCTTTATAAAAGGACGTACATCATCTTTTGCCTGTTCAAAATCAATAGTATCAAAACGAGAACAAAGCAGTTTTTTTGCGTCATCAATGTTGAAATCATTTTCCTGATTCCAGGCTTCGGACTGAACAAGACGCGCTTTCAGATGTTCGGTATTCAAGGCAGCACCGCGTGAAAGATAGAATATATAGTCATACAGGTCTCTACCCTTGACACGGCTTTTCCAGGAACGGCATATTACGGCGTGAGCTTTACCGGCAAAAAGTGATGACATATCATAAAGAGTTACTTCGTATGGTGACGGGAGAAGACGATATTTACGCTCAAAAGTCGCGCCGATTGGTGGATTTGTATCAACTTCAAATTTTATCTTTATTTTCTCATCACCTGCAACGCTGCTTATTACAGGATCCGAAGCATAGAACAGCAACATATGTTCCTTGGTGTTACCTTTCAAAAATGCTGAACGTATGGCAGATTCTTTCGTTTTCTGTTTCTCAGAAACTTCAACATTCAAACCATATGAAGCGATTTCTTTCCTTAATATAGGGAAATACTCCGATAAATCAAAACTATCATCGGTTTCCATCAGTGAAAAATCAAGGTCTTCAGAAAAGCGATCAAGACCGTAGAATATACGAAGGGCGGTTCCGCCATAAAAAGCGGTTTTTTTGAAAAATCCCGCACGGGAGAATCCGCACAGAACAATCTCCTGCATTATCTCTTTTATAGCATTCTTTTTATCTGAAATTCCGTTTGTTTCGTACTTTTTCAGCATCTCACCCAGTACACTATTCATTTTTAGTTCCTCCGAAGGTATTTCATAAGATATTTCAAATTGTTGCAATGGTATTTATCACCGATTTGCATAATATCATCGACAATCAGTTTGCTGAACTCCGCTGTATCAATCCGAAGATCGTCAAATAACATTTTTTCGATATCTTTTTGACTTGTTACCGGTGGCATGGTGTATAACTTGTCGCACAGAGCCTTTTCAGGCGTTGCAATTTGATATACGTATCCATTCTCCTCCTTGATAACGATTCCAAAAGGATAAACATCGGAAGGTACGTCGCGATAAGTAAAGTGACCAAATAGATTATCGTACTCTTTAGCCTTTTTCTTGCTGAATGTAGCTGATGTATAAGCATAGACAGCTTCTGGTATCAATCCATAAGAGGACAGAGCATAATCAAATGACAGGTAGGAGGGACCAAATATTGCTCCTGCAAGGCAATATCCCTGCACATTCTTGTCTGTTTCATAAATACCGCGTGTAAGCTGGAATATTTTTCCGTCATTCTTCATGCGTAAAATCTTTCCTGCGGGATCACTATACTTATTAAGCCGTTCCATAAGCATTGATGTCGTCAAAATCATGATTTTCACCTCTAAATTGTATTATACACAATTTCAAGGAGAAAATCAAGATGTTTTGGAATAAAAATGTCATTATTTTTTTAATAATCATATTTGATTCTTTGCTTTTACCTATACGTTTTTGCAGCCTGTTAGGAGCTTCCTGTAAAAGAATAAAAAACGCGGGTTGATATGTGCCTTAAACATGTAATGGATAAAGCTCCACCTGTATCATATAATGGAATCAAACAGAAGTATGTTCTGGATTGGTTACTTGATAAATAATCTGTAAAGGAGTTGGCACACCCAACTCCTTTTTAGCTTTTGGCAATTCTTTAATTATCATTTTTTAAATAGGCGCGTGGTTCTTATTTGGTTCTTATTTTCACTAAAATTCACTAAAAAAAGACCAAAGCCACAAAAGGCAAAAAGCCATCAAATCACGCAATATAGCCAATTACTCGATTTCACAAAAAATCACAAAAAGAGCGACCTTTTATTCGTAATGAGCAAGTCTTACCCCTAAAATTTAAAAAATGCTAGTGTGGCTCAGTAGGTAGAGCAGCTCACTCGTAATGAGCAGGTCGCCCGTTCGAATCGGGTCACTAGCTCTCATAAATCTCGTAACTACGTAGTTTAACGACTGCGTAGTTATTTTTTCTCCCTCTTTCTGTTGACCAAACTGAATTTTGTCAACAGAAATTGCAACATTTTCGAAGAAAGCACTTGTTCGCATTTCTCTTTTTTATATGAGCGTGGTCAACTTTTGGTCAACTAATTATTATCTGCGTTATCTTCAAAAAGAAGTGCTGTACACTAAATTGCGACTACTTATTATTACATTCCAAAAAAAACAGCCTGCAATCAAGTGATTACAAGCTGTTCTGTGATTTTTATTGTGCATTATGCCATTTTCAGTTTTGACAGGATTGCATTGTCAAGTTTCTGCATGTTAAGTACTGCATCAGAAAGATCAACTAAGTCGTTTGTAGCTGATATGCTGTTAATGATATTTATTTTTTCCAGTTAACAGCCTGACCGTTATATGACATTTTCGAAACAGAAATTTGAAATATACATAATGACATCAAATCAGGTGCTGCTTCCCAATCACTTAATGCCTTTTTTATAGTGATGTTTATTTCCTTATCTGTTATTTCAACGTTATCAAAAACATATCCGACAACTGCGCCTTCTGTTTGATTTACAGAGTCAATAAGCAGAACGTTATCTTTGAAGAAGCTATCATTATATTTTTCTAGATAAGATATAACAGCTTCTTCAGGGGCAAATTGGTAAATGTATGCTTTTAGCTCGTCTGTAGTTGTAATAACATCGGATTTACCATTTCCTATACACTTTTCATAAACGCCAGAAGGAAGATTTGCGTAATACCAGTCGATATTTTTTTCATATTGTACATAAGTACAATCCTCTAAACCAAGAAGCTTTTTCTGTATTTCTTGTGCATCGCCTACGGTAAGTCCATCACCGTCCATATCACCGTTAAGTTTCCCCTGTTCGGTAAGATGGTTTTCGGCTGTACCATCTATGCCGTACTTATTAGGATTTGCAAGAGCCTGCATGATAAGTACTGCATCTGACATATCTACTTCAGTGTCACAATTAACATCACCTTTAAGGATTGTAGAAGACATCGTAGTTGTTACTATCTGTGGCTGTTCATCTTCTACAGAATCCATGTTTGAAATCATATTCATTTCAACACTGTAGAAATATCCAGTGTCATAAAGTGCCTTTGCAGTATTATATGCTGATTCCTTATCGTCGCGTTCAAAATCAAGGTCAATAATATACACTACTCTGCCATTTTCTCCTGTACACATATAACGAAAATCTTTGATACCATTTATTTTTTTCAGCTTTGGAATGATTAAATTTTCCAGTTCATCCTTTGTATATTTACCTTTGAATATTGTACTTAGTTTATTGGCTATAAAATTATCTTCAAGCGTTACTGTGAAAGGTTCAGATAAATCATCTAAAGTAGCATCAAAAACTGATATATTAAAAAAATTGACGGCATCAATATAGTGAAAATATCCTGTTTTACTAAAAGCTGTTTCAATATCATAGGCAGTTACTTTATCATCAGATTTTAGTTCTACGATATATACATCTCTTTCTATGTATTCAGTGTCTAAAACGGTTGTATCAGTAGTATAAAAGTTATCTGCGTTATAATAAGTATTATAATATATTATATTGCTTATAAGATTTTCTCCAACACTGTTTATCAGTTCGGGAATGATAGAGTTTTCAATCATTTCCTTTGAATAGTCGTTTTTGAATATTACCGAAAAATATCCAGTAGTAAGATCAGGATTATCTATAGTTACTGAAAAAGGTACAGAGATATCATCCTCAGCATACACTGTCGGTACTACAGCCAGAGCTCCACTCATTATTGCCGACATCAAACCGGCTATTATTTTAGTTTTTTTCATAATAAAACCTCCTTTTTTATGGGTACGTAATTTCGCTTTGTGTATAAGATCCATGATAAAGAAACACCGATTTCTTTTATCTTCTACTTCTTAGTCGCAGAAAAAGAGCTTTTCTCTAAGTAAAACTTGAAAAAACTTTCAAATATGATATAAACAGTTTAGCACTTTAATCATTAAAATATGAACTAATTTTCCAATCAACACACCTATAATAATGAATAAAACCGTTATAAATGTAAAATCAAATATGACATAATAAACCAATTGCTTTTTTTCAAAGCCCAAACATCTTAGAATAGCACAGTTGTGATTTTGCATTTGTATTTAAAAATACCGAAAAATCACACGATTCTCCAAAGAAATCACACGGATTGTCACACGAAAAATGCCATGCAGTATTACAGAAATAGATACATAATTTAAGACAATCATTATGCTGAAGGAGAGTTTGTGGCATAGTAATGTAGCCGAGAATAACTATCAACACTTCATTTTTCACTGGCTGCTGCTCAGGCTGCAATAAGCGAAAAGAAGTAATTCGGAAATATACTCAGATGGCTATTTTACGCTGAATCTGGACGATGCTAAAGAATACCTTTACGCAAAGTCTACAAAGCGCAGAATACTAAACTGGCGTGATATTTGTAAATGGTAAAATAAGAATGAAGGAAAAATGGCATATAAGTATGTCGGAAAAACTACATTCTTATTTTTTCTTTTTTTCAGAAATATGATATACTTCTATCTGTAGGAGGTATACCATTATGAATTATCAAAACAGAATTGATCAACTAAAAGGAGATCTCATGATATTTAAAGCATTGAAGTCCAAGCCTAATTTCGCAGCTCTCGGGCGAGAATATGGTATGGATTGGAGAACGGTTAAGAAGTATTACGCCGGTTATGAAGGGAAACCTAAAAAAAGGAATAAGAAGAGCAGACTTGATAAATATAGTGAAGAGATCAAGCAGAAGCTAAGCATAAAAAATACAAGAACAGCATCAGTATATGATTTTCTGATCAAGAAGTATGGTGTCAAACGAATCGGAACATATGAGAATTTAAGCAAATACATAATGAAAAATAAACTTAAGCCCAGTGAAGTAACAAGCGGACACCCTCGTTATGAGAAAGCACCCGGTGAACAGGCACAGGTAGACTGGAAGGAAGATATTACTCTTGTGAGCAAATATGGCGAAGTATTTAATGTCAATGTGCTTCATGTTGTTCTTAAGTATTCCAGATTCAGTCACCTTGAATTATCACTGCATAAGAGTTTTGATGATGTTGCGCGTGGCCTTATTAATAGCTTCAGACGCTTTGGAGGTGTCCCGAGAGAATGCCTCTTCGATAATATGTCTACGGTAGCAAATGTGAATGCAAAGCCTAAGAAACCTACAGCTGCGATCAGCAGGATGGCTAAGGACTTTGGATTTGAAGTAAAGCTCTGTGGTGTACGTAAGCCTTACACTAAAGGATGCGTAGAGGCTAAGAACAAGATTATTGACTG
>JAEEGJ010013401.1_pt1 | contig 19889 bp, 27 predicted proteins | sample 8958761 | NCBI WGS metagenome assembly JAEEGJ01 (sample SAMN16246546, study PRJNA631951) | gut metagenome | biome: gut microbiome; feature: rumen; material: RS-attached | host: Bos | place: Iran: Karaj | collected 2018-10 | reverse complement strand
GATGTTCAAAAGGCAAATAAAGATTCAAAGTATAGAAAAGATTTGTTTGATGAATATGTAGCATCAAAAAAGAAAAACTAAAGCGAAAAGAGACTTTTTGAAGTGGATTCTTTGAAAAGCCTCTTTTTCTGTGCTTGTATGAGGAGGATGCATAAAGGAGCTAAGAGTGCACTATCCTTCAGAAAGGGGATTAGAAAATGCAGAATGAAGAACTTATGCCAAAGCGACTAGGTCGAACAACTATATATGAAAGCGAACATGTATGTTTATATTCTGACAGAGTGGCCCAACCAAGCGGGCAAATAACAGAAAATTATTATCAGATTCATTATCCGAAGAAGGCTGTTGCAATTGTTATTTTTGATGAGGAAGATAACATTCTTCTTATTCAGAACAGAAGATACACTGTAGGCCGCCTTGAATGGGAAGTGCCCGCAGGAAGGATTGAGTATGGTGAATCAAATGAAGATGCGGCTAAAAGAGAGGCTATAGAAGAAACAGGGTGCGAGCTAGCTGATTTACAGTATTTATGCTCATATAATCCATCAAATGGAATGTCAGATTCTTTGATTCATTGTTTTGCTGCAAAGGCATTATCAGAAGGTGATTTTACAGATTCTGATGAGATAACTGATAAAAAATGGTTTTCAAAACAAGAGTATATGGATTTGTTAAAAACAAATGGAACAATGGACGGTGTCACTATTTTAGCAATTTTATATGCATTACAGTTTTATAAATGATATGTAGCCGGTCATAAAGGGGCATTGGAAGTTGAGCGTGCAAATCTGAATTAGAGGAGAAAATGATATGGCAATAGACAATCCAAACATAATTGACGGTATAGCAATAGATAAGGAGAGAAACGCGATAGTTCTTTTGCTGACAGATCATTTGTTATGGGAGGGGGAGGATGCATTAAGTGAGTTTGAGCATCTTAATCTTCTGCAAGATAAGATTAATGCTTACATTTCTTATCTTGAGTCAAGGCAATATGAGGCGACCTATCCAAATGAACAATTCTCTTTTGCAGTAATAGAGATTCGCTTCAAGTACTCTGTAACTGAGAATTGCGAGAAATTCCTGAATGAAGTCCAAAATCAGATTGGACAATTGGGGATTAAGATAGAGGCGATTATCGCAGAATAATTCAAGTTTGGTGGGCTGAAAGAGGGAGAATGCATGTTGAAGACGGTATAGAAGCGGTTATTCTAGGCTGTACGGAGTTGCCTCTTTTATTAAATGAAAAGAACTGCCCTGTTCCTTGTTTGGATTCTGTTGAGATACATTTATATATTCGATCGTGTCTGTATGGATAATAAATTAAGGAAATAATGATTTAATCAGTATTTGATGAAGCTGAGGTGTTTTGTTTACTACACTTTACGTTTGTGACGTTATAATATATAATGTAGTCACAAATGTAAAGCGAAATGAGGTGATGCTTATGAGCAAGTATGACCAAATAAGAGATATTATAAAAAACAATAACGGCTATCTGTTCATTTCTGATGGGGAAAATGCGGGGATTTCAAGAACATATCTTTTACAGTATGTTAGAGATAATAATCTGGAACATGTCTCGAAAGGTGTCTATGTTACGGAAGATACCTGGCCGGATATGTTATATGTTATCCAGAGGAGTAACCCCAAGATCATTTTTAACGATGAGACAGCCCTTTTTCTTAATAGGCTTATGGAACGGGAATACACGGACATCAATGTAAGTGTTCCCAGTGGTCATAATGGTTCACGATTGAGAGAAAGAGGTGTTGTTGTTCATCAGGAAAAAGATGGTATTTATGGCTTGGGAGTATGCGAACTTGAAACTAATTATAGAAATAAAGTTAAAGCATATAACACTGAACGTTGTATCTGTGATCTTATAAGGAATAGATCTACGTATGAGGTACAGACATTCCAAACGGCCATAAAAAGCTATATGAAGAAAAAAAACAAAGACTTATCCCTTATGCTGAGTTATGCAGAAAAGCTAAAGGTAAAAGAGGAAGTCATGAAATATGTGGAGGTTTTAACGTGATTAAATCAGCAAGTCAGTTAAAGGGGAAAATAAAGAATCTTGCAAAAGGCAATGTAAGAAAAGCAGAAACTTATATTAGGCTTTATTTTATGGAAAGACTCTTGGAACGAATCTCAATTTCTAAATACAAGGATAGATTCGTTATAAAGGGAGGCGAGGCATCCTTGCATCTTCTCTTTTGGGAATTGATATGAGGACAACAATGGATATTGATACTACTGTAAGATCATTGCCACTTACAGATGATGATATACAGAAGTTTATTAATGAGATTTGCAGTATAGAAATAGGTGATAGCGTTGCATTCAGAATTACCCACACAGATGCTGAAGCATTTAAAGCGACATGTCAAAAGAGAGATACCATGTTCTCAGCAGAAAAAGCGGATTCCATACTAAAACTTATAGTCGGGGATACTATGTTAAAGGAAAATTGGGGCAGATTCCGTAACAAAAATGAGTTTGCTAAAGAGCTTGAATGGGAGACTGTTAATACGCAAGCGGTGGATTCGATTAAGAAAGTATTTGTATAAAAAGGAACCTATATGAGTGCTATGAAATGTTTCGGTTATTACATAGTTAAGCCGCTTGAAAAGCCGGAATGGCTCAACCTTGAAGCAATTCATATTTTATCGGTTGGAAGTGGCCTGAGTGATACATTTCCCGATCTGGCAAAATGTTTTTGGACTAATTATCCGGAAAGTGACAGGATTCAATATAAAAAGAAATTGCAACTAACCGACGCTGAATTCACAGATTTCTGCAACGTGGTCTCAGATTTGTTTAACAGCGGGCGTATGGCACCGGATACCAGATTTGCAGGGATAGAAGATGCATTGAAGGTTTACGGGTATCTGAAAAATGTTGATGGATACAGAGTGGTAGGACTTTTTACGAGCGAGGAAATCTTTGATGAATATGAAAAAGAAGGTACTTTTTCTGAGTTTAAGGCAGGTGAAGAATCCACACTTTCGTGCACTTTTTTGGGCTGTGACATTCTGGGATGTGAAAGCGGTGGAAATGGAAGTTTTTATCTTGAGTGCTATTTAATTAATTCTTTAAATGAAGAAATAGAGAAATATCCTGAACTTAGGTACAAAGTTGACCGTGAAACAGGCCTGATAGCGAATTCTTTTTCCGAAGTCGGTATATTCTGTGACCGGATTCAGGGAATGGGCGAACCAGTGGTGTGGGCGCCTTTTGAGGTGCATGAGTATCAGATTGATAAGTGGCTGTATGATTCCTTGATTGTTAATGAGAAACTACTATAATTCCGCCGGAAATAGCGGCAGCAGGTGACAATGGATAAAGCAGAAATAATAAAAGAATTAGAAGCATTTCCGTATAGCAGAGAAGATTATTGGGTGCTTACCGGCAGTGCAATGGTTTTATATGGAATTAAGGAACACAGTGCAAGCACTGCGATAAGGTCAGTGATGGTGAGCATAAGCAAGTTCCTCCAACAAAGATTTCTCATGAGAGATTTCTATGATTAACGGAGGTCACAATCCTCCGATTGAAGGACTAACCGCCTACCGTAATTACTGGTAGCACCAAGTAATAATTATAAGAAACAAATGTTCTAGAGCCAATATGGATTGATTTTATGGGAGAGAAAAAATGAACTACAAAATAATAGATAAAGAAACATACTACAGAAAAGGCGTATTTCGTCACTTTTCAGAGGATTGTAAATGCTCAACCTCTATGACAGCCAGGATTGATGTTACAGATCTTGTTCGTTTTTCAAAAGAGGCAGAAACAAAGTTCTACATCAATTTTCTTTATATCCTTTCGAAGGTTCTCAATTCGCGAGATGATTACAGAATGGGGTATCTATGGCAGTCGGACGAGCTGATCTGCTACGATGTTATCAATCCTACGCAGTATGTTTTTCATGAAGATACCGAGACTTGTACGCCGGTATATACAAAATATGATGAGAACTACGAAATTTTTTACGCAGGTGCTCTGAAGGATGTTGAGGATGCCAAGAAGACAAGAGAGTATATGTTGGACATGGCTAATCACCCTAACTGGTTTGATGCTTCTTACATATCATGGCTTTCATATGATTCGCTCAATATTGAACTTCCGGACGGTCATCTGTTTTTTGCACCTATTATTAATTGGGGAAAATATCGTGAAGAGAACGGCAGACTCGTTATGCCCGTGAGCGTCCGCTTAAATCATGCGATAGCTGACGGTTATCTGGTTGCGAATGTATTCCGCCTTTTGGAAAAAGAGATAGAGGCTTTTACTGTGAAGATATGAAAGGGGAAAAGTGATGAGTGATTTGATGGAAGATATTATCAGCACCGCAGAAAGCTTTGCCAAAAACTTTACGGATAAAGGTAATTTTGATTTTTCCAGAGAAAGTCTTCGGGATGTGAATTCTATCCTTGAAGAGATTGGTGACTTTGTTTTTGATGATGAGGCACTGTATAACTACTATACAATGGTTGGCTCATACATTTTTGAGGTGGCAAGGAGAAACTACGGCGGTAAGTATTATTGGTTGGAAGAGGAACAGCAGCCAATACTGGTTGCCGGAGAGCCTGATTATTCCGTGTCCATTAAAGCTTGGGACAAAGCTAAAAAATATATTGAAAATGGTGCGGATGAGGATATTCTTTTCTACATAGATGGATTCAAAGAGCATGTAGAAAAAGGTAAGAGTAACAAAGGCTATAGAGTGGTAATTATTTAAAGGAGTGTATCAACAATAATACTTAGAGATATGTCGGAAAGGCGTTGGAGTTTTCCAAGTTGCTTAAATGATGGAGGAAACTGACGAGTAGAAAAGATTATGAATATGACTATAAACAGAGAGCAGAAAATAGTGGAGTACCTTAGAAATACATATAATCCTACTGCAATTATCAAGTACGGATCGTATGCAGATGGCAGTGCCAATGAGAACAGTGATTTTGATGCGCTTGTGATTGCCGGTGATTGTGAAAAGCATGATTCGTCCGCAGTTGTGGATACTGTTTTGGATGTCTGGATTTATCCGGAGAAAAAGTTTTTTTCCGAGTATGATCCGGGGAAGTTCCTGCAGGTGTTTGATGGCATTGTAATTCAGGATCAGAACGGAGTGGCAGAAAAATTAATAAGAAAAGTAAATGAGCATATAGACCAGACTCCGGCGAAATCTGATGATGAGATAGAGCAAGAAATTAAGTGGTGCGAAAAGATGCTTGCAAGAACTGTCAGAGAGGATGCGGAAGGCTATTACAGGTGGCACTGGCTTCTTATGGATAGTCTGGAAATCTATTTTGATATAAAGCATCTATACTATCACGGCCCGAAGAAGGCATTGCGATTTATGAAGGACAATGATCCGATGACATTTGACGTATACTTACGTGCATTAAAAGAAATGAAGAGAGATAATCTGGCTCAGTGGATTGAGGTGCTGAAGGATATGAGATAAGGAGAAGCAGGACAGCCACCTGACAAATCTTCGCAAACGAGGAAATGTACCTATTACGGATCTCGTCCATAATGGATTGTGTAAGAGGGAGGACGAAAGCATGGAATGGATCGAAGCATTACAAAAAGCCATCACGTATATTGAGGAGCATCTTCTCGAGGAGATCAACTATGAAGATGTAGCAAGGCAGGTGCACACGTCGAGCTATGAGTTTCACAGGGCTTTCAGTTTCGTGACGGGCTTAACGGCCAACGCGTATATAAGAAACCGCCGCTTGTCTTTGGCGGGAAAAGAACTTGTGGAGACCGATGCGAAGATCACCGATCTGGCGATGAAGTATGGCTATGAGACACCGGAAAGTTTTACCAAAGCTTTTACAAGATTTCATGGTGTTGCGCCCAAAACTGCCAGAGAAGAAGCTGGCAAACTTGTGCTTTTTAATCCGCTTACGATTACTATATCTGTGAAAGGTGGTAAGAGTATGGATTATCGTATTGTTCAGACAAAGGAAAAGAAGTTTATCGCATTGGTAAGGGAGTTCAGCAACGCTATTATCAACGACGAAGCCAACCACGATGTGGCTGACTTCTGGGGAGAGTGCAACAGTAAGCAGATGCTTTCTCCGATACAAATGCTGAGAGAGGACGGGAAGCGCGACCTATACGGCCTTTGCAGCCCGACGAAGGAAGGAAAAGATACTTTTGAATACGGCATCGGCATCATTCTTGATGAGGATACCAAAGAGTTTGATCAGGCAGAGCTGGAGAAAAAAGGGTTTCGCATCTGGGACGTCAATCCCGGTACGTATGTGGTATTTGACTGTGTAGGCGAAGACGGCGACTGCATCGCTAAGACCTGGGTAAAGTTCTATAAGGAGTTTTTGCCGCAGATGGGCTATGAAGCTTCTGAAGAGACCGACTACGAACTTTACTACGACGGAACAAGGCCGGATATATTCTGCGAGTTGTGGATTCCGATTAAGAAGAAGTAAAAACAGCAATTTTTAAGTTTATGATTTTAAGTTTATGGAGGAAACGATTACATATGGAATTAAAAAGAATTGAGCATAAACTTACTGTTTGCAAAGCGGCAGAGGCATCCAATATTAACATTGATGCCCCTTTCTACTTTATCGGTAAGACTGATGAAGAGTTGTCATTGGTGTGCAGAACGGAGGATGCGCCACAAAACACGCTCGAGCGTGATGATGGCTGGAGAGGCTTTCGTATTCAGGGGGTTCTTGATTTTTCATTGGTCGGCATTTTGTCAAAGCTGTCCGGCATACTAGCAGAGCATAAAATCGGAATCTTCGCTGTGTCGACATATAACACGGATTATATTCTTGTGAAAGAAGAAAACTTTGAGCGAGCGTTGGACGTTTTGGCGTCTGAAGGGTATATAATAGTATGATATCTTAACTGAAATTACAGAAATCCGCACTGGCTGCGGATTTCGTGAGAACATGATTCAGGAGTCAACCAAGCCCTATCGACGAAGTCGATTCAAATTAGCTTGGTTGATGCATTCTTGAACTTCATGTTCAAGAATGTATAAAATGCAATTCTATCGCAACTATTGTTTTAGCAAATTAGAAGTGGAGATAAAGCGGCGGAAACCGTTGAATGTATGATTTTCGCCGCCGAAAAAATTGCACTGACGGTGTGGCTTCGATGAGAATGGCTTTGTGATAATTAAGGAGACGTTAAAGTGCCTGTATTATTTGAATTGTTTTTTACCTTTGCCAAAATAGGATTGTTTACCTTTGGCGGAGGTTATGCGATGCTCTCTCTGATAGAGAATATTTGCGTTGAGAATAAAAAATGGATAACACATGATGAAATGATGACGGTTGCGGTAATCGCGGAGTCTACACCGGGGCCTATAGCGATTAACTGTGCAACCTATGTCGGATATAAGAAAGGTAAATTACAGGGAGCAATCGCAGCAACGCTTGGGGTGGTGCTCCCTTCATTTATAATTATCTATCTGATCTCAAGATTCCTGAATCATTTTCTTGAGATAACCCAGGTTGCAAATGCATTTAAGGGAATCAAGATAGCGGTGGGAATTCTTATCATAGACGCAGCTTTAAAGATGCTAAAAAAGATGAAAAAAGCGCCATTGCAGATTTCAATGGTCTGCTTTGCTGTGATTTCAACGGTAGTGATCAATCTTTTTTCACTAAATATATCTTCGATGGTATTGATGCTCGCGGCTGCAGTTATTGGACTTATGGTATTTATGATAAAAAATGCGGAAAAGGAGCGGGTAGAGAAATGATATATCTTGATTTGCTCATAGGCTTTTTGGAAGTCGGCTTCTTTTCTTTTGGTGGCGCCTATGCAGCGATTCCACTTATCAGGGATGTGGTTATGGCTCATGGATGGCTCGATGAAGAGATGTTGACATATATGATCGCAATAAGCGAAAGTACTCCCGGACCGATCATGGTAAACATGGCTACATATGTGGGTAGTGAAAAAGGAGGATTTATAGGTGCGGCAATTGCCACTACAGCTGTTGTGTTACCGGCTTTTTTCATCATTTTGCTGATCATGGTAGTTATGAATAAGTTCCTCCAAAATCAATATGTAAAAGCGGTTTTGAGTGGATTAAAGCCGTGTATTATCGGTGTTATTTTGGTTACGGGAACACATATGCTCGTAAAAAACTGCGGACTGTTATTTGATTCCAAGGCGGATTTTCTCACAATCGGGCTGACCTGCGCTATTGCGCTTATATATTTTGGCTCAAGGAAGGTTTTGAAAAAGGGCCTGAATCCTATCATGCTTATTTGTTTGTCGGCAGTGGTGGGAATTGTGGCATATTCATTATAGTAATTGTGATAATGATATACTGATTAAAAAGTACCAAGCGGAGTATAAACGTGAGCTGATGTTTCGGGAGGTCTTTTGTATGGAAAAAGAATTGTATATTAAGCAATTAAAGCCTTTTCTATATCTTATGGATGAGGCGCACGAAGCGACGGGGTACATAGTTGTAGGCGATGAAAGAGTCTGCGTGATCGATACGATGAATGGCTATAATGACCTTCACAAGGTTGTCAGGGAAATTACTGACAAGCCGATTGTTGTTGTAAACACGCATGGCCATCCGGATCATATCTTTGGGAATGTATACTTTGATGAGGCATACATGAATCCTAAGGATTTTGAAATGGCATCGTCTTTTTTTAATGAGCCTGAATTTGTGAAGATTTGTAATGAGAAAGGCTTATCTGTTCCTCCGCTTAAGCCGATTAAAGGCGGCGATGTGATAGATCTTGGCGGAAAGACACTTGAAGTATATGAACTTCCGGGGCATACTCCCGGCGGAATTCTGTTGCTTCTAAGGGAGGAGAGGATTCTTTTCACAGGTGATTCCGTTAACCATCATTTATGGATGCAATTGGACGGCTGTCCGGAGATGCAAGAATACGTAAAGGCGCTTGATAAGATCATGTTCTTGGAAAAAGAGGCGGATGTGCTGCTGCACGGGCATGCGACGGGCTTTGACGACATATCGCTATTAAGGTGCATGAGGCAAGGTGCAGTCGAGATATGTAACGGCGAAACAGATAATGACCAGCCATACAACTGGTTCGGCGGCGTGGCAAAACAGCATCCGTTTAAGCTTGAAAACGATAAGGAGTATGACCGGGCTGCGAGTGTTATATGCTATCGGTAAGTAATAAAAAATTGACTGGGATGTTGCAAAATGTTATAGTGTAACTGGAAAATAGTTGCAAAGGAGTTGCTGTGCCAAAGAAATCTAAGTTATTGGAAAAACTGTTGTCAAAACCGGCACCAACAAGCTTTACCATACGAGAGCTTGATGCTCTGATGAAGCAGTGTGGATGTGAAAAATTTGAAGGTGGAAGAGGTTCAGGAATAGGTTATTATCATGTGGAAACTAAGCGAATACTTCAGTTTGATGGACCACATCCGGGAAACGAATTATATCGATACCATATCAAAATGATTAAAGCTTTTTTGAAGGAAGTAGGTGAGATAGAATGATCAGTTCATTGATGGAATACAATGGGTATCATGCAAAAGTTGAGTTTGACAGTGAGGACCAGATTTTTATAGGTCATGTGCTTGGAATCAATGACTCTTTGAATTTTCATGGAGAGTCTGTAAAGGAGCTAACTCAGTCAATGCACGACTGTATAGATAATTACCTTGATTACTGTAAACAAGTTGGAAAAGAACCTGAACGCGAGTTTAAAGGATCTTTTAATGTGCGTATTAAACCGGAGCAGCATAAAAAAATCGCTTTATACGCTGCAAATGAGGGAATCACGATAAATCAGTTTGTATCAAGGGCAATAGATGATGAACTTGATATTCTTGAAGGATAAATTGAAATACTATTAGTATATAAAAGTACCAAGCGAAACATAATCCGTGCGGTACTTTTTTGATATTACATATTCTTGAGTGTTTTTTATGAGATGACTTAGAGGAAGCCAAAAGGAAGGTATAAAAATGGATAGCTTTGTTGATGCATTATTATCTGTCAAAACTGATAAAATCCCTGATGAATACGATTGGTTTGCACCGCTTATTGGAGATTGGGACTGCGATTATTATGATGAATTTAATGGTCAAAAAAGATATGTAAAGGGAGAGTGGCTCTTTAGAAGAGTGCTTGAAGGTGCGGGAATACAGGATGTTTTTATATTTCCGTCGCGTGATACCAAAGAAAAAGCGCCTCAGCCGGACGGTGAATACGGCTCTTCTTTGCGCATGTTTAATCATTTTGAGAATTGCTATGATGTTGTATATACTTGTGATCACTGCATGAAGAGACTTCGTTTTGATAAGAAAGGCAATGAACTTGTGGGAAAGGTTCTGGATGAAGAGAATACCTATTGGATTTTTTCTGATATTACTGACAACAGTTTTACTTGGAAAAACGTAATGGTTTCTGATGACGGCTCTTACACTCTTGATTGTGAAATACATGGAAAGCGTGTGAAATGATTACGTTTTATAGGGATTTTTTGGGAAAAAAGAACTATAGACACTACTGTCTAATGCAGTAAATACGGCAATTCCCGCTTTGTGTCGTGTTAATGCTGCTTCGGATTAAATTATCATGCAAGGGAAGGAGGTATCCCATGGATCAGAAGAAGATAGGCTTATTTTTAAAAGACTTGAGAAAAGAAAAAGGGATTACCCAGGAAGAACTTGCGCAGCTCCTTGGTGTGTCTTCAAGGAGCGTTTCACGTTGGGAGACAGGATCTAATATGCCGGATATTTCTCTTTTGTCCGCTATTGCTGATTATTACGATGTGGATGTGCGAGAAATAATTGATGGCGAAAGGAAAAGCGGGATGAATGAGGAAATAAAGGAAGTTGCCGACAAAATGGCAGATTACGCAGGAACGGAGAAAAGCAGTCTTTTCAAATGGGTAAGGATAATCAGCCTGATAGGAACAATGTTCCTGACTTTGGCAGTAGTGTTTCAGTGCATTGAATATGAGCCTAATATATTCAGGTTTGGGGCGGTTGTATTATCTTTTTTGGGATTGGTGGCATTTGCCATAACAACGCTTTATGCCAATGGAATATTGGAAAAACTTGCCGAGAAAAAACATTTTGCAACGGTTGTGCGAGTAATAGTCATTTTGCTGATCGCGATAAGCGTAAAATTTATTGTGATAAATGCGCTTGTTATCGGACTTGCTTTTTTTGAGGCTAGCCAGCCCTATGATAAGAAGTCGGGAATCGATAACTATGATAAAGAGTATTTGCTTGAAGAATACGGATCTGATCTTGATACCGGATTATTTATTTTTCCAAATGATGGCCAAAATGCTGTTTCTGTAGAATATGAATCGGCTCTTAAAACAGGAATGTTTGATACGGATGGATATATATTTTTTTCTGCCACATATGAAGATGATGAGTTCCAAAAAGAAATAGAACGCTTGTCAAAGATATCTTGCACGGTGTTCGAAACAAATCGTGAGGATAGTGATTATCATATAGAAAATATCATATATGATACAGAAACATATAATTTTCCAGCATACGTGTCATCGGACGGGTATAGTAGTGTTTATGAATATGCACTTATCGACAATGATAATAAGCGGATTATTTATGTATTATTATCATATCCTAATATAGCGAATGATGAAGCAGAGACGGTTCAAAAGGATTATTTGAAAAAAGATTTAAATGCATATGATCTGAAGAATGGATCTACACTTGAACGATTTTCAATTTACAGTTTTGGGTTTTCAAAGGGAATTTGGAGTGAATATTCTCCCGAAGACGAGGGAAGAGAAACATCAGGAAAGCAAAGGTAGACAGGATTACAGTGCTTGGTACCGGGGATATCGGAAGTTCTTTTGCAAGAAGAGCGAAAGCGTTTGAACCTAAGAGCATTGTAGGTGTGTGCAGGAGCGGAATTGGATTACTGCAGAGGGGGAAATGCTAAGTTGAGTCAACTTCCGGGGGGAGCCGCATGACTTCGGAAAAGAAAATCACCAAGTTGAGTCAATCGTGGCTATGAAATCAATCCACAACAACATAGAACGAGGGTGAAAACATGCAGATAAAATTCTACGACAAGATGGAAGATTCACTTCTTAAATTTGCGGTTATTATTGCTAAGATGGAAAGTATGTATTTTGCAAGCACAGAGAGCGCAGTACATATGAGATTCCGGGCGGGCACAGAGAAGATGGCGAATCTATATTGGATGCCGCAAGAGCTGACTTATCCGCTGATTCAGCCAAAGCTGATTGATGAGGCGAAAAGACGCGGATTTATAGGTTAAAATCGATGTTGATCATGATTTTGGTGATGAAACCGATACTGAGCTTGATTTCCGATGATGGAAACAATGCTAATCATGATTTTACGGTGATGAAACCGAATAGAGCAAATGTAGCTAATATGCTGGCTTGGAGGCTTTTTAGATGAAGCGTTATGAATACGGAAATCCCGATTCTGCAAATGTACTTGTTCAGCTGATCGGGGATCATGAAATTTCAGGTATGGAAAAAGAAATTGCGCATATAAAAGAGAATGTCGGAGAGGATTTCTTTTTGCTTGCCTATAAGGTTGAAGATTGGAATATGGAGCTGTCGCCGTGGCAGGCACCTGCGGTGTTTGGAAATGAAGGCTTTGGAGGCGGCGCAGGTGAGACGCTAAAGGAATTGTTGGAGGAGCTTAGAAGTGACAATGTGCTGTCTGAGTATACGAATGATGAGGCACTGTCAGAGAAGACTAAAGATAAATTATTTTCACCGCTGACAGTTGGCAAAGAAGTTACGGGAATATCACGTGAGAAAAAGAAATACTTCATCGGCGGATATTCACTCGCGGGCTTATTTGCGCTGTGGGCGGCTTATCAAACAGATCTTTTTACCGGAGTGGCAGCAGCTTCGCCGTCTATATGGTTTCCGGGATTTGTTGATCACATGAAAGCGGGCAAGATCAATGCGGACAGGGTGTATCTGAGTCTTGGAAATCGCGAGGCAAAGACAAAGAATCTCGTAATGGCGACTGTTGCGGATTGTATTGAGATTTCTTTTGACCTGTTGCGGAAGCAGGGCGTAGAGATCGTGCTTGAATGGAATGAAGGAAACCACTTCAAGGATGCGGACATAAGGACTGCAAAGGCGTTCTCGTGGGTGCTGAGTGGACCCGGGGGACGGGGGTAGTGGACCATTAATTACACTAAATAACTGGATGAAATGGGGCTTGAAACATGAAAAAGAATGGTTACGTAACTTTGGGCAATACTGTGATGCATTATGTTGCTTTTGGAGATGGGGCGAAAAAACTGGTTGTTTTGCCGGGATTGTCGGATGGACTTGCTACGGTGAAAGGAAAAGCGTGGATTCTTGCGGGTTCATACAAGAAATTTTGGGCTGACTATACCGTTTATATGTTTAGCAGGAAGGAAGACATGCCGGATGGGTATAGCATCAAAGATATGGCGGATGATCTGGCTTTGGCGATGAAGAGTTTGGGAATTGAGAAGGCTTATGTTCTTGGCGTGTCGCAGGGCGGAATGATTGCACAATGTCTTGCCGTAAATCATTCTGAGATGGTTGAAAAGCTGATTCTTGCTGTGACGGCGCCGTATGCCAATCCTGTTTTGAAGGATGCGGTGACGGGTTGGATCGATATGGCAAGGAGAGATGATCATAGGACGCTTATGATTGATACTGCCGAAAAAATGTACTCGCAAAAGTACCTTGATAAGAACAGAAAAATATTTCCGCTTGTTGCAAAGCTTACCAAGCCTGCAAGTTACGATAGATTTTATAAGAATGCATATGCGATTTTGGATTTTGATGTACGTGATGAGCTTTCAAAGATATCCGCGCCGACGCTGATCATTGCGGGAAGCGATGATAAAACAGTAGGAAATGATGCGGCAGCAGAGCTTAGCAACGGCATCAAGGGGAGCGATAAATACATCTACGACGGACTTGGACACGGCGCATTTGAAGAAGCAAAGGATTTTTATGACAGAGTGCTGGAGTTTTGTGAGAGATAAATTTGTAAGCTTGTGATATGATAATAAATACGTCTGATTTTAGGTAGCACTTTCGGATTTGAAAAAAGTGCTACTTTTTATGCGTATATTTTTTGACGCTGTACAATTGAGGAGTATTTCTTTACAATTTATATGCAGAACTAAAGAATGATGAAATGTGCATGCGATGCATGTATGGAGAAATGACATGGGAAATGAAATATTTGAAAATGAACAGGCCCATTTGACAAAGACCTATAATAAACTGCTGGATATTAAGAAGAATCTCGAGGAGCAGATTACTGCCCTGAATGAGAAAGCGGTTGAAGATAAAAATGATATTCGTGACAACATCCGTTTTGATTACGCAGATGTTGAGACTACGATGGAGACTCTCGCTGAGATTGAGGTATGGAACCGTTACATTGATACCTACAATGTTGAGAGTAATTCTTTGGGTAAAAGACTCGAGACAGTCAATAAACTTCTGGAGTCGCCTTATTTTGCAAAGATCGAGCTTGTGTTTGAAGGCGAGAGTGTGCCTGAAAGTTACTACATCGGACGAGCTGCAATCTCAGAAAACGGCTATGATCAGATGGTTGTAGACTGGAGATCTCCGATTGCTGAGGTTTACTACAATCAGGAGAACGGGCACACAAGCTACATGGTTGAGGACAGGACAATACCTGTTGACTTAAGGCTTCGTCGTCAGTTTGAGATAAATAAGGACAAGCTTGTTTCATTTTTTGATACACAGATTGCGATTGAGGATCCGATGCTCCTTAAATCTCTTTCGCAGACCAAATCTGACAAGATGCAGGCTATTACGGCAACAATTCAGAAAGAACAAAATACGGTTATCAGGTATCCCGATGTGCAGGTTCTTTTGGTGAACGGTATTGCAGGTAGCGGTAAGACTTCAGTTCTTTTGCAGAGAATAGCATATCTTTTTTATCAAAAGAGAAAGACACTTCGCCCCGAGCATGTATGTCTTTTAACCCTTAATCCCGTATTCCGCGATTATATTGACAATGTCCTTCCGGATCTTGGAGAGACCAATCCGCCGGCTTTGACTTGGCATGAGTTTCTTAAGAAAGTGGGCGTTCCTTTTGCGGATAACGAATATGACGGCACAGGTGACGGAAGTATGCAGAAGATCCATGATGCTTTGCTTACGCTGAGTCCCGAAGAGGATGATTTCTACAATATTACTCACAACGGCAAGACTGTGATGTCAAAGAGCGATGTGTTTGATGTGGTAAAAAGATTTTCCAAATTCCCGATGGGAGTTCGTCTAATCCAGACGGTTGCGGATGAACTTGAAGAGCGGGCCAAAAACATTCTAAGGACCAAAGATATTTTTAACGAGGATTCCGAGAGTGCGGCAGGATCTGATTCTGCTGAGGAAAACCGCATTGAAAATGACTTTGGCGGAGCGCTTAGCTTTATCAGGCGTTGTAATTTCGTCAACATCAAGCATGTTGCGCAGCGTATTCTCGGAAGCGAGTATATCACTGCTGCGGAGTGGATCTATACTAAGATGGAGCTTACAGGTAAGTGTGATAGAAATGTGCGTTATGTCATGATCGACGAAGTGCAGGATTACACTGAGGCGCAGCTCATGGTATTTAGTAAATTTTTCCCCAACGCGCGTTTTATGCTACTTGGAGATGAGTTCCAGGCAATCAGAAAGGGCACGATTTCTTTTGACCGGATAAAAGAGATGTCAGAAGCGGCAGGAAAAGAATTCGTGGAGCTTCCGCTTATGACAAGCTACAGAAGTTCACCGGAGATAACAGAAATGTTCGCTTCGCTCCTTCCGCAGGAAAAGAAAATGATGGTCTCATCGGTAAAGCGCTCGGGAGAAGGGATTGTTGTAAAGAGCTGCGATTCTGACAGAGAGTACTATGAAGAGCTCAAGGCTCTTATAAATGAGTTTGAAAAGAAAGACGGCCTTACTGCGGTTATTTGCAGAAGCGGTTACAGTCTTGAAAAGATTGCCGGTGCGCTTGGCGATAAAGCACCGCAGCTTATTTCCGAAAGCGACAGTTTGCCAAAGAAAGGTGTATTTCTTATAGAGCTTGCACTTGCGAAGGGACTTGAATTTGACAATGTGATTCTGGCTGATGCTGATGCGGAAGCGTATCCTTCGGATGAACTCGGAAAGCACTGCCTGTATACGGCTGTATCCAGAGCAACGCAGCATCTGGCTGTTTTGGCAAAGGGGAAGCTTACGGAAAATATTTAAGGAATCCGATAGTTTGGGAAAAAGCTTCGAGCCTTCGGAAGAATTGTGGCTGAAGGCTTAAAAAACCGCTTGCACTGCGGGCTTATCGATGTTAGCATGTAATAGTATAAAAAAAGAAAGAACGCGTAGCGTTTAGGTGAGGATATGTACATAAGATAATTAGTTTAGGTGAACACTATCAGTGATGATGAGGCTGCTTACGGCGGCTGTTTTGTGTACGCTTAATCTGGATTATCATGCATGTTTAGCCTATATGTAATGTGGGTCTATTTGTGTGAGTCTATTTTGCGTATGCAAACTAGACTCATTTTTTGTACTTTGGAGGAACAATATGCTTAACGTAAAAAACTTAACAATAACGCACCGCAAGGATCTACGCGTCATTCTTGATAAATTCAATTTGACTCTTAACGACGGCGATAAGGCTGTGATAATTGGCGAGGAGGGCAACGGGAAGTCCACGCTGATGAGATGGATCTACAATCCGGAGATTGCAGAAGAGTACGCAGAGTGCGAAGGAGAGAGGATTCTCGGAAGCGAAGTTCTTGGCTATCTTCCGCAGGAACTTCCCGAATGTGCAAAAGAAAAAACGCTTTATGAATACTTTTCTGAAGCAAGGAGCTTTTTTGACCGGACACCGAAAGAACTCTCGGAGATGGCGAATGAATTCCGGGTTTCTAAGGATTTCTTTTACGCAGATCAAAAGATGGGGAGCCTTTCAGGTGGCGAAAAAGTAAAGGCGCAGCTGATGCGTATACTGATTGACGAGCCGACGGTGCTGCTTCTTGATGAGCCGTCAAATGATATTGACATAAGTACGCTGGAACTTCTTGAGAGGCTGATAAATGGGTGGAAGCACATAGTTCTTTTCATCTCGCATGACGAGACACTTATTGAGAATACCGCCAACGTGATAATCCATATTGAGCAGATTATGCGTAAGACCAAGAGCCGCTACGTGGTCGTGAAGGACAACTACAGGCATTACATCGCGCATAGAGCGGAGGCTTTTGAGAGGCAGGAGCAGCTTGCGCTTAACGACCGCAAGGAAAAGAAGCTTCGCGACGAGAGGTACAACAGGATTCATGATAAGGTTGAGCGTGCGCTTTCAAATGTTTCGAGGCAGGAGCCGGGAGTCGGCAAGATGCTCAAGGATAAGATGCGTGCTGTGAAGTCGATGGAAAGGCGCTTTGAGAAGCAGGATGAGAACATGGCAGAGCGGCCTGAGCAGGAGGAGGCAATCTTTTTTAAACTGGGAAAAGAAAATTCGAAGATGCCGGCAGGTAAGACGGTTATTGAGTTTTCTCTTAATGAGCTGGTGGCACCTGATGATTCAAAGGTTTTGGCAAAAGATATTTTTCTGAGGGTAAGAGGACCTGAGAAGGTATGCATTGTTGGAACGAATGGAGCCGGGAAAACTACGCTTCTTAGGTTGATTGCGGATGAACTTCTGGCAAGAGAAGACCTGAGGGTACAGTATATGCCGCAGAATTATGAGGATTTGCTTGGTCTTGATATGACGCCTGTGGAGTTTTTGGATGATACGGGAGATAAGGAGGTTCGAACGCGCATAAGGACTTATCTTGGTTCGCTTAAATATACCGCAGATGAGATGGAGCATCCGATTCGTGAGCTTTCGGGCGGGCAGAAGGCGAAAGTGTTGCTTCTTAAGATGAGTCTTTCCGATGCGAATGTGCTTGTTTTGGATGAGCCAACGCGTAACTTCTCGCCACTTTCGGGACCTGTTATCAGGAAGATGATAGCTTCTTTTCCCGGTGCGGTGATCAGCATATCGCATGACAGAAAGTACATTGAGGAAGTGTGCACGAAGAGATATTTGCTTACGAGTGAGGGGCTTGAGGAAATGAACCTAGTGGACGGGGTTAGCAGACCATTTTAGAATGATGAGATGACAAATCGAGAAAGGACAGAATAGAAATGAAATACGACAAGATTATTACTTTAAAAAACGGAAGAGAGGCACTTCTTCGAAACGGCGAATATGCTGATGGAGAGGCTGTTTTTGTGAATTTTAATGAGACACACGCGGAGACGGATTATCTTTTGTCCTATCCTGATGAAAATAGTTTTGATGCGCAGCAGGAGGCGGAGTTCCTTAAGGAGAAAACGGAGAGTCCAAATGAGATTGAGATAGTTGCAGTGGTAGACGGCGTGGTTGCAGGAACAGCGGGAATTGAAGCGGTTGGAGCAAAGTACAAGCTTAAGCACCGTGCAGAGCTTGGAATTGCTATCTTGAAGGAATATTGGGGACTTGGGATTGGTAAGGCACTTATGGAAGCTTGCATAGAATGTGCTAAAGATGCAGGTTACACACAGCTTGAACTAAATGTAGTTGCGGAGAATGAGAGGGCAGTGTCTCTGTACAAGAAGATGGGCTTTGTGGAATACGGCCGCAATCCCAGAGGTTTTAACTCAAGAGTAAGCGGGTATCAGGAAGTTGTATATATGTTGCTTGAGCTGTGACAAGTTATAAGGAAGGGTTTGTAATATGACAATCGAAAAGAATTACAGAGATAACGAATCTCTCAGAAATTCCTTCAATGAGCTTGCAGGCAAGGTGTTTGGCGGGCTGAATTTTGAAGACTGGTACCGAAACGGCTTTTGGAAAGATAATTACATTCCGTATTCGGTTGTGGCTGACGGGAAGATTGTTTCGAATGTTTCGGTAAATACTTGCGATATGAACTATGATGGCAGAATTGTAAAGCTTATCCAGCTTGGCACTGTAATGACCGATCCTGACTACAGGGGGAGAGGATATGCAAGGAAGCTGATGGAGAAGATTGTTGAAGACTACGAAAACAAAGTTGATGGAATATATCTTTTTGCAAACGATTCTGTCGTTGATTTCTATCCTAAGTTTGGCTTTCGTAAGAGTAGGGAGTATCAGTTTGGTAAAGCTGTGAAGATTGATACAGAGCGGACTGCACGGCTTGTACCGATGGCAGAAAAGAGCGATTGGGACAATATGGTGCAGATTCTTAATCAAACCGAGCAAAATGCCAAGGTGTATATGGTTTCCAACGCTGGGCTGTACATGTTTTACCTGGCTCAGTTCATGAGGGAAAATACTTTTTATATCGAGGATTGTGACAGTTATGCGATTGCAGAGATTGAGGACGATACTTTGATTCTTCATGCCGTTGTCGGTAGTGGCGCGATAGACCGCGTGATATCTGCTTTTGGAAAAGAAATTAAGAAAGTCATTCTCGCATTTACACCGAACGATTCGACAGGTTATGATAAGAGCGAGGTTGTAGAGGAAGAGACACATCTTTTTGTAAGAGGGAAGTTCTTCGACGAAACCGGTGAGGATGAGTTTATGTTTCAGGCGATAACGCACGCTTGATGAGAAAACGCATGTAGTTGTGCAATAATGGACCACAACCCCCGTCCCCTAGGTTCAAAATGGCGGAGTATAGCGAAAGAGGAAATCATGGAAGATAAAAAATTTCTTTTTGAAAAAGATAATATACCGCATGCGCTTGGAGTGATGGCACTTCCGGCGGTTGCGAGTCAGCTGATAGCGCTTGTTTATAACCTTGCGGATACTTGGTTTGTCGGAAGGACGAATAATCCGTACATGGTGGCGGCTTGTTCTCTGGTGATGCCGATTTATATGCTTACGATTGTGAT
>JAEEGJ010013400.1_pt1 | contig 19890 bp, 14 predicted proteins | sample 8958761 | NCBI WGS metagenome assembly JAEEGJ01 (sample SAMN16246546, study PRJNA631951) | gut metagenome | biome: gut microbiome; feature: rumen; material: RS-attached | host: Bos | place: Iran: Karaj | collected 2018-10 | reverse complement strand
GCACCTATTGGGAAGATGAAACTTTTGAATTTACTCCAGAAAATCTTTTTGCAGATATGGATGATTTGATGTAAAGCAATAACGGGAGGCAGCATTTTATGAAGTATTTACTGGATACACATGTCTTTCTTTGGTCTCTTTTGGATACAAAGAAGATAAAACCAAAGGCTATGGAAATAATTGAAAACGAAAGCAATACTATTTTTTTAAGTCCCATCAGCTTTTGGGAAATTGCAATAAAATATCAATTAAAAAAACTTGATTTACAGGGAATAAGTCTCCATCATCTTCCTAATATTGCAAAGGAATTCAATTATACCATACTTGCCCCACAAACATATGATTTTTTAAGCATAGGTCAGCTCCCCCAGAAAGAAAATCATCACGACCCTTTTGACCGCATGCTCATTCAGCAGGCAATCCGTAACAATTTAGTTTTGATAAGTAAGGACGAACGCTTTCCCCAGTATGAAGAAAATGGTCTGCAGCTGCTTTGGAATTAAAGGCCCGGAATACTAAGACTCCCAGGGACATTCAGATTTTACAGAAAAAAGTTTACTTGTAAGTTCGCAGGAATGAAGATAGATGCGTTTGGCGGGGCTACCTCCATAAAGCGTGTCGCCTAGAATAGGAAGTCCCCGGCTTGCAAGATGAACACGAATCTGATGAGTACGGCCGGTAAAGAGTGTGCATTCTAAAAGCAGGCACGGACGATTTTCTATTGTAATTTCTTTGAGCACGCGGAATTCTGTTTTGGAATAAAGGCCTCCCCTGCTTTGAGGTACTTCCCCCCATTTTGCGGTCTGGGATTTGGGGGAGATGCGATTCATGTACATTTCTACGGTAAAGGGAGATGCTGAAACAAGTTCAGCATGACATACTGCGTAATATTTTTTTATAAAATCGTGGCTTTGAAAAAGGTCTGAAATTTCTTTGTTTACAGAGCGGTTTTTGGTAAAAAGAATTACTCCGCTTGTGGTGCGGTCAAGGCGGTGCATTATGCCGACATAGGGAGGATTCCGCAGCTCCGGGTTGCGCTTCCATAAATAATCTACCACTGCATCATGAAGATTGGCGCGGTTACCGGTAATGGTCTGTTCAACAGGAAAAAAGGCCGGCTTGTTTATAAAGATAAGATTTTCGTCTTCGTACAAAACGCTGGAATCGGTAACTTCAAAATGAATGTCGTCGGGCTCTTTTTCAAAAAAGAATTTGTCGGTATCAAGGTCTACGAACACCAGAGACTGACCGCGTAGTTCAAAAGCAGGCCGGGTTATGACACGCCCGTTTACACTCACCGCCCCTGCCACTATGAGCCTGCGTATTTTTGAATTGGAAAGATCCTGCCCCGCAAGACTTTTTTCTTCCGGCAGCACCGTGCGCAGATACTGGTCGAGTCTGATTTTTTGTTGAACCCGGAAAGATAATTTTTCTTTCATATATAGCCAAATTGTACTATAATAATATGTATCAAACAATAATTTGGAGGAATCTGAAATGAAAAAAATATTCAAAGTCTTTGGCGCCCTTCTGGCATTTGCGATGGTGATTGGGCTGAGCTCGTGTGGGGACATGCTTAATGGAACCCAAAACAATGGAAAGGATGATGAAATTGGAGATGTATTGGAACATACATTTGTAATTGATATGGCAGATAAGAATATAGATTTGCAGATTTCAGTTTATTATACTTCAACAAAACGATTCTCTTACAAAAACAATGATGCATGTTATTACCAGGTAGCTTTTAATAAACAGCGTAATTCATGGTTTATGTATACTAGACCTGCAAATTCAACAAATAAAATTAGTGATGTAGCATCAGGAACATATACGGGAGATATAGTAAAAGAAGGTACTCTTGTTCTTTCATCTACTGAATATCCACAATACGCACAGACTGTTACATTAAAAACAAACAGTGATGGCAAACTCTATTTCGTAGCAAATGTCGCATCAGCACACAAATTCCTTGGTGCTAAAGACGAAAAATAAAACTCGCACGCTACGCTCGCAATGACGCCCTTCGACAAGCTCAGGGACCCCATACAATAGTGTGGTCCCTGAGCCTGTCGAAGGGTTTTTTATTTCCTCAACTTCTTGAACAGCTTAACCAGAAGGCCTACTTTGCCAAACAGCAGCCAGAAGAAAAAGGCGGCTACGGCTAGGATTGGGATTCCGTAAATTACTATATAGAACAAAACCTTTAGCAAGCCCCAGAAAAAGCCTATTACGTTGGAAACAAATTCGTTCCAGGAATCTTTTACGTTTGGAAGGATTATACCGCCTTCGTCTTTGCCGCGTTCAAACTGCATGTTTATATATATGGTAGAAAAATCAATCTGGCCGGACAGGCGCTTAAAACGGCTTTCGGTGCTTTCTATGTCCTGCATAACCTGATTGAGCTGGCGTTCTATTTCCAGCAGGTCTTTTATATCCTTGGCCTGGTTCAAATAAGAAGTGAGTTTGTCACGCAGAATGTATTTTGTTTCCAGGCGGGACTTCATGTCATAATAATTGTCGCTTACATCTTCGCTGCTTACACTGCGGTTTGTAACACGACCAAAGTTTCCTACGGCAGCCATGGCATCATCAAAACGGGCAGACGGAACCCTTACAGTAAAATTGGCGCCGTATTCCCAGGTATTGGCATTTGTTACATAACCGCCAAGCCCCTTTGCCCAGCCTGCAATTTTATCTTCGGCATCGGAAACGGTTTTTACTTCCAGAGAAACATTTCCTGTGCGGATGAGTTTGCGTTCGTAGTCGGAAGTTTGCGGCCCTTCGAGAGCCTCAGGGACCACAGCGGCCGGACTTTCCATTATGGCTTCTTCGGCGGCTTCGTATTCTACATAATCAGAATATACAGTATCTGCCATGGCAACAGTATTATAACCACGGGCGGCAAACTTAGATTCTTTTAAGGCAGAAGTTTTTTGAGCAGCACTGCTCTTTCCGGATTTTTTGCTGCAGCCTGCACTAACAAGCGCAACAATAATAAGACAGGTGCTTACACCAAGCTTTATCGCGTTTTTCATAGAAAGTTCCATTGTATTACCTCTTAAATCACTTCGTAATCTGGTCCGTCTTCTGTTTCAAAAATGCGCACCTTACATTCTTCCATGCACACATTTTCAGAAAACAAAACAAGGTCAACGGCCTCTTCACTTAATAAATCATCAGGATTATAAGAGGTTACAAGTTCACTCTGCTCGCCTTCTCCAGCAAGACGCGACATTGCACCGTTTAAGGCTACAATATCATGCACCAGCGTGATTAAGTTATGGCAATTTTTTTCTTCATATTTCTGGTCCAGAAAAACCAGCTGCATTTTTTCAATTTCTTTATGATTGGCCGCGTGAGGATCAAAACCGCTTTTATAGCTGCAGTTGTTTACTCTCTGCCATTCTGCAAAATCGCTGAAAAAACGGGATGCATAAATGCGAAGCGGTTTTAAGACAGACAAAAACCATGGAACTGCCCTCCCCGCTGTATAAAAGGTCTGGCAGGCAAAGGCAGTGTCGCGGCAATAACGGATGTCCTGGGCCGAAAAAGTTCCCGTTACCTTTGGAGGGTCAAGCTCGGTATTCATAAGCTGCGGGAATTCAATATGATTAGGATACTGCTGTACGGCAAAGTCCAGGCGTTCCATAAAAAGTCTTGAGGTATCACCAGGCACAACTGCATAGGTAAGCATAAAACCAAACACAAGACCAAAGTCGTTGAGCAGGCGGGCTTTTGAAGAATAAAACTTTTTATCAAACAAAAGCTTGCCGCCTTTTTCGCTGCACTCAAGCGGAATATCAAACGAACAGAAAATCTGGGTAGCAGCAGCGGCAACCTCACGGTCCAGCACACTCGCATCGGCAAGAATTGAAACAAAAACGTCCGGCGCATACTGTGCAACCAGATTCAGGATTTTGAGTATGCGTCTTTTGTCCTTTGCAACAGCAGGGTCGTGAATTGAAAATTCGGTGATGCCCTTTTGTGTAAGAGTTGCAATTTGAGACTCAAGTTCGGAAGACGTGAATTTATATTCGGTTGTCATATCTTACAAAGTGGATTGCCGCGTCGCCCTACGGGCTCCTCGCAATGACAAATCTTTTATAACAGTTCTATTCCGTGCTTCTTGCAGTCGGCTTTAATCTGGTCGGTCCATACACTAACCTGGGTTTCGCCGATGTGGGCCTTGCGCAAAAGGAACATGCAAAGACGTGACTGGCCAATACCGCCGCCAAGAGTCTGTGTAAGTTCACCCTTAAGCAGCTTGGAATGGAATTCAAACTTTGCACGTTCAGGACAGCCGCGTTCTTGGAGCTGGGCCTTAAGACTTTCAGGGCTAACACGAATACCCATAGAAGAAAGTTCAAAAGCACGACCAAGAACAGGGTTCCACACAAGAATGTCTCCGTTTAAACCACGGTGACCGTCTCCACTTTCGGTAATCCAGTCGTCGTAGTCCGGAGCACGTCCGTCGTGAATTGTTCCGTCAGGAAGCTTGCCGCCAATACCGGTAATAAATACTGCACCGTATTCTTTGGCAACCTTGTCTTCGCGCTCTTTTGGTGTGAGCTTTGGATATTTTTTCTGCAGGTCATCTGCATACAAAATTTTTATTTCCTTTGGAAGCACAGGCTTTATTGCAGGGTAACGGTCGTAAATAAAGAACTCTGTGCGGACAATGCAGCGGTAAACCTTCTTTACAATTTCGTGAAGGAAGAACACAGTGCGGTCCTTTGGATCAATTGCCATTTCCCAGTCCCACTGGTCTACGTATATAGAATGAATTGCATCAAGCTCTTCGTCCGGACGCAGCGCATTCATATCTGTGTAGATTCCAAAGCCTGGTTCAAGGCCCAAAGATGTAATCTTAAGGCGCTTCCATTTTGCAAGAGACTGAACAATTTCCATCTTTGCTTCGCCCATGTCTTTTACAGGAAAGCTTACAGGACGTTCTACACCGTTAAGGTCATCGTTAATTCCGGTGCCTGCTCCTACAAAAAGTGGTGCAGTTACGCGGTACAGGTTAAGTTCAGTGCTCAAGGCAAGCTGAAAAAAGTCTTTTATAGCAACAATCGCATGTTCTGTTTCGCGTGTGCTAAGGATTGATTTATATTTGGCTGGTAATTTAATCATTTTTATTCTCCGTCGTAATTAATAAGTGTGGTCACCTTACAAGGTGCAAGAACGGATTCGTAATTCAATGCGGGAAGACCGATAACGCCAAAGAAATCAGTAACTTCCCCGCCTCCCTGCTCTATCAAATTTTTGGCGGCTGCGAGCGTGCCACCGGTTGCAATTAAATCATCTACAACAAGAAATTTCTGACCGGCTTTTACATCGGTTTTGTGAACTTCTACAGTTGCAGTTCCATATTCGAGGGAATAGCTGCACTGGTAGGTATCTCCCGGCAGCTTACCTTTTTTGCGGATTAAAACAAGAGGGATTCCAAGACGCTCAGCAAAAGGTGCTGCAAAAATAAAACCACGGCTTTCTACAGCAGCAACGGCATCAATTTTTGCATCCTTGTATTTTTGAACCATCTGGTCTATGCAGAATCTTAAGGCCTCGGGGTTTACAAGCACGCCTGTAATATCATAAAAAAGAATTCCCGGCTTTGGAAAATCGGGTACCCGGCGCACAGCCTTGTCGAGTAAGTCAAGATTCATCATAAATCACCTTCCAAAAGTTTTATGACAGATATTCTAATACTATGCAGTATTTAAGACAAGAGTCCTTACTTCTGTCTTACCTTGCTTATAACTGAATGACCGTCTGCAAAGTGGGCAACAGTAACATAGTTATAGCCTTCCCTCATCCAGCTTGTATCAGGAGCATAGAAACGGAGGTTTGAAGAATCGTTTGAAGTAAAATCAAAACACTGTTCATTGGCTTTATAATGCAAGGTATCCCAATCATGTACAGACCACTTACTGCATTCTTTATATGGCTGCATAGTGGCAACTGTATAAAGATAGACCGGTTTATTTGAGCTTACCAGATAATAGTCACCCATATCTATAAACTTGTCTGTCAATTCTCCACCACTAGGTTCGCCATTATAGAACAATTCAGAAGAAATATACTCTCCCCAGTCCAAAACTGTAATGACTTTAATAAACACATCTTGCTGCAATGGATGAGAAGTTTTAAGAGACCATTTATATTTTCCATCTACCACAGTCTTTTGCCAGACAGTTGATGGTTTCGTGTTTTCGTCATAAATGTGTTCCATAAAATCATCATGCCAGCCATCTGCATCCAAATAACAGATATATGCAGTACTACCTGCATCTTGAGGCACCTCAAATTCTGTCGGGTCAAATTCGAGGGATGTTTCAGCAGCCGGTAAATTTTGTGGCACATGATAAACAAGCGGAGATTCTGATATCGTAAAGTTTTGTCCATAACTGGTGGTGCCATGTTCATTCTCTAAGGTAACGGCAATTGAATTCAATCCATAATGCCATTCGATGATAGGAATATAAAGATCGCCTCCATCAATTTCATAAATAAAGTATTCTTTACTTTTACCTATAGTTTTTCCACTATAAGTATAACGATAGGCATGGTCTATAACTAATTCAAGAGTATCTATTTTACCGCTCGTATCCGGAACAGCCAGATATTCATCTACCTTTGCACAAGGAGGTAAAAATTTAGTTGTTCCATACTGCTCCTTAAGCCCCGGAAGAAACCATGCAGCCTTTCTAAAGGAGTCAAGGAATGGTGGACTTTCTTTATATATTTTCTTGTCAATATCACTTGTTGTTGAATCATACCAATCATAGTCTTGTTTTCCATCAGGATTATCTGATGAATATGAATAATTTGAACGCTTACCATCTTTTATTCCGGCAATAAAAAAACTCTTTGTACCAGGATTCACTTTCTCGTAATTAATTTTTGTAGTCAGACAACCTTTTTCATAAACACCTACTACAGAAGGATCTTCAGGGTAAGAATACAGAGCAATGTAATCATATGTGTCTTCAAGACCATACCATATATCATCTGGAAGAGTAACAGTTAATGAATAATGATGTTGATCATCAGAAATACCCGGTGTAATCTCCATGTTGTCTAGATAAATATCCGGAGGAAGTTTTAACTCTTGAGATTCCTCAAACCAGTTAGTACTTCCATGTTCGACTTGTGGGCCAAATACATAATCTGCACTTAACTCCGAATACAACATATCGTTTTCATAAATAAAATAAGTCTTGCCATCATCAGGATTTGCAAATAAAAAGTCACCACACCTATTAATTTCTTCAATCTGAACACCTAAAGAATAAGTACCTTCGTTTTCGTTATAATACATTGAAAAAGCCTCTGTTGCTTTAGTACCCGGTGCAAAATAAATAGCATTACTATCTGAATACTTTTGAGGCTGAGGAGGGAAATAAAAATCCCTGGTTTCTACATGATCAAACTTATCTTTTACTATAATTGTTATCTTTAAATCATGAACATACTCAACATCAAGTTTATGTACATGCAGGCGTTTATTCTGTTCATCATGGTAAACAGGTTCTGTAACCTCTTCCTGTTCTTTGTTTATATATTTTACAAATATATCTACAAGGTCTGGGTCTTCTACAGAAGAATAAACAGGTTTACCATAAACAAATTTTAAGGTCTTTAGTGTTTCATTAAAATCCGGATCATTCAAATAGCCCGGAATCTTATAGTATCTTTGGTCTGCCGAAGAATTATTTGTCTCAATATCATGATATAGATTAAACGGCTTTAAGCTTGCAATATTTAGCTCTGCGTCTTTGATTGCTGTAAAGCTTTCTTCCTGCGACCGATTATAACAGGAATCACAAACACTTACATTAAACAGATAGGCACCGTCGTCATCAGAAATCTGATACTTAATTTTGAAAAGAACATATTTTCCTATTGCAAGAAATTCTGCCTGATCATTTTTTACATCTGTATAAAAAGTATCAGGCGTATGTGGTTCTGATTTTAAGACTACTCCATCTTTATTATTAGTGTACTGCCAGGTAACAGAAACAGATTTTACACCACTATCGTCATCATAGTAGTATCCATAGATATATACTTGTTCTGATGTAACATTCTGTACAACTTTTGCACTATACTCTTCTACTGTATAATTGCCTTTTACAGAAATATCATCCTGATTAAATCTTTTGAGCTGAGAAGCTGACTGTGAAGATAAAAGCTCACTTAAGTCTGCTATTGAATAATCCTGGGAGCTTGCAAAAAAGTCTGCTTTTACAGGCGGATTTTTTTCTACTTCTGGTTTGAATTTAACTGTAAAAGCAACATTTTCATCCTGGCGTAAAGGTAATTCAATTGTACCTGTTCTTGCGGCAATATTTGAGCCAAAAGAAACATTTATAGATACAAAGGTTTCTTTAAGTGATATCAAATATCCCAGAAATTCATCTTTTGGTTTTAATGTAAGAATTGTTTTTGAAGAATTAAAGACAGGTGTTTCAAGATACTCTTCTATACTCTGATTATTGCATGTAATAAAAATATTAGAGTAATTGAACAAAGACTGTGAAGGTAAAACTGTTTCGGCTTCCATCGGTATATTGAAGGTTACGGTTATAGGAGTGTTTGCATATACAGGGCTGGAATCTGTTTTTGGAGAATAAGACTGGATTACAGGGTATGATATGAAAACCGGTTTAACAACAATATCAGGAGCCTGCTTAAGAAGCGTTACCGAAAATTTATAAAGAGCTTTTTCGTCATCGCGGTCAAGCATTTTTATGGTGATATATTGAGCCATATCTTTGGAAGAGTCTGTAATGCTCTGAGCAACAAAGGTATCTAAAAGGCCGTTTTCGAGGTTAGCACTAAAAAGGATTTCGGTTTCATGGCCGATCTTTAATTCTTTAGAGCTGCCCGAAAGGAAGGTTCCCATTGAGCTGTCTGATTTGAACAGAACGGTACTGCTCGGTGCATTTGCAATGGAAACAAGTCGTTCAAGGTCCTTTGCATATTCAGCGCCCTTCATAAAGTTTTCGCAGGAAATAAAAGCTGCGGCGGTAATAAAAGCAAAAGCGGCAGCACAACAAATTTTTAAAAATAATTTTAAGCAGTATATTTTTTTCATAGTTTATTTTTCCTTAACCTCGCTGATTTCTACATGTCCATCTGCAAAATGGGCAATAACTACATAACAGCAGTCGTCAGGCATCCATGTTGTATCCGGAGTATAAAAAAGCATGGTACCTGCAGGTACTACTGAAAAATCAAGATATCTTTCATTTGATTTTATATGGAAGGTTTCCCAATCTTCTACAGTCCATTTGCTGCACTCGTCATAAGAATGCATTGAACCGGTTGTAAATATGTAAACCGGCTGGTCAGAAGCAACAAGGAATTCATCTCCAAGATTAATGAGTCTGTCGCTTGCCTTACCATGGCTTGAAGCTCCGTTGTAGAAAATTGTATTGGAACAACTATCTCCATAAGATATATTTGTTGATACTTTTATAAATGTATTAAGAGGAACCTCTGTCAGTTCTTTTGAATAAATATAAAGTGAATTTTCCTCTTTGATTGTAAAATGAGCACTATTGGTCAATTTACAGCGTTCTTTATAATTATGCCATCCGTCAGCATCAAAATATGCAATATAAACAAAGCTTCCCCACATTTCGTCATCAATAGTATTAATTTCACACGGAGCTGACTTTAAAGTAATTGTCGAAGAAGGCAAACCTTCCGGGGTTATAAAAGTAAGCGGAGATTTTTCTATGGTCATGAGTTTTTCAAAAGAGCTGCTTCCATACTGGTTAGAAAAATTTATAGAAACCAGGTTTTCTCCAAATGAAAAATCCATTATTGGAATTACATAATTACTGTTTTCATTATTTGTGTCTTCATGAATTACAAAAAAATCTTTTGTAGTTCCAATTTTATCCGGACCAATGGTATAACGATATGCGTTATTTACTGTAACCTCTACATTTTCAACCAGAGCATCAACATTTGGAAGATAAAGCATGTCATTACATTTATCAAAACCGGTTTCCTGCAACATATTATCAGAACTTTGGGTTGCACAAAAAACACCATCAAATTTTGGTACAGCCTTAAAGAAAAGCTCTTTGTTTAAAGCTTCAATTTGCTCATCCTCTGGCCTAAAAGTTTTCCATGAAGATGAAAGTTTAGATTTTACCTCGCCTTTGATTCCTACTAAAAAATAGTATTTTTTTATTGTTTCCGGTCCATTAGAATATATAATCTTTGTTGTACATCCCTTTTCGAACAAGCCTACACAGGCATCCGAAACCTGAATTCCTGGATTAGATGTCAGTGAAGTAACTACCATCAGATAATCATATTCATCGCCAAGAAGTGCCCAGGTATTATCAGGAATCTTTATAGTACGTGTATAAAACCTTCCGTCGTCAGTAACATCAGGATCAATACTAAGTATGCTTACACCATCAGGTATTGTTTTAGATGGATCCAATGTAAACACTGTTTGAATCGACTGAGCAATTGCAAGAGGTTGTGCATGTGTTTCTGAAAATAAAAGTCCATTTTCATAAAAGACGTATGCAGGCTTGTCTTGATTACTATAACTTGGATTTGGACAGGTAAAAGTATCATTTGGATATTTTACTTTTGAAGCATAACCTTTAACATAAACATCATCTTCTTTACTGATATTATAATGAGCAGTAACCTTAGCATCTCCAGGTAGATAAACTACCCTGCTGTCAGAATATATTTGCGGCATTGGTGGAAAATCAAAATCACAGGAAGCTTCGTTACCAAAAGCATCCTTTGCTATGATTGTAATTTTCAAGTCATGAACATGTTCTACATTGAGTGTGTGTTTATGCAGCCTGTTATCCTTTTCATCTACGGAAACAGGTTCGGTAACTTCGTCATTCTCTGCATTTATATATTTTACAAAAAAGTCCAGAAGCCCTGCTGCCGTAACATTAGCATAAACCTGTTTTTTATATAAAAACTGAATTGTTTTTATAGTTTCATTATATTGCCCTGCATTGAAAATATTTGTCACAGCTTTGAGTCTGTCACTTTCGTCAGAAGTATTATCATCCAGATCATTATAAATATTAAATACCTTTAATTCTCCAAGCTCCAGAACTGTATCTCTAAAGGCCGTAAAATCTTCCTGAACGGCAGCATTATTACAGGTATCAGAAACATTTACATTAAAGATATAAGCACCGTCGCCTTCTGAAACATTATATTTGAGCTTAAACAATACATAGTCGCCGTTTTTGATAAACCAGGCATTTGAATAGTTTGAATTAACATAATAAATATCCGGGGTGTGAGGCTTGTTTCTTAAAAGAATACCTTCTCTGTCGTTGTTATACTGGAAGGTAACGCTTACAGAATTAACCCCGCTGTCTTTATCATAGTAGCGGCCATAAATATATACATCACCACCGGTGATATTCTGAACAACCTTCTGATTGTATTCTTCGGCAGTTATATTTCCCTTTATGCTCAGGTTTCCTTCACTGAACATTTTAAGCTCTTCCAGCTGAGGCTGTGTCATATTGTTCAATTCTTCAAGCTCATAATCTTCTTTACTTGCAAAAAAGCCATAACCGGCCTTTACAGGAGCAATGCGTTCTGATTCCGGCTTGTAGTGTACTGTAAAATAAGAGTTTTCATTCTGACGCAGAGCAAGGACTCTGTTTCCTTTTTTGATGGCAATGCTTTCGCCTAATCCTACTTCTATAGGAACAACAATTTCTTTTGTTTCCTTAAGAAAATTAATAAAGGAAGAAGAAGGTGTCAAAGTAAGAACTGTTTTTTCTTCATTAAAAACCGGAGCTTCAAAGTATTGTGTTACATCCTTTCCGTTGTAAGAAAGGAAAATGTTTTTATAATTGAAAAGTGTCTGGGCATAAGAAGTTTCGGCAGCTTCCATCGGAACATTAAAGGTTAAGATAATCGGTGTATTTGCAAAAACAGCTTCGGAATCATTAGCCGGAGAATGAGCCTTTACATAAGGAAAAGCAAGGCAAACCGGAGTAATGATAATATTGGAAGCCTTTTGCAAAAGCTTTATGTTGATTTTATAAAAGCCGGTTTCGTCATCGCGTTCTGTAATCTTTATGCTTATATAGTCCGACATATTCATACCGGAATCTGTAGCACTCTGAGCAATGACATCTTCAAGAATACAGTTATTTATATTTGCACTGTAATAAAGCTCGGTTTCGTAGCCTACTTTTAACTCCATGGAATCGCCGGCCATAAAGGAACCCATTGCTTCGTCAGATTTAAGCAGGACGGTACAACCCGGAGCATTTGCATAGGAAACGAGCCTTTCTAACTGTTGTGGTGTATTGGAACCTTTTAAAAAGTTTTCGCAGGAAATAAGCGTTGCGGCTGTAAAACAAACTAAAACAGCAACAAAAAACGATTTGTACAAAGATTGCAAGCACAAGTTGCGTTTCATAAAACCCTCAAATTTTGTAAATTTTTGCTTTTTATTATATAGGAAGATGAAGATATTATCTAGTAGAAGTCAGGGGTACTGCCAGCCGTACCCCTTATTTTTCGCGGACCTTACTTACTACTGCATGACCATCGGCAAAACGGGCAATAGTTACATAGCAAAAGCCTTTCTGCATCCAGGAGGTATCCGGAGTATAGATGCGGAGGTTTCCGTCATCATTTGCAGAAAAATCAAGCAGCTGCTCATTTGTCTTAAAACGGAGTGTATCCCATTCGTCGGCTGTCCAGCTGCTGCATTCCGAAAGAGACTTCATAGTAGCTATTGTATAAATATACACCGGTTTATTGGAAGAAACACAATAAAAGCCGTCCATATCAATAATCTTATCTGTTAATTGGCCCTGACTAGGCTCTCCGTTATAGAACAAGAGGGAACCAATCTGTCTGGCAAAACTTAAAGAGGAGGAAACTTTAATATATTTATCCACCGGCAAGGTAATAGCTTTTTCATCTTTAAGAGAATAAACATAGGCACCTTCTTCTCCGCTCATCTGCCAGTCTTTCCCATCACTTAATTGTAATTCTGATGATATAATTCTTTTCCAGCCATCCTTATCTAAGTATGAAACAAAGACACTTCCTCCAGAATCAAAGCCACCTTCATAGCCGGAAGTTCTGATATCGTAAGGAGTAGGATCTGATTGCAGGGAATATAAGCCGGTAACAGGCAGGCTTTGAGGTTTAGAAAAAACAATTGGAGCTTTATTTATGGAAAAAATTTCTCCGTAAGAAGTAGAGCCGCTTTTATTAACCAGAGTCACAGTTATATTATTATCGCCATAATGTAAGTCAATGGCAGGTACATAAATATTTCCATCGTCATCACTCATAAGAAGATGATCCCTGCCTTTTCCTATATAATCAGAAGAAAAGTTGTAACGCCAGGCATTATCTAAAGTTACCTGAATGGATTCTATTTTACCTATGGAATTTTTAATGTGTAAATACTCATTAACCTTATCACCACCTAAACAAATGGTGTCAACCTCTTGCGGTTCATAACTATTATGAGTGTTTAAAAGAAACCATCCTGCCGGTAGAAAACTAGAAAATTCCGGAGGCATTCTTTCAAGCATTTCCTGTCTTAAAGCATTGTCAGCTTCTTCTGTAAACTCATAATTTATTTGAACAGGGTCAGGATTAATTTTTCCATCCTTTAAACCTGCAATGAAAAATTTTCGGCTGCCCGTTGGAAAAACTTCTAATTCTGTAGTTTTACTAGTGATACCTTTTTCATAAATATCTAATATAATATTAAATAAATCATAGTATACATACAGGTAATCATATTTATCACCTATTATATCCCAGGTGTCAGGAGGCAGAGTAGTTTTGAAAGTATATTTTGAACCATCAGCAGAAGTGCCAAATTCAAAGCTTGTGGAAGATAAATCCAAGTTATTGGGCAGAGTATTTGTATCATCAGTATCAAAAGGAATGGCGTTACCCGTATAAATATCAGTAACTACTATTTCACGTATTTCATCATCATTTGCTTCTGCCCAAAGCATGCCATTTTCATAAAAGAAACAGGCCTTTCTTCGTGGTTTTTCCGGAAGAACAGGACTTGTAAAAATGAATCCATAGTCATTAGGTTTTACATAATGAGTTGTACCCCTTTTAATTGATCCATCATCATTATATAGAATATGAAAGCCTGCAGTTGCCCGAATACCAGGGGTGTATAAAATAGTATTTGAATCTGCATATCTTTTTGGCTTAGGAGGAAAATAATAATCTCTGGAAGCAGAATTTCCAATTTCATCTTCTGCAATCAGGGTAATCTTAAGATCGTGAACATGGTCTACATCAAGCTTATGCAGGTACAGCCTTTCATTAGCAGGATCCCGGGAAAGCTCTTCTATTTTTTCTTCCTGGTCCTTATTGACATATTTTACAAAAAACTTTACCAGACCGCTTACTTCTACAGGGCCGTATAAATGCTTACCATATAAAAACTGTATTGTTTTTATTTTTTCTTCATAATTAAATCCCGGTTCTTTCATAAAATCCATTAATTTTGAAAATCTTGTATCCGGTTCTGAAGTATTATCTAAATCATTATAAACATTAAAGACATTTACATCATCAAGTTTTAGTTCTGTATCCTTGATTGCAGTAAAAGCTTCTTCTGCCGAAGAGTTTCCGCAGGCATCATAAACCTTTACATTAAAGGAATAGGCTCCGTCCGAACCTTCAAGCTTATATTTATAGCGGAAAAGAACAATGTTATTCTCTTTATAAATCTGAGAATCTGTATAAGTTTTATCAAATGTCAAAAGGTCTTCAAGCTTATCCTGATTTCTTAAAATCAAGCCTGTTTTTTCGTTTGTCTGCTGCAGGGCTACAGATATAGAATTTACTCCACTATCCTTGTCGTAATAACGGCCGTAGATATATACTTCCCCCGCAGTTCTGTTCTGCAAAACCTTCCTGCTGTATTCTTCAAGGGAATAATCTCCCTTAATTGCAATTTCTTCCTGTGTAAAGTTATCAAGGTCTGCTATTTCTGCCAGTGACATGCTGTTCAAACTGTTTAATTCATACTTTTGGATACTTGCAAAAAAACCGAAACCTGCTTTTACAGGGGCTTCTTTTTCTACTTCGGCCTTATAACGTACTGTAAAATGAGCTTTATCGTTCTGCTTAAAAGGAAGGGGCAGCGAATCTGTTTTTACTACTATATCAGAAGCAAAATCTACATTAATTTCTATAAAAACTTCATTTGTAGAAGCAACATAATCCAGAAAAGTTGTTTTTGGTTTAATAGTAAGAACTGTTTTTTCTTCATTAAAATACGGAGCTTCAAAATATTCTGATACCTTTTGACCGTTATAGGAAAGCAAAATGTTTTGATAATTGAAAATTGATTTTTCCGGTATGACATTCTTATCTTCCATTTGAACTGTAAAAGTAATTACAATGGGCATATTAGCATAACCAGGCTCAGAATCGCTCTTTGGGGAATAAGATTCAACAGCCGGATATGCAAGACATACAGGCTTTATGATAATGGTTGGTGCTTCTTTTAAAACCTTTACGGAGATTTTATAAAGACCTTTTACATCGTCTCGTTCAAGAATTTTTATGGAAATATATTCAGAAACATCTTTGGAACTGTCAGTTGCAAACTGTGCAGTAAGGCCGCTTAAGATACAGACTTCTATATTGGCACTAAAATAGAACTCGGTTTCATAACCTACTTTAAACTCTATGGAGTCTCCCGCAATAAAGGTCCCCTGCGATTCGTCTGATTTTAAAATAACGGAACTGGTTGGTGCATTTGCATAAGAAATATTTTTTTCCAGTTCTTTTGCTGTTTCGGCACCCTTTAAGAAGTTTTCGCAGGAAATAAAAAATGCAGGTGCAAGAATGAAAAAAAATACAGAAACTGTAAATTTTAAAATAATTTTTGAAGAGAACTTAATTTTCATAAACTCCTCTGATACTTTTTAATATTAATATTAATTTGTCAGGTGTGGCGCGACATAAAGGAAATTGACGACAACAGTAAAATTACGATGTAGATTCCTGCGGCGGCAAAGACTGCGCCCATTCCGTTTACAAAGCTTAGGATAACAAAGTTTACAAGCTTAAACAAGATAAACACAAAGCTGTAGGTAAAGTAGCTCAAAACAATGAGGAACGGGAAGCTGAATACCCAGGAGAAGCGGAACATCTGGTTGGCGCCTACGCGGTTGTCCCAGGCAAAGCCGGCTAACATTACAAAAAGCACAAGCAAAAACAGCGGGAACAAAAGTCTGTTCAACAAGGTCTGGGCATAAAGCTCGCGGGCAAAGCCATAATTTGAGGCATCCTTTGCAAAACGTATAAGATGAAGAAGAGAGCCCGTCTTTGGATTTGCAGGAGAAGTTTCTAACATAAGGAAGTCCGAATACTTCATAGGGAAAATAAGATATTCAGGAGTTGTTTCTACAGAACCGTCTGCATAAGTATAGGTTGGTCCAAACTGAATGTATTCACTGTCGCGGCCAACAGATTTGAGCAATATATATGGAACAAAATCGGTTTTTTCGTCAATTAAAAGAAGGTCCTTGGTCTGGGCAGTAAGATTTTTAACGCTTACAGGCATGAGCTTGGCATAAGGAACAGTAAGCTTGCGGATAAACTTGCCGTAGGCATCAAGACTTACAATAGACAAATCGCGCAAATACTGAATTGACTGCCCTGTAGACTGAACCGAAGTAACACCCTTAAAGTAAACAATTTCCTTTGCACCGTTTTTGTGGGTATAGGCAAAATAAACATCGTTGGCACTTTCAAAAGAAGAAAGCTCCAGAGTTTCATCTACAAAAAAGTATTCCTGTTCAATGCGGTCGGTAGCAACCTCAAGATAGAAGGTTACATCAGAATCGCGTGCAGTATCCGGGTAGGTTTCCAAAAGACCACGGAATATATAGTAGGCTTCCAAGTCGTTTTTGTTCACAAGCGCCAGATAGCCCTTATATTTTAAATCATAAATGTCATATTCAACACCACTAACCTGCTTGTGCTGCTGGGTAATGTTGTTCCAGGCCTTTGCACTTATATCGCGCAGTTCATCCATATTAGGATTTTTTGGATCACTAAGCTTAATTCCAAGCTCGGCATAATAGTGGGCATTAAACCACTGCTCATTGTCCCAGGCAGTTCTGGCCTGCAAAAGGCACTTATAAGAATCGCTGATTTTGAGGGCATCCATAATAAGCGAATTATCTGCAAGCTCAAGAGGCTCTGCCTTGGTAAGATCAAAACGCAGCTCGCTGGTATAAATTCTGTTTATTTCCATGTCGGCGCGGCTTTTAAGGTCACGCGCTTCTGTAGAATTAGGATTAAGCTTTAAGGCTGCATTTGCATAGATAAGGGCACGTTCATTAATGCCGTTGTCCAAAAGCAGGTTTCCTACATCAATATATTCCTTGATAATTTTTGTCTTGTTTACAAGCTCGTTTCTCTTTTTCTTAGACCAGAGCGAAAAGGTTTCGTTGCTCAGGGTAACAAGGAAGGTACAGGCCAGAGCAGAAATAATAATCTGCTTGTAGCGTTCACCCATTGCAGGAGAAAAACGCTGTGTACTTCCTTCGCTGTTGTGTCCAAAATAAACCGAAAAGGAAATTACAAAACCGGTAATGGCCATGGCAGGCAAAAAGCGTGCAAAAAAATCAAGACCATAGCAGAACTTATATAAAAAGCTTGAACGAGCGGCAACCTCTGCAGGAACAGGCATGAACATTCCCACTGCAAAACAGATGATAAAACCGAGACCCAGGAATACAGAAAGTATTGTAAAAATCTTTTTCATAGCCGCCCTCTCCTAGTAGATTCTCTTCTTTCTGGTTGCAAAGCAGATAATGCCAATTATTAAAAAGACAAAGCTAAAGAAAACATTGCACAAAACAAGAAATGGATAATCAATATATTTAGCAAGGAATATGAAAAATCTCTGAGGATCTATATGCTGGCGGCGGAACGAAACAAAAACCGGATGAAAGTACAGGGTGTTTGCCGCAAGAATAAGGAAGGTTGCAAACATCAAAAAGCCCGTATTCAAAAGCTTCCAGCGGAACAGACTTGCAGTTCCATACAAAGAAGCAATTACAAGGCCCAGAGAAAGAAAGCCCAGCCAGAAGGTCCAGGTTTTAGCAAAGGCTGTAGAAGCCCACTGTTTAATAAGAGAAAAAGAAATGACCGATGTATGCGGCTGTTCTTCGTCCATTGTTTTTCGTATAAGGCTGTCGCGGTAAGGAGCAGCTTCGCGGAAAAGAATAAAATCCTGAGAAGGCTTGATATTTTGAATATCCACTTCTCCATCGGGGGTAGTATCTATAATAATTGTAGAAGTACTTACATAAGGATTTGCGTTGTAGTCCCCGGTAAAATAGTAAATATCATCTCCGTTCTGTCTGAAGTAGCCGCCGGTAAGCATTTTGGAAGAATCCTTTACGTTGTACATAACCTTGGATTCATAATGAAGCAGCGCCGGAACTCCGATTGCCCAGGTAACGCCCGAAAGAAGGATAAAGGTAATAAAATGGGCAATTCCGCCGTTGTTGCTTATTCGTATATAAACCATTACAGGACAGATAAATATGAGCATGCACAGAACTACATAAAAAAGTGCGCGCAGCAGATCTGTTTTATTAAAAAGAGCAAAAGGTGTGCCTGCTACTGCACCCTGAACAGACAGATAAATTGTATAAAAAAACATTCCTATTGCAGTTCCAATCAGAAGTACCAGAAAATACATAAGAACCAGTTTGAGCGCTTTTTTCATATAATTAAAATCCTTCTCTTCCTATTATCGACAAAAATGCGCTGTTAATCTACTATAAAAAAGGGTTTCCGTATTATAAATAATCATATAGGCAAATTGGCTCCCGGTCACAAAACGGGGGCCAAAACCGCCGGCTAGCCTGCTTGACGCTGTCTGTTGCATAATACGGAAACCCATCTTAAAAAGGCCCGTAGGGATGGCCCCTATTAATAAAGGCAAACGCATTATAAACAAATATTTATATACTGGCGCGAGGGAGGGAGGCTGGTTTCAAAAACACTCTGAAGTGCGGCCGCAAGGCGGCCAAGTATATAATTACAAGGCACTTCAGCGTGTAGCAGGCGAGCCTGCGGTTTTGCAAACCAGCCTCCCGACCGGGAGCCAGTCTTATACACATATTTATAATGCGTTTGCCTACTATAAAATTCTTTTGTTTTCCGTTTGACAGAATAACGTAATATATAGTATTATATATTGTATATATTTTAAAAAAAATGTTGGAGTGATTTTTATTATGGAAAATAACAACGCGGTAATACCTGGATTTGATGTTGACAAAGACGACAGCCTACAGATCAGACTTGACAAATCCTTTGGTGTACCTAACGGACTCATTGTTTATCTTACCGGCTATATCGATACATACAACTCCACTTACTTCCAGAAAAAAATAACACAGGTAATAGAAGCAGGCTTTGTAAATCTTGTATTCAACTGCGCTGCGCTCAACTATGTTTCTTCTACCGGTATCGGTTCCTTTACAGTATTCCTTAAAATGGTAAAGCCAAAAGGCGGAGACGTTGTTCTTCTGGAAATACAGCCAAAGGTATACGAAGTATTCCAGCTTCTTGGATTCTCTCAGTTCTTTAATATCAAAAACTCTACAGAAGAAGCAGTTTCGTTCTTCTCAGAAGGCGCACCTGCTACAACTTCTGTTTTCCCTCTTATTATAGAGTGCCCGGTATGCAGCAAAAAGCTCCGTGCAACAAAGTCTGGCCGCTTCCGCTGTTCCGGCTGCAAGTCAATTCTTGCGATCAACGATCGTGGAGAAGTTTCTCTGGGCTAAAACAGCTGACTATCCAATGTGCATAACTTGTGGATAACTG
>JAEEGJ010013389.1_pt1 | contig 19901 bp, 17 predicted proteins | sample 8958761 | NCBI WGS metagenome assembly JAEEGJ01 (sample SAMN16246546, study PRJNA631951) | gut metagenome | biome: gut microbiome; feature: rumen; material: RS-attached | host: Bos | place: Iran: Karaj | collected 2018-10 | reverse complement strand
GACCCTGACAGATTTTCATTTCCTCCTGTCGATACGACTTATTTTGCAGGCTATGATATGAATGATCCAATCATTACGATATCGAAGCCTGATATTGTGAGGCAGACAGGTAACAAAAACACCAAGACCTTTGACTTTATAAATGTTGAGATCCTATTAAGGAGTACCCTCACATTTACTGACTTTGATGAGTTTATCAGGGAAAACCTTTACGACTTCAACAAGAGAGTTCTTGAAGCAATAGGCGAAGACAGGCGGTACCAGCGTTTTGGAGTGCCGACAGAATTTCTGTCTCTTTACAGCATTTCAAAGCATGCAAGAACCGGGTTGAGGTTCAGCTATGAGATAAAACGTATCTGGCCGTAGGGTGGGGGCTTGAATGAAAAAGTTAACGCAACCTTTTAGCATGTATATCACGAAATGACCTGAAAAATGTTATGTTCAGGTCATTTTTTATGTCTAAAAATGCCTTAAAATGGGCAACTTAAAAAACATCACCTGTTAAGTTCGCAAACTAAGAAGACGACTCACGATAAGTTTGAAATAGTTATCGCAACCCATTTGCATCACGAATTATGTAGTTGCCGGGGAAATTATCTGCTCATATTACTTTTCAGAATTGAAAATTACTTCATTAGAAGTTCTTTTGTAAGATTTACTTCATTAGCCGGGATAGGCTTAAGTCAATATCCGTTTGTGCTTGTAACAATGTGTGTAGTATGATTATTTGCATATTAAATCGATAAATCGGAGTTTATGGAGATGTGAGTCGGCTTTCAGGCCAAAGGTATCGGTTTTCAGGAACCGGCGCGTTTTTAGGAAAAGAAGGCTCATTCGAGTGTCTTCGTGTGAAGTCGGGTATGAAGCTGGTTTTTTGCAAAAAGGTATTGACAGTAAACATTTTACACTATATACTATTGGCCATAACAGCAATGGATAGGAGAAAGGTAAATGGCAATAATAAAATTACCGATAGACGAATCCCTTCCGGCCTATGTCAATGAGTCCATAGTGACGCTTGAGGAACTTGTGCGAAGCGACCATTTCAGTGCGTTTGAGAAACTGGCAAGGCTTTCCAAGGGCGAAATACTGGTGCTTAAGATCCTCCTCCTTCAGGGAGGGACAACAACACCGACCGAGATCAGTGAGGCTATGAACAGTACCAAAGGCCGTGTATCCGCAGTCCTGAATGCGCTGGAGAAAAAGGGTGAGGTTACAAGAGCGATCGATAAAGACAATCGCAGAAATATTATCGTGACACTCACAGATTCCGGAAGAGAGCATGTCATGAATGAGCTTCAGTCAGGTTACAGAACCATGACACATATCTTTGAAGAACTGGGGGAACAGGATTCCGGGGAGTTCATCAGGATGCTGACGAGAGTATTTAAGCTGATGAATGAAGCAGACTAAACCATTGCAGGCAGTGACTTGCCTGCAAAAAAATGAAATAAAGTTTACACCGTAAAAAATTAACAATGAAAAAGGAGAAAACAAGATGGAAAAGAGAACAGTGATCGTAACAGGCGGCAACTCAGGACTTGGTTACCAGTGTGCAAAAAATATAGCAATGAAGGACAAGGATTATACGCTGGTGCTTGCCTGCAGGAACCCGGAGAAAGCAGCTAAGGCGATACAGGATATAAAGACTGAAACGGGAAACAAAAATATCTTCTCCGTGGCACTTGATCTTGCGTCGCTGGATTCGGTACGCACCTTTAAGGAGCTTTACAAAAAGGAAAACTTTCCGCCGCTTTATTCCATCGTGTGCAATGCTGGACTCAATCGCACTCCGCTGGAATATACAAAAGATGGATTTGAGATGACCTTTGGGGTATGCCATTTAGGACATTTCCTTCTTGTGAATGAGATGCTTGATATGGTGGCTGAAGACGGCAGGATTGTTTTTGTGGCCAGCGATATGCACAGGCCTCCGATCATGATGTCGCTTACGGCACCTGCATTTACTGATGCATACAAGCTGGCATATCTTGGGAAAAATGAGAAGCCGTCCGGCAAGGATATGAATCTCAGATATTCCATGGCAAAACTGTCCAATATCCTTTGTGTCTATGAAATGGCTGACAGACTGAATGCCGCCGGAAAGAAGATCACGGTCAACGCCTTCAATCCAGGTCTTATGACGGATACGAATTTTATGCCGACGGGCAGCAAGGTGCAGAAAGCCCTGATCAGCGCGGGATCAACAATGGTGGCCAAGCTTACGAACCGCTACGGGAGTGGACTGACTTCCGGGAAGGAGCTTGCGAAAATGATAACAGAAGAGAGTTTTGCAGGTGTAACCGGGAAGTATAATGACCGGGGTACGATCACGAAAACTTCGGAACCAAGTTATGATAAGAAGGCAGCGAAAAAACTTTGGGAACAGAGCGTGGAGCTGCTGAAAATGAATCAGGATGAAATGATCCTGTAGACGGGAGGAACTTATCATGGATATGAAAGAGGCTATGAAAGCCAGACATATGGTTCGAAAATACACAGAAAGAACTATTCCTGCGGATATCGTAGATAAACTGAACGAACGTGTCAGAATGAATAATGAGCTACATGGCCTGTCCATCAGCCTTATGACAAACGATAAAACAGCGGTTCCGGGCGTGGTCAGACTGATCCTTGCAAAAGGAGTCAACAATTTCTTTATCATGGCTGGTCCTGATGGCGCGGATGAACTGTGCGGTTACTCCGGTGCTGACCTGATGCTTTATGCGCAGACGCTTGGCCTGAATACATGGTGGGTCGGCGGTACCTATAACCGGAAAGGAGCACAGCAAAAAACTGAAGGTGCAAAGCCGGTAGGCATCATCGCTGTCGGTTACGGTCAGACGCAGGGTATTCCGCATAAGACAAAAACGGCAGAACAGGTCAGTTCCTATGCTGGAGAAGTACCGCAGTGGTTTAAGGACGGCATTGAAGCGGCACTCTTAGCGCCTACCGCACTGGCAAAGCAGGCATTCACCATCAGCGGATCAGAAAACAGGGTATCTATCTCCTGTGATAACGGCATTTTTACCGGCGTGGATTCCGGTCTTGTGAAATATCACTTCGAACTTGGAGCGGGCAAGGATTGTTTTGAATGGTTGTAATTCCAATGGAGACGCAGTACAGAAGCATAGAAGATTAATCAAACAATTCCAGTTTGCCGAGGAGAATATGGATTACTCAAATGAGCGGCATTTTGTGCAGGCGTTCATTCGGAAGAACCGCCGAGACCGGCTACTCTATGAATTGACGACGCCGGAGAAACGATATGAAGGCGTCAGCAGATTCTGTCATCAATCCAAAGAACTACTTGAGCCATCCAAAATCATCATGGAGGGCGAGGATCTGGATCGTCGCCCGGAGTTTGACCGCTTCGTACAGCAGCACGATGAAATCTGCTTTGCCCTATCGCCTGACTTTTACACGGATGAGCAATTCCTCCCTCTGAGAGATGCAGTACACAAAGCGATTATTAGCCTTGATGCCGTTCTTATCATGGGAAGCACTTTTGCCATCGTATTTGGAGAACCCATGAAAGGCGGCAGGGGCAAATATCTCCTGTCAGAGAAAACCGTTGAGTTGTGAGGAAACAAACATGGATACGGCAATGAACACCTCCTGGGAAACGATGACCCACGAAGAGAAAAACCGCGTTCTATTCCAGAACCAAAAGAAGCTTTTGGAGGCCTTTCTCGAAAAGGGAGCTATCTCAAAAGAGCAGTTTGAGAAAAGCCTACACGATTTGGCTGAAAAAACGGGTTTTACAGAATAACCGAAATTAGATGAGCAGGTGACTATATGGATAATGAAAAGGTATTGGTTTTCTCAGCGCAGTATGAAAAGCCCGAACTGAAACCTCCGCATATAGAACGCACACCGGAGGAAGACAAAGTCTTGTCCCAAAAGTTTCAGGAAATCCTTCGGGAAGTAAGAGAGGAAAGCACTTACGAACCTTGGCCTGAGAGAGAGGAAACTGCCAAGAAGCTGATCGAACTTGCCGAATCATATTCCAGAGAGTCTGAGACCGATGCGGAAATTTTCAGGGACCAAGGAGAAATCACCGTCAACTTCTATTACACACTCGGTCGCTTCCTTGGAGAAGGAAAAAGCCGCCTTGCGGAAATGATGCTCCTTGCCGATGAAGTAAACATTAACAGCTTATCCATCCCTACTCCGGATTGGTGTTCCCTCATGATTCAGTTGACACTATACACTCGGCGTTTCCTCGTTGGAGGAATACAGCTTATCCCTTAGATATACTGAACGCAGTGCCGACTCATTTGAGCCGGCACTGTCACTATATCATGAGCTTTAGGAGCATCTCATCTATGGGATCAGTATAGCGTCCCTCCGAAAGAAGCTTGTTTCTCAGTGCAAGCAGGCTTGTCAGGATAATTCGAAGCTCGCCTGTGGTGACTTCCAAAATGACCTTTTTCTCACGTCTGAACATGTGCAAGCCCTCCTTTCATCCTCATTGTCGCAGAGGTTAAAAGGGTTTGCAAATGTGCAAACGGTATGTAAGTGACCTGCCGCAGCAGGTCACCGGAGCAGGTATTACTTGCTCCAAGCCTCCTTCTCGTCGAAGGTGGCGATGTGGGCGTTCGCCGCTTCCATCACGGCGTAGTAGGCCCAATGGATTTTCTCCATGTCAGAGAAGTTGTTGAGATCACGCAGGTTACGGGCGATATACGCAGCGTCCGCCGTGCGGTCAAGCAGACGGTTCACGATGGTCACGACCTCGGCGCGGGTAATCTCCTGATTTGCGCGGAAAGTGCCGTCACCGTAGCCGCGAATCCAGCCGTAGATGGCGGCGTCCTTGATATACTGCGCAGCCCAATAGCCATCAGACACATCATTAAACTCCGCATACTGTTCCATGATAACAGGATTACCGTCACCATAGACCTCGAAGAAGCGGACAGACATAGCAACGAACTCAGCGCGGGTGATGGGCTTATCCGGGCTGAATTTGCCCTCCTCAGTGCCGTAGACCACGCCGTAGTTGTTCAGATACCGTGCATAGCCGGAATACCAGGAATTAGCGGGGATGTCCTCAAACTTGGTGTTCTCCACGGGAACGATGGTGTCGCCCTTGCGCTCTGCCAGCAGACGGGCAAAGATCGCGGTGGCTTCGGCCCGAGTCATGCTCCGCTCCGGTCCGAAGGTTCCGTCGGGGTAGCCCACGATATACACGCCGTGCTTCTCCACACGAGCAATCTCCGGGACGATCAGGATGCCGTCCTCATCGGTCTCGCCGGTTTCGGTGGCCTTGTCGCCCTTCACGATGATGGTCCAGCCGGGCAGCGGCTTGCCGAGATTGTCGGTCAGAAGCAGGAGAATACGGTTAGCGGTGTCGATGTCGATGCCGTCAGGCAGAACGACCTGGATGTGGCCAGTTTTGCCGATGGTCACGAAAGCGTCGGGAATGGGGCGACCGTTCTCATAATCCACAACCTTGAGAGTGATGGTGTAGGGGTTACCATCCGCGTCGGTCCAACCGATGGTGATCTTGCCGTCCTCGCCGGTGACGCCGGAGGCACCGGGAACAGTGACCTGGCCCTTGGCATCCGTTTTCTCAGCGGTGTAGTTCCCGTTCTTGTCGGTAACGACGATCAGCAGGTCCTTAACCGGGGTCTTGTCCTTATTCAGCAGGATAGTCACCGTGGTCTGATCAGCGTAGTCGAGGATGCGGCCATCCGGCAGACGAATGGAGATCGTGCCGTCCTTGTTCAGCACGACGGTAGCATTGGCAACTGGATTCTTCGTGTCGGTGTCCGTGACAATCACGAGGTAGCCGCCCACGACGGCCTCGCCCTTGGAATCGGTAGTCGCCACGTTGTAGAGCTTCTCGATAGCCTCGGTGATGAGCGTCTCACCGCAGACGGTGCAGACCTTGTGGCGCTGGCCCTCAACTTCGGTGGTGGGTTCCTTGTCGATAATCCAGTCGCTTTCCTTGTGTCCGGCAGCGTTGGTGTAGTCGCTCTTGTAGCTGTCACCGCAGCCAGCACAGGTGTAGGTGGTGTAGCCCATCTCAGTGCAGGTGGGCTCAGTCACAACGGCCTCGTAGTTGTGGCCGGTGGCCTGAACCAGCACAGCGCCGCAGTCAAGGCAGATCTGCGGATGGATGCAGTCGGCTTCCGGGCCGGGATTGTGACCTTCAGGAGACACTGCCTCCAGATAGTGATAATCACAGCGGACGCAGCGATGGTCGATGAGTCCAGCACCGTTGCAGGAAGTGGAGATAAGCTCTCTGCCCTCGTCCCACTCATGGCCCAGGGCGTCCACATAGTCGGTCACATAGCTGTCGCCGCAGCGGGAGCAGGTGTAAGTCGTGTAGCCCTGTTCCGTGCAGGTGGGCTCAGTCACTTTGGGAACGTAGTCGTGGCCGAGAGGATCAGTGTAGTCGCTCTTGTAGCTCTCACCGCAGTCCTCACAGGTGTAGGTGGTCCATCCCATCTTCAGGCAGGTAGCGTCCGTCACCACAGCGGTGACATTGTGGCCGTGGGCCTTCTCGATGATAGCTCCGCAAGTCACGCAGACCTGCGGATCGGTGCAGTTGGCGGGGTCGCCGGGAGTGTGGCCGGTGGCCGGGATCATCTCAATGCGCTTCTCGCCACAGGCGAGGCAGACATACTCTTTCACGCCGTCTCCGGTGCAGCAAGGCTCAGCAACTACAGTGCCCTCATCCCAGGCATGGCCGGTGGGGTCGGTATAGCGGCCCACATAGGTTTTGTCGCAGCGGGAGCAAACCCAGGTGGTATAGCCCATCTCGGTGCAAGTGGGCTCGGTCACGGTCGCCACAAAGTCATGACCCAGCGCGTCAGTGTACTTGTCGGTGTAGCTAAAGCCACAGTCGGCGCAGGTGTAGGTGGTAAAGCCCATCTTCTCACAGGTCGGCTCAGTGACTTCGGCATTGAACGCATGGCCGTGTGCCTTCTCCAGCACAGCACCGCAGGTAAGGCAAAGCTGGGGTTCAGTGCAGGTGGCAGGATCGCCGGGGAAATGTCCGGTGGCGAGGAGACGCTCGCTGTGCTCTTTCTCACAGCGAGCGCAAGTGAAGACCACCACACCGTCAGCGGTGCAGGAAGGATTGGCAATGATCTCGCCGTCATTCCAGGCATGACCAAGAGCGTCGGTATAGTCGGAAACATACACATCGCCGCACCGGGAGCAGGTGTAAGTCGTGAAGCCGCCCTCTGTGCAGGTGGGAGCCGTCACCACAGCCGCATAGTCATGGCCCAGCGGATTGGTGTAATCAGCTTTGTAGCTATCGCCGCACTCCGCGCAAGTGAAGGTGGTGAAACCCATCTCCTCACAGGTAGCGGGCGTAACAACGGCCTTGTAGTCATGGCCGGTGGGCTTTGCCAGCACAGCGCCGCAGGTCAGGCAGAGCTGGGGCTCGGTGCAAGTGGCTTTCGGACCGGGGTTGTGTCCAGTGGCGGAGATGGCCTCCAGATAGGTCGCGTCGCAGCGGGTGCAGCGATGCTCCAGGACGCCGGCCCCGTTGCAGGTGGCATCAGTGATCTTCGTTCCGGCATCCCAATCGTGACCGAGTGCGTCGGTGTAGTTGTCCACATAGCTCTTGCCGCAACGCTCACAGGTATAGGTGGTATAGCCCTTGTCGTTGCAGGTCGGGGCGGTCACAACTGCTTTGTAGCTGTGGCCAAGAACGTCGGTGTAGTCACTCTTGTAGGTCAGATCGCAGTTCTTGCAGGTGTAGATGGTGAAGCCCATCTTCTCACAGGTGGGGGCAGTGACAGCGGCTTTGAAGTCGTGACCGTGCGCATGTTCCAGCACAGCGCCGCAGACGGTGCAGAGCTTAGGGTCGGTGCAGGTAGCGGCGGCACCGGGCGTATGGTTCAGAGCAGCCAGCGTCTCGCTGTACTTATAGCCGCAGTCGAGGCAGGTGTACTCTTTCAGACCTTCTCCGGTACAGGAGGGCTTGACGACGACGGAACCTTTATCAAAACGATGTCCCTTCGCGTCGGTAATGCTGCCGAAGTAGGCATCGCCGCAACGGTCGCAGACATAAGTGGTCTTGCCTCCGGTAACGCAGGTGGCCGGGGTGACATACGCCTTATAGCTGTGGCCCAGCACGGCGGTGAGATTCGTGATCTGACGCTCACCGCACTTGGAGCACTCCTTCACAGTATAACCGGGCATGGTGCAGTTGGCAGCCACATTGTAGGTTCTCCAGCTATGCTCTCCCTTGGGGGTGATGGTCTCCTTGACGGTGCCGCAGTTCCGGCAGATGTCGAGGACCTTGCCCGTGTTCTTGCAGTCGGCCTCGCGGACGAGAATGGACTGCCAGGCATGGCCAATGGCGTTCACATAGTTTCTCTTCTCGACCGCACCGCAGATGGTGCATACATACCGATCATAGCCCAGCGTATCGCAGGTGGGGCGAACAGTGTCGATGAGGATATAGTTGTGGTCGCCCTTGGAGCAGTCGTGGCCCTCGCAATGTGGGCAATGACCATGCTCACAGTCACAGTCGGGATCGCCGCAACCGCAGTTGCAGCCGGGGCCGACAGGCGGTTCGGGTTCGGACTCATCGCGCAGCCAGACGTAAGCAACGCCGTTCTCCGTCATGCTCACGCCCTGGTAGGTGTAGTCGATCTGATAGTAGACGGTGTACTGACCCTCCTCCGTATAGCTGGGAGGAGCAGTCAGAGTGCAGGTTTCGGCACTATTTCCGTAGCGGATGACTGCATTGACGCCTGCCTCGGAGAGATCGGAGATCGTGAGCGTGTGCGCCTGGCCGTCCACAACGCCATAGTAGTCAGCAACCACGGCCTTGGCAGCGACGAAATCATACGCGGTGAATTCGCAGTCTTCGCAATGCTTCACAATGGCGAAGCGCTGATGGCCGATCTGCGGGATCACATCCACATGCAGGTTATGGGGCTCAAGCGTCTCAGAGTGGGTGTGACGGGTGCCGTAGCAAAACTCGCAGTAGTTTCCGCCATCCACGTTCTTCTTGTGGTAGGTGGCATCCACATACTCGTAAGTCACGACATCGTCCAGATACTCGGTGAACGCTGTGGCGCAGTCGTACAGCCAGTAGACGTTCTTCGCAAGGGCGTAATCACTGAGGCCGAGATTGGCGTTCATTGTGCCGCAGGTCTCGCAGCAAGCCTTAGTCCAGTGATAACCCGTATAGGTGGCGTTGACGCCGGGAGTGCCATCCTGAATCGTGCCGGTGCCCGTCCCGCCGAGGAGAGTACCGTCAGAATAGCGGATGTTCCGGATCATCGCTGTCTGACCATCCTTGGTGTATTCAGGAGTACGCCAGACCTGGAAGCTGGTAGGCTGCTTACAAATATAACAGTGGAAAGTCTCGTGGGTCACGGTAGCATTGACGTCGAGCTCGTTGGTGCGGTTGGAAGCGTTCATCCACCGCTCCGCGGGGTCGTGATAGCCGTCTTCCTGGCCAGCGAAGGCAGGAACGGCGATCAGGCCCATCACGGAGATGACGACCAGCAGCATTGCAAGCAGCCGACGACAGCCATACTTGGTTTTGGTGTTCATACAGATACCTCCGAATTAGAATTGAATTTGGGCATAAAAAAAACTCCGTGCTCATTGACACGGAGAAAACGCCGCCCTGGTTTCTTTAAGGTTGGTACTCACATTGGAACCACCTCCTTGAAGGCGCTGCGCTGTAGTCCTCTTTTTTCAGCCGGTACAGCCGGTTTCCGGGGGAGAGTGTGAGAGGGGGAAAGCCGGAAAGCTGCTTATTCCACGGATGGGCATAATACGCCCTTGGACGTGGGCTATCGTTCCTGCTGCCTCTGTCTTTCCCGATACCTCTGGTAATACTCCAGCGCTTTGAGTACATAATCCTCGGTTTCTCTCGGCGTGACAGATGCGGGGATGAACTGACGCAGCCGGTCTGCCCGAAAGCTGATCTTTTCCCGCTGATTAGGTTTTTCTTCGCACATGATGGACTCAATGACCTCCTCGGAAAGCTTACCCTCTTTGGAAAACTGCCGCATCTTGATGGCTTGTGCGAGAGACGGCGTTGCATCCTGATAAGAGATACTTTCGAGCAAATCCTCCTGTTCTCTCTCAGAAAGATAGGACAGCTCCACGGCAGGCCGCATGGCGATTCGACCTTCATCGACCATGTTGACAAGGCCAGGGACAAGTTCAGTGAGACGGATATAGCGAAAGATTTGGCTTTTACTCTCACCAACCTGTTCTGCGAAAACATCGCTCGACTTTACGCCAGACAACTTATTCCCCACTGGGGAACAAGTTAGATCAGTTCGTTCTCCCTGCCTATTCATAGCTTCAAGCCGCATCTTGTAGGCAGCTGCTTTCTCGCTGGGTAAAATTGTGGATCGTTGGAGGTTTGATTCAACCATGAGGATGATGGCCTCATCACGGGTTAAGTCCTGCACATCCGCTTTGACTGTCTCAAGACCGGCAAGCTCACACGCTTTCATTCTGCGATGCCCACTCACCATCTCATATCTCCCGTCTTCCTTTTTGCGGAGAATGACAGGAGTGATTATGCCTCGCTCCTTGACGCTTTCGACGAGCTGTGTCATATCCTCGTCCATTCGTACTTGATAGGGATGATTGGGAAACTCGTCGATTTCCGAGAGTGGAATGTCATAGATTTTCGGAAGCCGGTTTTCCGCTCTCCCCTGCTCGTTCATAAACAACTCATCGTATGCGCTCTGAAGACCGAGATCGAGCTTTTTGCTGCTGCTCATGTTCCATCACCTCCTTCACGAGCAAATCATAAGCGGCTGCTACCTTCCCCTTTCCATCATGGGCAAAGATGCTTATGCCCTCATTGCTGGTCTCTGCGGCCCGGACGGAAAAAGGAATCTCTGTGTTGAACACTCGGAGCATATCTCCCGTCTGACGCAGCGAAGCGATGATGGATTTAGCATTGTTCGTCCGGTTATCCACCATCGTCAGCAGAACACCCTCTATAAATAGGTACGGGTTGATCTGCTTTCTAACCTTTGCAATAGACCCCATCAATAACGATAAGCCTTTAGTTGACAGGTAGCTTGGTTGGGATGGGATTATCACGCTGTCTGCGGCTGCCAGAGCGTTGATCGTCATCATGCCAAGGGAAGGCATACAGTCAATCAGGATGCGATTGTAGCGGCTTCTGAGAGGCTCTAGCGTCTCCCGGAGCACATACTCGCGGCTCATGACATTTGCGAGACCAACCTCAAAAGCAGAAAGCTCGATGTTCGCAGGAAGAAGGTCAACGCCCTCATCGTGGTGGATGATGCCGTAATCAGCAGGAGGCGGTCGCTCGTCGATGACTCGCTGCATGATGGTTGCTATGGTCACATCCAATTCATCCGGTGATTTCACTCCGAGACTGACGGTAAGACTTGCCTGCGGGTCTGAATCGACCAGGAGCACTTTTTCACCTGCCTTAGCAAATCCAACGCCGAGGCTTACCGTTGAAACTGTCTTCCCTACGCCGCCCTTTTGATTTGCTATGGCCGTCACCTTGCATTGATCCATGCGGATTCCTCCTCTCTTATAGAATAATAGTTCACTTCATTTCTCCGCGAACTATGTATGCACACTATTTGTCCTCGACACCCGGTGCGCTGGAATCAATAACTGATTCCCGGAAGTCGCTAAGCGGCAGATAGCTATTCTGCCTCACGGGAGTTTCACCCCCCTGTCGTTCTGACAGAGCCGCCCCCATTGCGTGATCCTGCATAGCAGGGCTGTGGCTGGACGGGAGTACCATTGTCATTCCGGTTGTCATGGCCATGTCGGGGGCAACCCGGCACTTGCAGCAGGTTCTATCGCTCTCCGCAAAACGGATCATGGCGCACCAACTACTTTGGCTCGTGCTTCCGCACAACACCGGAATTGAAGTCTTAGCGAATGGGTATTCATTTGTCAAAGAGCATGTGAGGTTTTCGCGCCTCACCCCCCTACCGCAACATGGAGGCCAAAAAAACGACACGATTTTTGAAAATTTTTTAGATTTTTTTCTTGCGGGCATTCCAGACACCTCCAAACAGCAAAATGAGCCCATCGAATTCTTCACTCGATAGGCTCACATATCCTATAAACAAAAAAAGCCCACCATTCAGGATTAACCTTGAATGGTGGGCCTCGTAAAGACATTTAAGCAGTTGTAGATTTTTTTAGAGACTTACTCTGATTTCCCGACTTTTTTGGAGAATACAAGGAGATTTTTGGTGACTAAACCGGGAATTTTGCTTGTTTTTTCCTGCTCTCAATACAGCTTCGCGCCAGCAGGAATGTGGGGATCGACCATCAGAAGATTGAGCTTTTCTTCCTCCCCTTCCTTGTGAACGGCGCTCAAAAGCATACCGCAGGAGTCGATGCCCATCATGGCTCTGGGAGGCAGATTTGTGATGGCGATGCAGGTCTTTCCAATCAGCTCCTCCGGCTCATAAAAGGCGTGAATACCGCTTAAAATCGTCCTTTTCTCGCCAGAACCGTCGTCTAAAGTGAACTTCAGGAGCTTTTTGGACTTGGGCACTGCCTCGCATTCAAGAACCTTTACAGCGCGGAAATCGGACTTGCTAAAGGTATCAAAATCGACCTGATCCTGGAACAGCGGCTCGATCACCACATTGGAAAAGTCGATCTTTTCCTCCACGACAGGGGCCTCAACAGCGGTCTCGATGGGCTTTGCCTCGGCTTTATTTTCGGTCTTGGGCATGTCCAACGGCTTCATTGTCGGGAACAGGATCACATCGCGGATGGAATCGCAGCCCGTCAGCAGCATGACGCAGCGGTCGATGCCGATGCCCAGGCCGCCGGTGGGCGGCATGCCGTATTCCAGGGCGTTGATGAAATCCGTGTCCATCATGCCGGCTTCCTCGTCGCCCTTGGCCCGCAGCTCCATCTGCTTCAGGAAGCGCTGCTCCTGGTCGATGGGGTCGTTCAGCTCACTAAAGGCGTTGCCCATCTCGCTGCGGCAGATGAAGAGCTCGAAGCGCTCCGTGAGCCGGGGATCCTTGGGGCTGCGCTTGGCCAGGGGGGACACGTCCACGGGATGCATGGTGATGAAGGTGGGCTGGATCATCTTCTCCTCCACCTTCTGGTCGTAGCACTCATAGAGGGCATGGCCCCAGGTGGGCTCCACCTTCTCCATGTCCACGCCCACGGACTTGGCCGCCTGCACAGCCTCCTCGTCGGAGGAGATGGCCATGAAGTCCACGCCCAGATATTCCTTCACCGCCTCCGCCATGGTCATTCTCCGGAAGGGCGGAGCCAGGGAGACCCGCTCCCCCTGCCAGGTCACGTCGTAGGTGCCCAGCAGCTCCTTGGCCGCGCCGGAGAGCAGTTCTTCAAAGAGGTCCATCATATCGTTGAAGTCCGCGTAGCTCTCGTAGAGCTCCACGGAGGTGAACTCGGGGTTATGCCGGGTGTCCATGCCCTCGTTGCGGAAGATGCGCCCGATCTCATACACCCGCTCGATGCCGCCCACGATGAGCCGCTTCAGGTTCAGCTCCGTGGCGATGCGCAGGTACATGTCCAGGTCCAGGGTGTTGTGGTGGGTGATGAAGGGCCGGGCCGTGGCGCCGCCGGAGATGGTGTTCAGCACCGGGGTCTCCACTTCCATGTAGCCCCGGGCATCCAGGAAGCGGCGGATGTAGCTGATGAAGCGGGAGCGGATCTCGAAATTGCGGCGGCTCTCGTCGGACATGATGAGGTCCACGTAGCGCTGCCGGTATTTCAGTTCCGTGTTGGTCATGCCGTGGAACTTCTCCGGCAGGGGCCGCAGGGACTTGGCCAGGAGGGTCAGCTTCTCCACATGGATGCTGATCTCCCCCGTCTTGGTCTTGAAGACATATCCCTCCGCCCCCAGGATATCCCCGATGTCGTCCTTGCGGAAATCGGCAAATTCCTGCTCGCTCATGGAGTCGGAGCGGACATAGAGCTGGATCTGGCCCTTGTCGTCCTTGATGTGGCAGAAGGCGGCCTTGCCCATGCCCCGCTTGGACATCATGCGCCCGGACACGGCCACGGTCTTGCCCTCGTAATCCTCGTAATGCTCCAGGATGTCCCGGCTCCAGGCGCTGCGGGTGAACTTGGTGATCTGGAAGGGGTCGCGCCCGGCCTCCTGCAAGGCCTTCAGCTTGTCGCGCCGGACCTGCAGGATCTCGGAAAGCTCCTGTTCCGGGTTTTCGCTTCTGATCTCGTCAGCCATGCTCCGCCCCCCTCAGCGCTGTTCCGCCGACAGGATGCGGAAATGCAGGTCTCCGGCGGGAGCCTCCACCAGGATCTCGTCCCCGGCGTGCTTGCCCATGAGGGCGCGGCCGATGGGGCTGTCCTCGGAGATGCGGCCGATGCGGGGGTCGGACTCCTGGGAGCCCACGATCTCGAATACCTCTTTCTCCGTCTCGCCCACTTCCACCAGGGTGACTTTATAGCCCATGCCGATGGCGTCGCCGTCGCTGGTGATCTCGATGATCTCCGCGTTGTCGATCAGCTCCTGGATCTCTGCGATCTTGGAATATAGCTTGCCCTGCTCCGTCTTTGCCTCGTCATACTCGCTGTTCTCCGACAAGTCTCCGAAGCTGCGGGCCTCCCGGATCTGCTCCGCCACTTCCTTTTCCCGGACGGTCTGCAGATAGTTCAGTTCTTCCTTCAGCTGGTCCAGGCGGGCCTGGGATAGCTTATACTTGTTCTTCATGGCGATAACTCCCTTACGGTGATGTCAAATCGTATTTTGGCTATTATAATCGTTTTTTTGTCACTGTCAAGGCGAAACGGACGCCCGCTCCAACAAAAGCTGCTCCGCAGCCGCCAGCTGGGGGTCCTCCTCCAGGGGCAGCATGTCGTAGTACAGCAGGGTCCGCTCCTCCTCCCCCAGCTCCACGCTTAGGTCCGGGGTCAGGCCCACCCCCGCCAGGCAGACGCCCTTGGGGGTGAAATAGGCGATATGGGAGATGTGGATGGCGCTGCCGTCCGTCATGGGGACGGTGATCTGGGCATAGCCCTTGCCGCTGGTCTGTGCGCCCACCAGCTCGGCCCAGTCGTATTCCCGCAGGGCGGCGGCGAAGAACTCCGCCGCGCTGTAACTGTCCTCGTTGATGAGCACCACCATGGGCAGTTCCACACAGGAGGGCTGGGAATAATCAATGTCCTCGCTGCCGTCGATGTTCCGGCTGATGAACAGCTTCCCCTCCGGCAGGATATAGTCCAGCAGCTTCAGCAGCTCGCTGAGCTGGCCGCCGGGGTTCTCCCGCACGTCGAAGATGATGCCGGGCACCTGCCGGGCCCGGAGGCTCTCCACGGCGGCGATGGCGCTCTCGGCGCTGCGGCCCTCGAAATTCTCAAGGCGGACATAGCCCAGGCCGCTGGGCAGCGCCTGAAAACGCACCGGCTCGGTATACACGTCGCCGGGGGTCAGGGAATACTCCCGCTCTGCCCCGTCGGGGCAGAGGAAGCGCAGGACCACCTGCCCCCGGGCAATGGCGCTGCGCACCAGGTCCACCACGCTGTCCTTGTCCATTCCCGAGACGTCCTGCCCGTCCACGGCCAGGAAAAGGCTGCCGGGAAATACGCCGGCTTCCCCCGCCGGGGAGTGTTCATAGACCTTCAGCACGCGGGCCACGTTATCCTCGCTGTCCTGCACCACGATGCCGATGCCGCCGTAGCTGTTGCGGCTGCTCATCTCGTAGGCGGCCACTTCCTCCGCGGTCATGTAATAGGACCAGCGGTCATTCAGGCTGGCGACCATGGCGTCGATGGCCCGGTCGGTCAGTTCGCTCTCCTCATATTCCCCGATATAGTTTTCGCGGATGATGTCCGCCGCCTCCGCCAGCTTGTCCTCGGCGGTGTATTCCCCCCGGTCGCGGCGGGGCAGGATGCGCTGCCAGATAAAGACCGCCGTCAGGGTCAGGCACAGGGTCAGCAGGCAGGCGCAGAGGCAGGCGGGGATGCTGATCTTCTTCATAACTCAATCCAGGATGGTGTAGTTGGAGAAGAACTGCAGCGGGTCCACCCGCTCGTCGTTCTCATAGATCTCAAAGTGGATGTGGGGGCCCGTGGCATAGCCGGTGGCGCCCACATAGCCGATCACGTCGCCCTGGGCGACCACGTCGTCCACGCTCACCAGGCGCTGGCTCATGTGGGCGTAGAGGGTATAGCGCCCGTTGCCGTGGGCGATCATGACGTAGTTGCCGTAGGAATAGCTCTCCTCGGAGGTGATGACGACGCCGCCGTCGGAGGCGTAGATCTTGGTGCCGTAGCTGGCGCCGATGTCGATGCCGTAGTGCATGCGGGTATAGCCCAGGATGGGATGGAGGCGCATGCCGAAGGTGCTGGTGACGTAATAGCTGTCGGCGCTGGGCCAGAGGTAGGTGCCGGTGGCGGTGACTCCCGCGTTCTTCAGGAGTTCCAGCCGCTCCAGCTCCTCGATCCTCGCGGCGATGCGGGCGTCTTCTGCCTTTTCCAGCTGGATCTGCTGCTCCAGGGCCGCGATCTTCTCCTGCAGCTCGGCGGCGGAGGCTTCCTGGGCGGCCTTTTCATCCTCCAGCTCCGCGATCCTGGCGGTGGCTTCCCGGATCAGCTGTTCCAGCTCGGCCTGCTTGTCCCGCTGGACCTGCTCTTTGGCCTCGCACTCCTCCTTGGCGTCGTAGAGGGCCTGCTGGGCCAGGACGACCTCCTGCTTGGCCATCTCCATGGTCTCGATGACTCCGGCGTCCGCGGCCACGATCTCGTCGATCATGTCCATCCGGGTCAGCAGGTCGCTGAAATCCGTCAGGTCGTCAAAGAGGATCTCGAAATAGGAGATGTTCCCCCGCTCCTCCATGGCGCGGAATTTCATCTTGAAGATGTCCCACTGCTTCTCTTCCTCCGCCACGGCGGCCTCATATTCGACGCGCTTATAGTCGATCTGCACCTCCAGGAGCCGCACCTGCTCGGCCAGGTTGTCCAGCTCCAGCTCGGTGAGGCGGATCATTTCGTCGTAGGCTTCCTTCTCCGCCTGGATGGTCTCGATGGACTTGTCCAGGTTGGCAATGGTGTTCTGGAGGGCATATTTCTGCGCCGCCAGATCGTTCCGCTCGGATTCCAGGGCCTCCCGCTCCTCCTTGTTGGCCTGCTGCTGTTCCTGCAGCTCGTCCAGCTCCTCGCTGGCATGGACGGTGCTGATGAGGGAGGAGATGATGGTGAGGCCCAGGCTGCCCAGGAGCAGGATGGCCAGGATGATGGCGATGATCTTGAACCAGAGTTTTCTTTTTTTCATACTATCACGACCTCAGATCCGCATGTAGTTGCGGATGGCGATGCGGCTGCCGAAGATGGCCACCAGCAGACCGATGGCCAAAAAGCAGGCCAGCATGGGCAGCGCCAGCACCGAGAAGGGCACGATCTCCAGAAAGCTGAGGCTGGAGGCGGCGATCCGCCCGGTGACGGTGATATAGATGAGCCACTGGGCCAGGTAGGCGATCAGGGAACCGGTGAGGCCCAGGATCATGCCCTCCACGTTGAAGGGGCCGCGGATGAAGCTGTTCGTCGCGCCGATCATCCGCACGATGGCCACCTCGTTTCTGCGGGTAAAGGCCGCCAGGCGGAGGGTATTTGCCATGATAAAGACGGAAACCACCATGAGCAGGGCGATCATGACGACGCTCACCACGTTGACGATGCGCCGCACGGCGACCATGCCCTGGGCGATGCCCAGGTGGGCGTTGACGCTGGCGATCCCGGGGATCTCGCTCAGCCGGTTCTGCGTCCCGGCCATGAGGCCCACGTCCTTCAGATAGACCAGATACCGGTCCCGCAGGATGGTGGGCTCCACCTCGTCGAAGAGGGGGCTGTCCTCCTGCTGCTGCAGGAATTCATCCAGGGCCTGGGATCTGGTGACGAAGGTGACGGCGGCCACGTTGTCGATGGCCATGATCTCCTTTTCCAGGCTCCGGGCCTCCTGCTCCGTCCATTTCTCGTCCACAAAGGCCAGGATGGACACCTGATCCTCCAGGTTGCCGATGATATGGTTGACGTTCACGGCCACGGAAGCAAAGGAGCCCATGATGAGCAGGCAGGCCAGGATGACGCAGATGGTGGTGAAGGAGATAAGGCCGTGGTTGAAGATGCTGTCCACGCCCTCCCGGATATAATAACCGATCCTGTTCATGCCTGATACCACCCCTTGCTGTCGCTGGCGAGACGCCCGTTGACGATGCGGATGACCCGTTTGGCGAATTGGTTCACCAGGTCGTGCTCATGGGTCACCACCAGCATGGTGGTCCCCTGCTCGCTGATCTTGCTGAGGAGCTTCATCAGCTCGGCGCTCAGCTCCGGGTCGATGTTGCCGGTGGGCTCGTCCGCGATGATGGTGCGGGGGTTGTTGGCCAGGGCCCGGGCGATGGCCACCCGCTGCTGTTCGCCGCCGGAGAGTTCCTTGGGCATATCCCGCATGCGCCCCTCCAGGCCCACCAGCCCCAGCACATAGGGGACGCGCTTCTTGATCTCGCTGTTCCGCGCGCCGTAGACGTGCATGGCCAGGGCCACATTCTCATAGACGTTTCGGTTGTCGATCAGGCGGAAGTCCTGGAAGATGACCCCCAGGGTCCGCCGCAGGGCGGGCAGACGCCGCCGGGAGATGGTGCCCATATCATAACCGTTGACCACCACGCGGCCCTCGGTGCTGGCGATCTCGCCGGTGAGGAGCTTGATGATGGTGGTCTTCCCGCTGCCGGAGGGCCCCACCAGGAAGGCGAATTCCCCGTCGTCCATGGCAAAGGAGACGTCCTCGATGGCGGGCGTGCCGTTTTCATAGGATTTATAGACGTGCTCTAAACTGATCATGCCGTTAAATTAGCCTCCGCTTATTTCTGTTCCTGGGAGTTCAGGTATTTTTTCACCATCAGCGCCACCTTGAAGACGATGGCATGGTCGAATTCCCGCAGGTCCAGCCCCGTCAGCTTCTTGATCTTCTCCAGCCGGTAGACCAGGGTATTGCGGTGGACGAACAGCTTGCGGGAGGTCTCGGACACATTCAGGTTGTTCTCGAAGAAGCGGTTGATGGTCTCCAGAGTCTCCTGGTCCAGGGCGTCGATGGGGCTTTTCTTGAATACTTCGCCCAGGAACATCTCGCAGAGGGTCCGGGGCAGCTTGTAGATGATGCGCCCGATGCCCAGGTTATCATAATGGATGATCATTTTGTCGTCGTCGAAGACCTTGCCCACCTCGATGGCGACCTGGGCTTCCTTGTAGCGCTCCGCCAGCTGCCGCAGGTGGCCGGAGACGCTGCCCACGCCGATGACGGGCTTGATGAACAGCTCGGAGGTCAGGGTGTCCTCGATCTGCTGGGCATACTTATCCAGCTCCCGCCCGTCGCTTCCGGCGGTCAGCTCCTTGATGAGCACCACATCCGTGTCGTTGACGCTGAAAATAAAGTCCTTCTGCCGGTCCGGGAAAAGGTTCTGCAGGACTTCCACCGTGGCGCTGTCCACCTTTTCCGGCAGGCGGATGAGCAGCACGCCCCGGGGCGCCGTCACGTCGATGTGCAGCTCCTTGGCCCGGGAGTACATATCCACCAGCAGGGTATTGTCGGAGATGATGTTCTTGATATAGACCGACTTATCGAATTTCTCCTCATAGTTCAGCTTGGCCTCGTTGAAGGCGATGGCGGCCAGGCGGCAGATCACCTGGGAATCGCCGTCCTCCCCTTCCACAAAGACCGCATAGTCAAAGCGGGCATTCTGCCCGCCCAGGACGCAGAAGGTCCTGCCGTCGTGGACGGTGACGGGCTTCCCGCTGGCGAGGATGGCCATGCTGGCCCCCTCCAGCTCGGAACCCACCAGGTTAAGAGCGCTGCAGGCCTGCACGCTCCCATCGGCGTCGATGATGCCGATCACCTTGTCCGTGACTTCCTTCATCTGCACGATCACGCTCTGAAAGATTCTGGCTGACAT
>JAEEGJ010013387.1_pt1 | contig 19902 bp, 14 predicted proteins | sample 8958761 | NCBI WGS metagenome assembly JAEEGJ01 (sample SAMN16246546, study PRJNA631951) | gut metagenome | biome: gut microbiome; feature: rumen; material: RS-attached | host: Bos | place: Iran: Karaj | collected 2018-10 | reverse complement strand
ATGTGGTAGACGTGAACAGCGGTACGCGAATCAAGAAGGAAAACGGTCAGGAAGCCAATGCCTTGGAGACGAACCTCGGAGCTGCCGATGAGTTGGCACGCCAGTTGAGACTGCGCGATATGGGAGGTATCATCATCGTCGATTTTATCGACATGAAGCTGCCCGAAGACCGCCAGATGCTCTATGAGCGCATGTGCAAGAACATGCAGAAGGATCGTGCCAAGCACAACATCCTGCCGCTGTCGAAATTCGGACTCATGCAGATCACCCGTCAGCGTGTACGTCCTGCCATGAGCGTCAACGTCGACGAGACCTGCCCCACCTGTTTCGGAAAAGGAACCATCAAGTCGAGTATCCTCTTTACAGATACCCTTGAGAGTAAGATTGACACCCTCGTCAACAAAATCGGAATCCGCAAGTTCTATCTGCACGTACACCCCTATGTCGCTGCCTACATCAACAAGGGCGTCTTCAGTCTGAAGCGCCAGTGGCAGATGAAGTACGGTCTCGGTGTGCGTATCATCCCCTCACAGAAATTAGCCTTCCTGCAATACGAGTTCTACGATACTGACAGGCAGTTCATCGACATGAAGGAAGAGAATGATAATTGAAAAGTGAGTATCAAGAAATAAAAGCGAGATGCTGACACTGAAAATCCTGTTCTGGGCCATGTTGCTCATCGTGTTCTACACCTATCTGGGTTACGGAATACTACTATATCTTATCATCCGGCTGAAACGGTTCTTCAAGGGGAAACCTCTGAAGACCGTTCTCCCGTCGGATGAAGAACTGCCCACGATGACACTCATGATCTGCGCCTACAACGAGGAAGAGGTGGTCGCAGAGAAAATGGCGAACACCCTCGCCCTCAACTATCCGCGTGATAAGTTCCGCATCATGTGGGTCACCGATGGCAGCAACGACCGCACGAACGAACTCCTGAAGGCTTATCCAAAGGTTGACATCGTCTTCTCACCAGAGCGCAGAGGCAAGACCGCAGCACTGAAGCATGGACTGCGCGAACTGAAGACCCGCTACGTGGCTTTTACCGATGCCAACACCATGATTAATCCTGATGCCCTGCGCGAGATAGCACGTCTGTTTATGGACCCGACGGTGGGCTGTGTCTCAGGCGAGAAACGTGTGGCTGCCCGCAAGGAAGGTGAGATGGCCGCGGAGGGAGAAGGACTCTACTGGCGTTATGAAAGTACGTTGAAAAAATGGGACAGCGAGCTTTATTCAGCGATGGGTGCAGCAGGTGAGCTCTATGCCGTCGACCCCACCCTTGTGCGCGAGGTACCCGATGAGGCGCTGCTCGACGATTTCATGATGTCCATGTATATCGTACAGGCTGGCCGTCGCATCGCCTACACTCCTGATGCCTATGCCCTCGAATATGGTTCGGCCAATATCTTCGAGGAGTCGAAGCGTAAGCGCCGTATCGCAGCAGGAGGCCTGCAGAGCATCTGGTGGCTGCGTAGCATGCTCAATCCCCTGCACCAACCACTGGTCGCCTTCCAGTATATCAGTCATCGTGTACTCCGTTGGAGTATCACTCCAGTCGCACTGGTTATCCTTCTGATAATCAACATCTTGTTGGTGGCACTTCATGCAGGCACATTCTACACCGTCATGCTTGTTCTCCAACTGCTTTTCTATCTGATGGCTCTCGCTGGCTGGTGGCTCGACCGAAAAGGGCACAAGAACAAGCTGCTCTACACAGCCTACTATTTTGTCTTCATGAATATCAATGTGTTCAGAGGAATGTCCTATTTGCGAACTCACGGCAAGAGTGGTGCATGGGAAAAAGCAAGAAGAAGTTAAAAAAACATTAAAATATTCTTTCGTTCAGTTTTTTATTCGTACCTTTGCATCAGATTATGTATTTTTGACGAATAATGGACAAAGACGAAAAAGAATTATTGCTTCAGAAATATACAGACGTTAATCGACGCCTATTGCTCGCACAAGAGCAGTTGGCCATTGCCAACAAAAAGCTGAAGGAATACGAAGAGAAGGCTAAGAATGCTGAGAAAGCCAGCAAGATGAAGTCTCTCTTCCTTGCCAATATGAGCCATGAAATACGTACACCACTCAACGCCATCGAGGGATTCTCACGTGTCATCGTGGAGACGGACTCTCAGGAAGACCGTATGAAATTCTTCGAGATCATCGAGAGCAACAACAACCGTCTGATGAGTCTTGTCAACGAGATTCTCGACCTCTCGCGCGTAGAGTCAGGCGAAATCGTGATGAAGAAAACCAAGACCGACCTCAACGAGCTCTGTGACAGCATCAAGAACATTTTCAAGTTCCGTTGTCCGGATACGCTGAAGCTCATCTGGAAGAAGCCCACGATGGCCGTCGCATTCAATACCGACGGTAACCGTCTGACACAGGTGTTCTCCAATCTGATCAGTAATTCACTCAAGCATACCCCCAGCGGCAGCATCAATTATGGTTACCGTCTGATTGACGAGGGCCAGCAGATTGAGTTCTTCGTGAAGGACACGGGTTCAGGTATCGCTCCGGAAGATCTCGAGCATATCTTCGAGACCTATGTGTCGCGCGATGCCGAGACCTCCAAGAACGGCTACGGTCTGGGACTGCCTCTCTGTAAGATCATTGTTGAGAAGCTTGGTGGCAAGATCTCCGTGGAGTCGAAAGTCGGTGAGGGTTCCACCTTCACGTTCGTATTCCCCTTCGAAGGTTCCATCGGCGGTCGCGACCAGAATCACACCACCACAACCACCAATGTGCGTACCATCCGTGTCAGCGGGCGTCCTGATACTGCCAACAAAAAGACGATCCTTGTGGCAGAAGACGAGGACAGCAACTATGAGCTGGTGAAGATTGTGCTCCAAAAGCGTTATCGCCTGCTGCGTGCCCACAACGGTATCGAAGCAGTCACCATCAACGAGGAGGAGAAGCCCGATCTGATTCTCATGGATATCCGTATGCCTGAGATGAATGGTCTCGACGCCACCCGCATCATCAAGGAAGTGTGCGATACGCCCGTTGTAGCCCTGAGCGCCTATGCCTTCGAGGAGAACATCCGCGATGCCAAGAATGCTGGTTGCGATGAGTTCATGGCCAAGCCCTTCAAGGTTGAGAACCTCATTGAGATGGTGCGCAAATATCTTGATCAATAATCAACAACCCCTTATCATATAAACATTTACGTCTTATGGGTAAACTTGCTGTACAGAAATACTTCTCGTTCACCATCCTTATCGTCACCGTGCTCCTCATGGTCTTCACGTTTACGGGACTCTTTGGTGGTGAAGTCCAGCCCGCAGGCAATACGGCTCGCGCCATGCTCGTCTACGCACTGCCCCTGCTCATCGCAGGAAATGTTGTATTCCTTATCTACTGGCTCATCATGCGCCGCTGGCACTGGGCACTCATCCCACTGATCACACTGCTATGCTGCATACCTTACATAGGCACCATCTATCAGTTCGGTTCGCTCGATGAGAATGCCGATAAGGTACCAGGCATCAAGATTGCCTCATACAACGTGGCTATGTTCAGCCGCGAGACCTCAGGCTTCATCGCCCAGGACATCCTTTCAGAGATGAAGAAGCAGAAAGTCGATGTCGTCTGCTTTCAGGAGTACAACGACCAGAGCGGCGACAAGAAGAATTCCGATTCCTACAAGGATTATTTCCCCTATATGGCTGTCGGTGAGAGTGATATGGTGATCTACAGCCGTTATCCCATTAAGAATTTCAAGAACATCAACTTCGAGATGACCAACAACAGCGCCATGTGGGCAGAGGTTGAGGTCAGCGGACAGTTGATTCGTGTCTATAATGCCCACCTCGAGACCACAGGTATCAACACTACCCTCCACAAAGCAGCCAAGGTCGAGGCCAGGGGTATGGAGGTAGAAGGTAACGCCTTTATCCGTGCTATCTACGGTAACTACACCCTCGGCATGATAGCCCGCTCAGGACAGGCCAATGTCCTCGCGATGGATATGCGTGAGTGCGAGGTACCCATCATCGTCTGCGGTGACTTCAACGATGTCCCCTACTCCTATGTCTATAACACGATGCTTGGTGACAAGGTCGACGGCTTCACGGAGTGTGGCAGCGGCTTCATGCATACGTTCCGAGGCGGAAAAGCCGTCCGCATTGACTATATCTTCCACGATAAGGGTATGGAAGGTGTCAGCTACTACAAGCGCGAGCTCAGCTACTCCGACCACTATCCCGTCTTCATGAAGATAGCCCTCAACAAGCAATAAGACTACACAAAAATCATTGACATCAGAACAACTCTTCGTGGTCGTAGCGTGGCATACGGCGAACTAGTTTGTGGATAGCAGCCTGGGCCATTGCCTCATAAGCACGCTCGCTGGGATGAAGGTGGTCGCCACTATCAAAGCCATCGGCAAAGGCCTTGGGGTTGGTAACGCTGCGAACAGCCACATCGAAATCAACACATCCGTCGAAGATAGGTGAGGTGCGCAACCATTCGTTGAAGGCCTGACGCATCTGCTCGCGATCTTCGTTGTAGGTACGCCAACCATAGATAGGCAACAGCGTTCCACTCCACACTTTCAGTCCCATCTCACGGGCTGGCTTCACATAGATATCCTCTATCCCATGCTCCATCTCCTCTACGGTAGGCAAGTCGCTCCAAGGACGAAAAGGATTGACATCAGTACCCACAGGGTGGATGATGTCGTTGATACCGTGCTGGATGATGACATCGGTGGCACCTGCCACATTCATCTCGATGGGGAAACGCGTAGCGCCCTTCAGACCGTAAGCCTGATAGGTGATGCAGTCATACTGACGGAGAATACGCGTACCACTGACAGCACGACGGATGATGGCAGCATTCGTACCGAAAGCCATCTGGGCCATATAGTCGGGCCAAGACTGGGCAGTAATGGAGTCGCCATAGCAAACGACGGCATGATTCTCCGAGGACGTCAGTATGTCGATGGTGTTGAGGAAATAGAACCAATTGGTGTGGCGTGAGAGTTCCAATGGCAGCTCGTCGGCATCGGCATAGTCGCCATAGGCATAAGAGCCTTTGGAGAGTGGGCCTGTAACGAGTGTACCACTGTTCATCTGGGTAAATCCTGCCATATAGAAGCTGACCTCGATAGTGTCCCCACGATGGACAGCATAGCTGATGGCGTCGCTCTCAGTCTCCTTGCCTGGAATCAGGGTAACGCTGGTCTCGCCTCCGAAGGTGATGGGCGTATGACCCACAAAGACTTTATTGAGGGTTACGGGTTCGGTACCTGTCAGATTGGAGAAACGGAAGCGCAGCATGGTGCCGCTGAAACACATACGGATGGGATAACGCAGCGTCAGGTCCTTGGCATAGATGGCCTCACGACGATTGGTAATCGAGGTGGCAGTACCCCAGCAGGCCACCCATTTGCTATTGTCTGTCATATTGATGCTGTTTTTATATCTTATTAAATTCTGTTTGTGGACTCCTATTCACATGGATCAGGAATGAGACGGCCTTGGCAATAACGGCCTACGATATGGCGGTCGTCGCCCACATATACGAAGCGTTCTAGACGCTGAAGAAGCGTATAGCCATCATCAACAAGCAAGTCGCTGTCGTCGATAACCAAGGCGTCAAAGTCGTAGTCAGGCTCGAAGCTCCCCACCTTGCCGAAGAAACGTCCTGCCGACTTGGTAGCCATCCAGAAAGCTTCACTCAGTGTAAGGAAAGCGCAGGATTTATCGCGCTGATAGAGCAACTTACTCATCTGAACAGCATAGACCATCATACGGAAGATGCTGAAGTCGTGACCACCGCTCACGTCGCTGCCAAGCCCCACAGGGATACCAGCATCAAGGAAACGGCGTATCGGCGCAATGCCCGAAGCGATATTGAGATTCGACGTGGGACAATGGGCCACCATAATCCCACGTTGCCGCATCAGTTCCAATTCGTCGCCATCACTCCATACACAGTGAGCCATCACGGTAGGTGTCTGACCAAACAAGCCATAACGGTCGTAGGCATCAGCATAGTGACGGCTTTCTGGCTCCAGTTCCTTGACCCATGCGATCTCACCATGATTCTCAGAGAGATGCGACTGTACAGGCAGATTGTAGCGACGGGCCATATCGCCACAAGCCTGCAGCATTTCTGGCGTACACGAGGGTATGAATCGTGGTGTCACGATGGGACGCACAAGACTGTCCTCCTTGTCAAAGGCTTCGACAAGCACGTCGCAGGCTTTAAGGGCATCATCTACACGCTCCTGCAGACCTTCCGGACAATTGCGGTTCATGTTGACCTTACCCACAAGTCCACCCATACCGGCCTTGTCGAGCAGACGCATCAGCAGAAGGGTACTATCAAGATGGACTGAGGCGAAGGCCACAACGCGCATCGTACCGTGACGCCAAAGATCGCGCACAAACCGACGGTACATACGTTCGGCATAAGCGGTGTCGGCATACTTGAGTTCCTCAGGGAAGGTGTAGTTCTGAAGCCAAGGCAACAGTTCCTCATCCATCGCAAGTCCCTGATTGCGATACTGCGGTGCATGAACGTGCATATCGTTCATGGCGGGAATCAGCAGACGGTCGCCCCAATCAGTTACAGGACAATCTGTCAAACGATCTGGCAGTTCAGGATAGATGCCTTCCACCTTACCATTATCAACGGCGATAAAGCCATGAGGGACCACCTCAAAACGGTTGCTCTCAGGTGTATGGATAATGTTTGCACGATAGATTTTCATTCTGAGTAATTCTAATAATCTTTAATTTTGGTACAAAGATACAATTAAGTTAGTAATAATCCAAATTTTTTAGTATCTTTGCGGCAAAATAGAATATATTTGGTTAACTCTTTTACACAAAAACGATTATGAATAAAGAAGGAATCATGCGAGTAGGCATTATCGGTACAGGATGGATCGCCGAGAAGGCCGCCATTACCTTGGCTGGACTTAATGAGTGTGAGTTTTACGCCGTAGGTTCGCGAACACTCGACAAGGCAGAGGCTTTTGCTCAGAAGTGGGGCATTTCAAAGGCATACGGCTCTTATGGTGAGTTGATGGACGATCAGGATGTCGATCTGGTATATGTGGCAACGCCCCATTCCCATCATTATGATGTGACGCGTCAGGCGCTGATGGCATGCAAGCCCTGTCTGGTGGAGAAGGCCTTCATGGCCAATCATCGGGAGGCAGCAGAGATCATCGCGTTGGCTCACGAACGTAAAGTATTCATAGCCGAGGCCATCTGGACGCGTTATCAGCCTGCAGTCAGTATCATTCGAGATCTGATAGCCAGCGGACGCATCGGCACCCCACGACTGTTGACAGCAACACTGGGTTACAGCATGGGCGACAAGCCCCGCATTATGCGCCCTGACCTCTGCGGCGGTGCCCTACTCGACCTCGGTGTCTATGCCCTGAACTTCGCCCGCATGTTCTTCCCTGCAGATATTGCTACTATGGAGGGGCAGTGTGTGAAGAGTAAGACAGGCATGGATCTCACCAACGCCATCACTCTGGTGTTAAAGGACGGCATGCTGTGCAACCTTCAATCGAGCGCCGCCTGTGTAGGCGACAATATCGGTGTCATCGCAGGAACAGAGGGAAACCTCATCATCGACAACATCAACAATCCTCAGACCATCACCGTAAACGGTCCTGACCGCACCTATTTGGAGACCATCCACGTGCCCCAGCAGATTACAGGTTACGAATATCAGTTCCAGGCCTGCCGCCAAGCCCTCATCGACGGTCTGCAGGAACCCTGTGAGATGCCCCATGAGGAAACCCTATACATCATGCAACTGATGGACAGTCTTCGTCAGAATTGGGGCGTCCGCTATCCGATGGACTGATCCTTTTTCTTTTTTTATTTTAGTTCAAGTTTATTGCTTGTAAAAAATTAGGAGGAAAACTCGAATATACCAAATATTTGGACAAATATCTGACGTTCCTCTTATAATAAAGAATCCCCGCTCAGGAATGGGCGAGGATTCATCATTGGGTTAGTGATTTTACTTGGCGGGAGCCTTCTTGGCTGCCTTCGGCTTAGCGGCCTTCTTGGCGGCAGGTGCCGGCTCGAGCTTCTCGAGACGTGCCTTCAGACGGGTAATCTCCTTGTCCTTCATCTCAATCTCGTCACCCTGGTTCTTGATGGTGGTGAGCAGGCTCTCGAGCTCTTCATTGTCGATGTCGAGCGGATAGAGGGCGTTGACTCTGTTGATGAAGTCACCCAGGATGTTCATGTAGTTCGTGAAGGCATCGAACGGGCCGTTGTAGATACCACGATCAAGTCCGACGTTAGAGGGCTTGGTGGTCATGAAACGGAAGTTGTTGGATGCCTGCAGATAGTCCCAGTCCTGGTTGATGCGAGGATCATTGGCAATGAGCAGACGGTCGGCCACGCTGTAGAGCTTGTTGAAGGCCTCGTGCTGCATGGCGTTTCCGAGCCAGCAGCTGACATCGCGCTCCTCGTCGACCCAAGAGAGTGTATCGGGCACATCGAGCTGGCTGACGCTCTTGCAGGCCTTGCAGATCTCGGTCGGGGTCATGAAGTTGATACCCTTGGCCTTGGCGCAAGCGGGCAGCGCGTGGATAAAGTCGAGGATGTTAGAGCTGAGCGGCTGGGCGATACCGAGGGCTGAGAGCTCCATGAAGATGTTGATGATCTGCTCCTCTTCGGGCAGGCGGGCGATGCGGTCGATATAGGCATCGGCGAAGAGTGGATAGCCGTCCCACTCGGAGTTGTTGAAGCGCAGGGAGATATCGTCGGAGAGCTCTACGTCGCGCAACAGCAGCTTCAGGTTGGGTGCCTGGTTGCAGTGGTAAACATAGTGGGGAGACTTCCATCCGAGCACGTGCTTGGCACCCTCGGTGAGCATTCCCTTGAAGCCCATCTGAGAAATCTGGTAACCGATATCGTCGCTGTAGATGAGCGATGAGTTACGGGCCACCTGAGGCTTCTGTCCAAACAGTTCTTCGATCTTCGCCGCCTGCTTCTTCACGTCGCGTGCGAAGGTCTCCTCGTGCTTCTCGTTGTTGGCCAGTGAGGAGAGTCCGTGGCTGTAAGGCTCGGCGAGGAACTCGACGCAGCCTGTCTGAGCCAGCTCCTGGAGTTTGGCGATGACCTGAGGCGCGTGCATCTCAAGCTGCTCGATACCTGTTCCTGAGAGTGAGAAGGCTACCTTGAAGTAGTTGCCGTTCTCCTTGATCATCTCCTGGAGGGTGTTCAGAGCGGGCATATAGCTGCGCTCGGCAATGTCGGTGATGCTGCGCTCGTTCTCGTAGTCATCGTAGTAATAATGATCGGTACCGATATCGAAGAAACGGTAACGCTTCAGATGAATAATCTGATGTATCTCGAAATATAAACAAATCGTTTTCATAATTGTTTAATGTTTAATGTTTAATGTTTAATATTATTCCTCCCATCCGAGGGTACGGCGATAGAGTGTGCGGATCCAGCGGCCTACCTTCTCCCATGTAATCTGGTCGACCTCGCGCTTGCCCTCATCCTTCAGATACTGGAAGAGCGACTCGTTGTGGCAGATCGAATAGATGGCATCGGCGAGGGCGTGGATGTCCCAATAGTCAACCTTGATACAGTTGTCGAGGATCTCAGCACAGCCCGACTGCTTCGAGATGATCGAAGGGGTACCGCACTGCATGGCCTCCAGAGGCGAGATTCCGAAGGGCTCGGATACAGAAGGCATGACGTATACATCAGAGTCTTTGAGGCACTCGTAAACCTGCTTGCCGCGCATGAAGCCAGGGAAGTGGAAACGGTCGGCAATGCCACGTTCGGCAGCGAGGTGGATCATCGCATCCATCATATCACCGGAACCGGCCATACAGAAGCGGACGTTACGTGTGCGGTGGAGCACCATCGTGGCGGCCTCAACGAAGTATTCGGGACCCTTCTGCATGGTGATACGGCCCAGGAAGGTAACGACCTTCTCCTTGCCCGTATGGTCGGGACGCGGGATGTCCTGATACTCCTGTGGCAGCGGATAGACGGCGTTGTGGACGGTGTAGCACTTACGCGGATCCTGGTGATACTGGTTGATTACCGTCTGACGGGTCAGCTCGGATACGCACATGATACAGTCGGCCCAGTCCATACCGTTCTTCTCGATGGAGTAAACCGTCGGATTCACCTTACCACGAGAACGGTCGAAATCTGTGGCGTGCACGTGGATACAGAGTGGCTTACCGCTGACCTGCTTGGCATGGATACCAGCGGGGAAGGTCAGCCAGTCGTGGGCGTGAATGATATCAAACTCCTCGGTGCGGGCCACCTGACCGGCGATAATCGAGTAGTTGTTGATCTCCTCATGCAGGTTGCCCGGATAGCCTCCGGCAAACTCCATCGCGCCGAGATCGTTGACATTCATATAGTTGAAGTCGGCATAGATGTGCTCGCGGAGCTTGAAATAGTAGTCGGGGTCCATAATGTTGCCCACGCGCTGCTTGACGTAGTCGTAGTCGACATCACGCCAGGCGATAGGCACGGCATTCATGGCAACGATGCGGCAGGCGTGCTCGCTCTCATCGCCAAAGGGATGAGGCAGGCAGAGCACGGTCTCGATGTCACCCTGAGCCTTCAGACCCTCAGAGATTCCATAGTTAGCAGTGGCGAGTCCACCAAATACGTGAGGAGGATACTCCCATCCAAACATTAATACTTTCATAGTCGTCCCTCCTTATTTTTGATATGAATACTTGTCCATGAGCTGCAACGTGCGCAGGATCTCGGCCACATTCATGGCGAACGACATAGCGCCACGTCCGTGGAACGGCGGGTTGCCGTCGAACAGCTCAGAGATGGTGCCGATAGCATGGTAGTCCATCTCATCCTCATAGCCTACGAGCTGACGCTCGACGAAGCTCAGGCGTGAGCGCTTGTAGAGCTTCAGTGAGGCTTCCATATAGAATCCGCCCAACCAAGGCCATGCGGTGCCCTGATGGTAGGCGTAGTCGCGCTGTGTCTGCGGACCGACGTAGATGGGGTTGTAGCCGCCGCTCTTCGGTGAGAGTGAACGGAGTCCCTTCGGGGTGAGCAGCTCGCGCGTACAGATATCCACAACACTCTTCATCTGCTGCTGTGACAGCGGAGAGTAGTCGAGTGCGACGGCAAAGATCATATTCGGACGGACGCTCCAGTCCATCATGTTGCCATCGACATAGTCGAGCAGGTAGCCATATTCATTGACGAAGGTGTCGACGAACGAAGCCTTTGCCAGCTCAGCCCTCTTTTCCAGAGCCTCGGCATCCTTGGTCTTACCCAAGTTAGCCTTCATGGCTGCACAGAACTTCAGGGCGTTGTACCACAGGGCATTGAACTCTACGATGTAACCACTGCGCGGCACAACGGGACGACCGTTAGCCGTAGAGTTCATCCAGGTGACAGCCTTGTCGCGGCCATTAGAGTAGAGCAAGCCGTTCTCGTCGAGACGGAGGTTCGGATGACCACCTTTTATAATATAGTCAACGATATCGCTGACGAGCTTGCCATATTTCTTATAGCCCTCATCCTGTCCGGCATCCTTCACGTACTGCTGGATAGCCCAGATAGCCCAGAGGGGTACGTCGGGCTGCTCGATCTCATAGATCTTCACACTCAGCGGCTTGTCGTCCATAAACTCACGGAGACCGCGCTCAGCAGTCCTCATCACCAGTTCGAAGTAGTCACGCTCTCCGATGGCGAGCGTCAATCCTGGCAACGCGATGAACGTATCACGGGCACGGGCCTTGAACCAAGGATAGCCTGCCAGCAGATAGCGCTCGTCCTTCTTGTCGATCTTCTCCATAGTGCCGCTGCGGCGGTCGCGGAAATGGAACTGATGGGCAGCAGCCACCAGACTGTGATAGAAGTTGTCACGAGGAGCACGATCGGCTACCTCCTCGTCGAACAGTTTCTTCAGCGAAGAAGCCTTGACCTGCGAGGTAGAGCCTGAGAAGACGATGCTCTCGCCCTTCTTGATCGGCATCTCGAAATAGCCGGGTACGTAGAGGTCCTCGTTAGAGGCATAACCACGCTCCTGCTCCTTCGGATACTCGATGCCACGATACCAGTCGGGCTGGAATACGAACTCGTTTTTCTTGGAGAACTGCATGTACAGGTCGGGATAGCCGGCATACATACAGGTCTTGATACCACCATCGACCTCGTGATACTCACGGCTGGCCGTTGAGTTCTCGTGGGTAAACTGGCGAACCGAGCGGAAGGCCAGGAACGGACGGAACCTCAATGTGGTAGCAGAGTGAGCATCAACCAGCGTATAGCGGATCAGGATACGATCCTCGTAATGCTGGAAGATAACTTCTTTCTTCAAAACTACACCACCCACGCGATACGTTGTCGTTGGCACGAGGCTGGCATCAAACTCACGGATGTACTTGTGTCCGTTAGGACTGAACGTGTTGCCCTGATACTTGTGGAGGCCGAGGTTGAATTCTGCACCATGCTGGATGACCGTACAATCGAGCGACGACAGAAGAACATGGTTATCATCGTCGAGCTCAGGAACGGGAACAACCAACAGACCGTGGTACTTACGTGTGTTACAGTCTACAAGTGTAGAACTGCTGTAGGCACCTGAACGATTGGTACGGAGTAATTCACGACGGAGACTCTCCTGAAGGTTAGTCATCACGGCTTTTTCTAATCGTAAATAGCTCATAGTTCCTATAAAAGGTATTTAATTATTGAACATAATAGTCTTTAACACCCCAAAGGTAATCATTTTTGGGGAGTTTTACAAATATATCAAAGTGATTTAACAAACTTTTTGATTATTACTGTGGTATGAGGAAGTTGATGACTTCCTGTTCGACGTTGACAACGAACGGTCCTACAGGGGTTTTCATCAGTCGTCCGTCGATACCGACCATCGCATGTTTGGCATATTCGACACGCACTTCCTTCGTGCGGAACGGGTGTACGCTGCGGTGATTCAGGAAGCGACCGGTGATCAGCAGCCAGAGTCCCTCGATGAGCTGTACCACCTCAGGATGATAGACCACAGAGACGTCGAGCATACCGTTATAAGGCACCGCGTTGGGCGTCTGTCCGTAACCTGGTCCTGAGCCGATGCAGACGGTCATCACCTTACGGTCGATCACATCCGAGTTGATGTGCAGCTTCATCTTGTACTCCATCCGGTGGAAGAGCATCACGAACAGCGAACTGATGAACGAGAGGGTGCGTGAACCCAGAAGGCGGCGCGTCTGGCGGCGCAGGTTCATGATATCGGCCGTCATACCAACGTTGACACAGTTGAGGAAGTAACGGTGGCACTTCTCGCTCTTGGCGTTCGTATAACGGATACAGCCCAGGTCGACCTTGCGAATGCGACGCTTGATCAGCGAGTCGACATTCTCCTCCACCCTACTCTCGTCGATATCCCAGAAACGGGCAAAGTCGTTCATCAGGCCATTGGGGATGACACCGAGGGCGATGCTCTCGCGCATCTCCTTCTCCTCCATCATCAGGCAATTGACAGCGTCGTTAAGGGCAGAGTCGCCACCAACGATGATGATGGTCTTGTAACCGTTGGATATCATCATCTTCATCAGGCGCTCCACACTGTCTGCGGTCTCACTCTGTACAAAGTCGTAAGCTACCTGGCGCTCGTCGAGCACCTTCTGAATCTTCTCCCAGCGCTTGCGCTTGTTGGAGATACCTGCCTTGGGACAGTAAAGTATGCCCCACTTCGTTGTCTCTATTGCCATCTTATGATTTACGATTTACCATTTCTTTTAGTCGCTACGCTTTGTAAAAGCGCTAAAGCGAGTCCGATTTATCATTTGGAGGATTTGGGAGATTTTTTCTTCCATCGGAAGCATCGCGTCGATCCAATGTATCTTGAAGCCTCTGCGCTCCATACCCCGGAACCAGGTCATCTGGCGCTTGGCAAACTGGTGGATGGCGATCTCGAGGTGCTTGGTCATCTCGTCGTAGGAGATCACGCCCGTCAGATACTCCGTCAGGAATTTATACTCCAATCCATAATATATAAGGTCGTCGGCCGGAATACCCTCGTCGAGGAGCGCTTTCACCTCGTCGACCATACCCTCTTCGAGACGGGCTTTCAGGCGACGGGTAATCTTCGCGCGACGCGCCTCACGATCGATGTCAAGGCCGATAATCAGACTCTCAACCGGCGGCAGTTCCCTGCGTGGTGTAGGGTGCTCCAGATTGTAGGTCTCGATCTCGATGGCCCGAATGGCGCGCTGACAGGAATCCACATCGGTCGTATTGTGCATATTCGAACCGTTCTTTTCCTTCAGTTCTCTCAGCATCTCCGTCAACTCGTTGAGCGACTTGCCTTCCAGGCTATCACGCAGCTCCTGATTCTGCGGCACAGGCGAGAGCTTATAGCCTTTCAGCACAGCCTCGATATACAGGCCGGTTCCTCCACAGAGGATAGGAACGACTCCACGACGCCTGATATCCTGATAGACATCGTAGAAGTCCTGCTGGTATTGGAACAGATTGTATTTCGTACCTGGTTCGCAGATGTCGATGAGGTGATGTGGAATGTGGAGGGTGGAAGGTGGAATGTTTATTGTATAATCCCCCAAATCCTTACCCGTTCCGATATCCATCCGACGATAAACCTGACGGGAATCCGCCGAGATAATCTCGCCACCGACCTCTGCGGCCAGGTGAGCTGCAACGGAGGTCTTTCCCGATGCTGTAGGCCCTAATATCGTGATCATCTTCTCCATTCGGTGACAAAGGTACGAATAAGCGGGCAGAAAAACAAATTATATCTCAAAAAAATATTCCTACCCGCCTCGAGCATCACTCGGAATAGGGATACGACACGTCGTCGATCTGCTTGAAGAGACGAAGATTGACCTCGGCATTCCCACGGAGCATCTTAATGGTTTCGATGTAGGCTCCCGGGGTCTCAGGACCGTTGTACACCTCGTGGTAGGATTTCTCATCCCACTTGCGTTGCTTGACGATACACTTCAGCAGATGCTGTCCGTCGTAGTAGAGGCGGAACTCGTAGATATCCCCGAAAACGACATCAGGATTCGTGGCGTAGACGAACATCAACTGTCCATTTTTATCGTAGAGATACTCCTCGTAATACTCGCGGGCTGCATAGTTGTACTTCTTCGTGGCAAACCACAGGTAATGGGGTGGATAGATAGCCTCAGCCTCCAGTTCGCCGTAATACATCCACAGGTGCTCGTGGTGAGGTCCTGTGCCTGGCAGGTTCTGCTCCACGTTCAGATGGTAGTATTCGTGAGGGATGCCTTCACTGGGGAACTCACCGTTCATCAGGGCGATATGGTCCTTGACACTGGCATACGACTTGCGGATGTCCTCAACGGTGTATTGCGCATGAGCGACGTTAACCCCAAGCGCCAGGAACAGAAAGAACGTAAAAACTCTTCGCATCATCTTAATCCTTATAGACATAGGGCTCGGTCTTGACGTAGACAGGCTTCATACCGTCCCAGTTGAAGGTATGATGAACGGGTCCTCCATCGCCCCATTCCTCTACAATGATATTCTTACCCACCCGGGGCAGTCTACAGAATATCTGCGTATAGGGACTCCTGTCACCCCATCGGTAGCCCTTTAGAATCTCAGGCTCAGGGGTGAGACATTTCTTCGCAGGGTCGTAGTCATAGAAGCATACGAAATCGATAAAGGGATCTGTGGGCTTGCCCAAGCGGACGGCCAGCAGCTTGTGGCCGTTGCTGCGATTCCAGAAGCAAGTCTCCATATACTCGCCGTCGGTACCGCCATCGCCAATTCCCGCAAAACCGTTCTTGGTGTCAACGGTCACCTCAAGGGATGTCTCTTCATCGAGTACCACCTTCGAGAGACCTTTCTCCATAGCGGCACGTATCTCACCTACCATCCATGTGGGCCACGTCTGATCGAAGCGCTCGAGCATGATGCCGAAACTGCCATTGATCACGTTGTCGATGGTACGGGTCTTCCAACCTTCCTCAATGACCGTGAGCGGGCAACTCTCGAATTGCTTGTCTTTTTGCTGATCCGGACCGATGTTGCGTCCCTTGATATTTGTATCGAGAGGATTATCTACCCACTTACTCGGACCCTGCAACTGCTCTGCAATCTCAATGGAGCCCAGATTCTGGGTGGGATGATATATCTCACAACCTATCAGATAGAAGGAGTTGTCGAGCCTAAACAAGGGCGCATCACCCCAGTTGGCATAGAAACGACAGTCGGTAAACGTCAGACCCTCATTGCCTACTCCTTCGATGAGCGAATATTCACGGTTGTTGTAGAAGTCGCACTTGTTGAACTTCACAGCCATACAGCTCCTGAGTTCCATGATGCCATAAGTACAGTCGTGTACGGTCGAACTAATCATAGAGAAGTCGGTGGTCTCGATCAGGTCGAGGCCATAGGTACCACAACCATAGAGGTCACAGTCCTTCACCAGGTTCTGTCGTCCGCCTCTCACACCGATAACACCACCCGAGCAATAACCGCCTTCAGTATGGCCGATCGTCAGGTTCTGCACCTCACAATGGTCACAGTTGATGAAATAGAGACAATAGGAATAACGGGGATCGACCTCGATACTGGAATTGCGTTCGCCCTTGATAACCAGACCCGAGAAGTTCAGCAACGCCAACTGACGGCCATCCGTCTCAGATTCACTGACCACCATAGGCTGTTTGGTGATGATGGCCGTAGCGTCGGATGCCCAGCGACGACCGGTCTTCTTCAGGAACAGCTCCTCATTCTCCAGCACACGCGACAGGTTCAAATGAACATTCTTAGCAACAATCACGGTACGATTGTTACCAAGAGCATCGAGGAACTGGGTCTCAGTGCTGACAAGATAGACGTTCTCACCCAGGACCGTCCCAACCTCGTCGGGACCACGTCCGTCATCAGCCAGACCTCCGACATACTGACTGGCGTCGGCTCCATAGCTGCGGAAGGTGTCGGGCACAGTCTCCTCACTCTTGATCAGCTGGATGTTCAGCTGTTCGATGATATGGAGCTTGATGGCCTTGTTATCATTGCCGGGCTTATACCAAGGCTGTTTGCCGAAGTATTCCTGCAGGTCCTTCGACTGGAACTTCCATCCGTGACGGGCAAGGATCTCGTTTCGCATGATGCGCAACTGATCCTTCGAGAAACGTCCGAGATAGGTCGTATTCAACAGACAGTTAGAGAGCTGGTCGCTGACAGGCTGCTGTTCGAGATAGCGCTCAAAGTTGAGACTATGTTCCAGATTATCGGGCGTGAGCGTCATCTGCCACACAGCATCTCCGTTGGGGTTGCGTACAGCAAGGAAGTACATGCCATCCTGACGAATATACTGCACGCGCCAGCCTACCTTCGCACGAAGTGATGCTGCCTCGGTCTCACTGCCTGTGAGAATGTACTCGCCAGACTTCCCTTCAACTTTTGTCAGTTCGAAATGGAAACGGTCCGAGTGCTCGCCTTCGCCATTCATATTCACACTGTTCCCCTGTACATTAGCGGTATAGAGCACAGCACCATCCCACCACTTCGAACCGTTCTGGATGGTCTGGGCCTGAACACCACAAAGGGCAAACAGACACATCACGACCGTTAAAACGATCTTCCTACCATACATCGTTGCTACTTCTCGATAAGCCATAATTTTAATGTTTTTAGTTTACAATTGAGTTCTGTTAATGATATGATGTTGCAAAGGTACATAAAAAAAACCGTCCCGCAAAGCGGAACGGCCTTTTTTTCTTCTTTCTGACTGATATTACTTCAGCAGACTCTTGCTTATTTCAGTTCAGCGAGGTACTTAATGGTGCGAACCATCTGAGAAGTGTAAGAGTTCTCATTGTCGTACCAAGCAACAACCTGTACGAGAGAGTTGCCGTCACCAATCTTAGAAACCATAGTCTGGTTAGCGTCGAAGAGTGAACCGAACTTCATACCGATAATGTCGCTAGAAACGAGCTTCTCCTCAGTGTAACCGAAGCTCTCGTTCTGAGCAGCCTTCATAGCAGCGTTGATACCCTCAATAGTTACCTCACCCTTAACAACAGCGTGCAGGATAGTGGTAGAACCTGTAGGAGTCGGAACGCGCTGAGCAGCACCGATCAGCTTACCGTTGAGCTCAGGAATTACGAGACCGATAGCCTTAGCAGCACCAGTTGAGTTAGGAACGATGTTCTGAGCACCAGCACGAGCACGCTGAACATCACCCTTGCGCTGAGGACCGTCGAGAATCATCTGGTCGCCAGTGTAAGCGTGTACAGTTGTCATGATACCGCTCTGGATAGCAGCGAAATCGTTCAGAGCCTTGGTCATAGGAGCCAGACAGTTAGTGGTGCAAGAAGCAGCCGAGATAACAGTGTCAGCAGGAGTCAGAGTCTTGTGGTTTACGTTGTAAACGATAGTTGGCAGATCATTGCCGGCAGGAGCAGAGATAACAACCTTCTTTGCACCAGCGGTCAGGTGAGCAGAAGCCTTCTCCTTAGATGTGTAGAAACCTGTGCACTCCAGAACAACGTCTACGTCCAGCTTGCCCCAAGGCAGCTCAGCAGCGTTAGGAATAGCATAGATAGTGATCTTCTTGCCATCAACAACGATGAAATCCTCACCAGCCTCAACAGTGTGCTTGTTCTCACCGAACTTGCCACAGAAACCACCCTGAGCTGTATCATACTTCAGCAGGTGAGCGAGCATCTTAGGACTTGTCAAGTCATTGATTGCTACTACTTCATAACCTTCAGCCTCGAACATCTGACGGAATGCGAGACGACCAATACGGCCAAAACCGTTAATTGCTACTTTTGTCATTTTACTTAATTATTTAAATGGGTTTAACCTAATCTTTACCAACTTTTTGATGCAAAAAATGCACTTTTTTTTGTTTCCGAGTGCAAAGTTACAAAAAAATTCCTATATTTGCACAGAATTTATGTCTTAATAAAAATTAAACGTGCAAAATTAGCCCAAAAAGTGCATCTTTATCGTGGTTGTCACTTCAGAGATTGCAAAATGCAGATTACAATTCAATCAATAAACATACGTTTAACATTAAACTTAAAAGATTATGGGATTTATTAAAGAATTCAAGGAGTTTGCCATGAAGGGCAACGTAATGGACATGGCTGTCGGTGTGATCATCGGTGGTGCATTTGGTAAAATTATCAGCTCTTTGGTCGATGACGTCCTTATGCCTGTCATCGGAAAACTGACTGGCGGTGTCAGCTTTGTTGACTTGTTCGTGACGCTGGGCGATGGTAACTACAAGACGCTGGCTGCTGCCAAGGAGGCTGGTGCTGCTGTCTTCGCTTACGGACAGTTCATACAGAACATCGTCGACTTCCTGATTGTTGCCTTCTGTATCTTCCTGATGCTCAAGGGTATCAACAAGATGAACCGCAAGAAGGAAGAGCCTGCACCCGAGCCCGAAGCCCCAAAGGGTCCCACCCAGGAGGAACTCCTTGCTGAGATCCGTGATCTGCTGAAGAACAAATAACAGCAGACCTCGTTTCCTCAAATAACCATCATCCCCGCCCAGACCTGGACGGGGATGATTCTGTTTAGAGGTCACGCTCTACATAAGTGAAGGTCGTATCACCTATCAGGAACGAGGTATTGTGGTACAGCCAAATGCCCTTACCCACATCCAGCGGTTTGTTATTAACGATCACACCCTCCTCCAAGGCCGTCATGCGAAGCGCATCGTTCACCATCTTGATTTCGGCCTGAACTGGTGCCACTTTTCCTTTCAGGTCCCAGGACATCTGCAGGGAGCAGTCGATAGACTTACCGAGAGTAACCACCTCTTCCGGATTATTGTAGAACCATTTGTAGATAGCCACATCCATCTCTTTCACCGCTCCCTTCACATTCAGGAAGTAACGCTCAGACTTCGGAGCCATCGCAGCTACAGCTACAG
>JAEEGJ010013386.1_pt1 | contig 19903 bp, 17 predicted proteins | sample 8958761 | NCBI WGS metagenome assembly JAEEGJ01 (sample SAMN16246546, study PRJNA631951) | gut metagenome | biome: gut microbiome; feature: rumen; material: RS-attached | host: Bos | place: Iran: Karaj | collected 2018-10 | reverse complement strand
GCTCTCCGCGATCTTTGATGCCAGCAGAGTAAGCCTGTCAGAGGGATCTGTGCCGATATTCTCCAGCAAGGCATCATATGCATCACTGATCATAGCAAGGTCAGTAAGCTTTTTCTTCAGAACCTCGCCGCAGCCATCCGCGGCCGAAATTAAGTTTCCCGAGTTCAGACAGGAAGCCTTCATCGCCTCCAGCGCTTCAAGCAGAACAGCCTGCAGTTCCGGCCTGGAAGCGGCATTGCCGAAAACAGAAAGCTGCTGCCCAAGCTGTTTCAGAGTCTGAGCCATACAGAGTGCTTTCCCGCCGTTATCAAGAAACTTTACAGCTACTCCGCCGGTATCTGCAGCAACTCTTCTGGCAAGGCCGGTAAAGCTCAGTACCTCGGCGTACAGCGACAACGCATCCCCGCAGGTTCTGCACAGTTCCCGCTCCGCTTCGTGGCTGTACTGTTCCGGTACAATCAGCAGCCGGCCGCCACGGCGCTGTTCAACTGCCTGACGGATCTCCCGGTTAATTGCTGCGGTTTTCCCGCTCCCTGCTTTTCCTGTAATCAGCCTCAGCATGCTTTTTAAACTCCCTGCTCTGCCGGACGCTTTCTGCCCAGCCAGATATTATAGATAAGGATTGAAAGAATGACGACCGCTGCCCCGAAAACAGACAGCGGAGTTAAAAGCTCACCCCAGAAAACAGCTACCAGTATCGGATTCAGGACCGGTTCCAGCCCTGAGATCAGGGAAGCGGTAAGGGGGTTCGTACGCTTTGTACCCTGATAAAAAAACACATAGGCAAGACCGACCTGTACTGCGCCGAGGACAAAAACAGCCAGCAGCGTACGGAGAGAGAAATCCGTCTCCCTAAAGGCAAAGGGCGACATAAAAATCCCTGTAATCAGCTGCCCGAAAAAGAGGGATGAGATGGCGTCTCCGTTTTTGAATGAGTTGAGCACAAAAAGCCCCGCAAAAAAAAACCCTGACAGCAGAGCAACTACATTACCCGCCAGATCCCCGACTGACAGGCTGTCAATGAAAAAGCAAAGGACACCGGCCATCACAGCAGCAAGAGCAATCAGATCCGCTTTGCCAGGCTTCTGCCCGAAGAAGAGCAGCATCATCAGAATAATCCAGACCGGCGCTGTGTATTCCAGAACGATGGCATTGCCGGCCGTCGTCATTTTGTTGGCGAAAGCGAAAAGCGTCGTTACACCGCCCATGCATACTGCGCCGAAAATGACTGTACCGTTCATTTTTACGCGGTGATGCGTTGCCAGAAGATAGATGCCAAGCACCGCACTGCCAATGAGATTTCTTACTCCGTTGATCGCCAGCGCGGACCACGGTATCATCTTGCAAAGCAGGCCGCCCAGGGAAAAACAGAGTGACGCCAGCAGCATCATCACCGGACCTTTGTACTGTCCTTCTTCCTTCTTCATACCTTTATTCCAATGTATACTCTTTATTATATCTCTGAAAAGCTGCTTTAAACTCTTCGTCTTCACCGGCAAGAAGCCGTTCCTGATAATCGTGCGTGTCAAAGTCTCCGCTCTGCAGACGCAGAACAGTAAGGGCTATATTGGAACAATGGTCGGATACGCGTTCAAAGTTTGTGATCAGATCATTGAAAATAAAGTTCTGCGGTATATTGACCTTCTTCTGCTGCAGCCTCTCAATCTGCCTGACTTTCATGTCATCGGACAGATTATCAATCACCTGTTCCAAAGGCTCAACCTGTTTTGCAAGCTGCAGATCGCTCGTTGTGAAGGCAGCTATGGCTGTATCCACAACTTCAGAGACAGCACCGAGCAGAACCGACAGATCCTGCGTTGCCGGTTCTGAAAGCACAAGTCCTTTTTCATGAAGCTCGGCACCGCTTTCCGCGATATTGCGGGCATGGTCCGAAATACGTTCCAGATCCGAAAGGGTGTGCAGATACTTGCTTACCTCTCTGTTCTGCTCATCCGTCAGTTCCTGACCGCTCAGCTGCAGAAGATAGGTTCCTAGTTCGTCCTCATATTTATCAATAAGGTTTTCCAGACTCTGAACCCGCTGCAGGCCTTCATCGGTATATCCCGAAAGAAGACCGGAGGCAATGGATATTGCTTCCTGCGTCTGTACCGCCATGCCGATAATGGCAGCCCTGCTCTGCTCAATGGCAAGAGGTGGATGTTCAAGGAAGCGTTCTTCCAGGTGCAGCGCAATTTCTTCCGTCTGCTTCTTTTTCTCAGGTATAAGACGGTTGATCAGCCGCTCTATCGCATCAGCAAACGGCACAAGAAGAATCAGGCCGACAAAGCGAAAAACCGTATTGACAAATGCTGTTGAAAACGGATTCATTACCTCAGAGATAAAAGGGAAACCGAAAATCCCGTTGGCGGAATAGAACAGGACTGCACAGCCAAGCACTTCCGCAATGGAAACTATCGGATAAATAGCTGCTGCTCTTTTACCCTGTGTATCGGCCCCGATTGCCGAGAGCAGCACAGGCAGTGCAGCACCGATCGTGATACCCATCAGCAGTGGGAGAACCGCTTCAAACGTCAGGGCACCGGTAGCCGAAAGAGCCTGCAGGATACCGACAGCAGCAGAAGCTGACTGCAGAATTGCCGCAAACAACGCACCGACAATGATTCCCAGAAGCGGATGCCTCATGGAACTCATAGCAGACATAAACCACGGCATTTCTCTCAGGCCGCTCACCGAATCGCTCATGGTATGCATGCCAACCATCAGGACGGCAAAGCCCATGAGAATATCTCCGATGTGCTGTCTGGTGCTGTCCTTTCCGATCATGCGGAAAAGAATTCCCGTGATGGCAACAATGCTGACCAGCGTATTCGTTGAGAGTATGCTGCTCAGGCTGCCGCCGCCCTCCAGATAGCTCAGGCAGATTACCCAACCGGTAATACTGGTTCCGAGGATGGCACCCAGTATTACATAGATTGCCTGGCGCACCTTCATCATACCGGAGTTGACAAAACCGACCGTCATAACGCTGGTTGCGGAGGACGACTGAATAACCGCCGTAACGCCTGTTCCCAGCAGGATTGCCCGGAGAGGCGTACCGCTCAGGCGGAAAAGAATCGGTTCCAGCTTATTGCCGGATACCTTTTTCAGGCCGTTCCCCATCAGCGTCATTCCGAACAGGAACATTGCTACACCGCGGAACAGAGATAATACTTCCAGAAAACTCATAATGATCTCCTCATACAGGTTATATGCTCTTTCATTATAAAAAACCTACGGGCAATCTGCAAGCCCGATCATATAAAATTATCAAAAATTTTCCGGAGATCGGCCGGAAATGAAAAAATGCTTGCCAGGCGTGTACCGGCGTGATATAATGCGTCTGTCTTCAGGGCAGGGTTCAATTCCCGACCGGCGGTGACAGGCAAAAGCCTCCAGTCCGCGAGCCGTATGGCATGATCCGGTGCAATTCCGGAACCGACAGTACAGTCTGGATGGAAGAAGACGGCAAAACGTCTTTGTTCTGTCTCCTGATAGGCCCGAAGATCCGGAAGAGGAGTCTTTCCCCGGATCCCGGGACTTTCTTTTTGGGAGGAAAATGAATGAACAGCAGGTTTTCGACAAAGTACATCACCTGTACCGCCATGTTCGTGGTGATCGCCTATCTGGCGGTGCTGGCTACGCGCGGCATCCCGAACGTGGCGGGTTTTCTGAGCTACGATCCGAAGGACGCCGTGATCGTGATCGCAGGCTTTATCTTCGGGCCGCTGACCGGCGTCATCGTTTCGGTGCTGACCTCGTTCCTGGAATTCGTGTCCGTCAGCAAGACCGGCCTGTACGGCCTGCTGATGAACGTGGTCTCCACCTGCGCCTTCGCGGTGCCGGCCGCCTGGTTCTATCAGCGGCGCCGCACCAAACAGGGCGCGCTGATCGGCCTGGGGCTGGGCGTCCTTTCCATGGCGGCCTGCATGATGCTGTGGAACTATATCATCACGCCTTTCTACATGGGCGTGGAACGCGAAGTGGTCGCGGCCAAGCTGGCGACGGTCTTCCTTCCTTTCAATCTGGTGAAGGGCGGCATCAACGCGGGTCTGGCGCTGCTGCTTTACAAGCCGGTCGTAACCGCGCTCCGCAAGAGCGGGCTGGTGGAGCCGTCGAAGGAGAGCAGAAAAGGCGGCTTTTCCTGGGGCTCCCTGCTGCTGGCGCTGGCCGTGCTGGTCAGCTTCGGACTGTGGTTTTTAGTGCTGATCGGGGTACTGTAAGGAGAAGAAAAGATGCAGTATATCTGTGCGAAATGCGGAAAAAAGGAAGAGGTTTCGACCCGCAAGGCGCACTGCGACTGCGGCGGCCTGTGGAAGCTGGATTTTCAGCCGCCGAAGTTTGACCTGAGCGAGGTCGATAGAGAAGAGTGGAGCCAGTTCCGCTACCGGCGCTTCATGGCGCTGGCGGATGAAAGCTGGCGGGAGGTGTCCCTGGGCGAGGGCATGACGCCCGTCGTGCGTCTGGACGAAAACGTCCTCCTCAAGATGGACTATTTCATGCCGACGCTGTCCTTTAAGGACCGCGGGGCGGCCGTTCTCGTGGCGCACTGCAAAGCCATCGGCGTGGACAGCGTGGTGCAGGACTCGAGCGGCAACGCGGGCAATGCGGTCGCGGCATACTGCGCCAAGGCCGGCATCCGCTGCGAGATCTTTGTGCCGGAGGGCACCAGCCCGAAGAAGATCGATATGATCCGCGCGCACGGGGCGGTCTGTACCGTAGTGCCGGGCAGCCGGGATCACTGCGCGGACGTCTGCCGCGAAAAGGTGGAAAAGGAAGGCGTTTACTATGCGAACCACGTCTACAACCACTTCTTCTATGAGGGTACCAAGACCTATCTGTACGAGGTGTATGAGCAGCTGGGGCGCCTGCCGCGGCATCTGGTGATCCCGGTCGGGAACGGCACGCTGTTCCTGGGCGTGATGCACGCGCTGGACGAGCTGCTGGCCGCCGGATGCATCGAGAAGGTGCCGCAGATCATCGCGCTGCAAAGCGAAAATTGCGATCCGCTCCTGAAGGCAGCGGAGGAGGGGCTCGATGTGCCCGCCGCTGTTTCGCCGACACCGACGTTGGCGGAGGGCATTGCCATCGGCAAGCCCATGCGCGGGGAGGAGATCCTTGCGTACGCGAAGAAGTACGGCGTGCGCTTCATCCATGCGCCGGAGGAGGAGATCCTTCCGGCACGGGCGTATCTTGCCCGGCAGGGCATCTACTGCGAGCACACCACCGCGGCGAACTACGCGGCGTATCTGAATTACGTAAAGAAGGTCGGCCCGGCGCCGGACTGCCTCATCACCATGTGCGGCGCCGGCTTAAAGTCGGACCACTGAAACAGGGCCGCCCGGCCCGGGAGGACGTTCCGCATGATACAGCTTGCCTGCCTCGGCGATTCCAATACCTTCGGCTATGACCCGCAGTCTCTGTGGGGCGGCCGCTATGAGAAAACCGTCCGCTGGACGGGCCGCCTGGAGGCGGCCGGCTTTACCGTGCGCAATTTCGGCGTGAACGGCCTGGGCGTTTCCCGGGAAAGCGTTCACACGGTTCTGGCCGGTGAGCTGAAATCCCTGCGTCCGCCGGTGATGGCGCTCGTCATGCTCGGCAGCAACGACCTTCTCTTGGGGGTAAGCGCCGCGGAAACGGCCCGCTGTATGGAGCGGCTGCTGGCTCTTATCAGCGAAAAGCGGGCTGCCGATGCCGTCTGCCTGATCGCACCGGCTCCCTTCCGGCCGGGAACCTGGGTGCAGGACGCCGCGCTGATCCCGGAATCCCGGGCGCTCGCGGAGCGGTACTGCCGGCTTGCCGAAGAGAAGGGCCTTCTCTTTGCCGACGCCGGGGCCTGGAATATCCCGCTGGCCTTTGACGGCGTGCACTTTACGGAAGAGGGGCACCGGATCTTCGCGGAGCGGCTGGAAAAAGTGCTCCGGGAGGCCGTCCTTCCGCTGCAGGACACAAAAACGCGGGAAAGAAAGGCAGAGCCGTGAAGGAGATCGATACCGGAAGAATCGAGTTTCTGGGGCTGGACCGCGTGCTGAAGCGGGGAACCGGTGAGATCCTTTGCCGGCAGGAAACGGCGCTCCTGGTCCGGGACAGCGTGAGCGGCGCCGTTCTTTTGGCCTGCGACGATGCGTCGGCCGGTCTTTCGGTGCTGGAGCGGCATCTGGACGGCAGCTGCCGCCTCCTGATGGTTTCCGATCTCAGCCTGGGCAGGACCGCTTTCGAAAGGTATGGCTCTTCGGAGGCCCTGACTTGTTTTCAGGCGGCTTATTACGGGGATCCGCCCGCCCCGGATCCGCGCTTTTTAGTACGGACGGCCGGTCCGGACGACCTGCCGCTGCTTTTATCCTGCTACGACCTGATCAGCCCGGAGGAGCTGGAACAGGTGGTTGCGCGGCGGTCGGTCCTTCTCGGCTGCGTTTCCGGACAGCCGGTCGGCTTCATCGGCGAGCACCTGGAGGGCAGCATGGGGCTGCTGTATATCTTCCCGGAATTCCGCCGCCGGGGATACGGCGCAGCCCTGGAAAACCGCCTCATCGCGAAGACCCTGGAGGCCGGCTTCGTTCCCTTCGGACAGGTGGAGGAGGGCAATGCGGGATCCTTGAAGCTGCAGAAAAGGCTCGGGATGACGTTGTCGGACAAGCCGATCCTGTGGATGTGGAAATAAAGGAAAGGCGGCAAGCGGGCGCCGCCGGACAGTAAGCTTTTGCTTTTACGAAAAGTATGCGTTTACAAAAAGTAAATGTTTAGAAACAGTAAAAGCGGCGGCAACCAGAGGTTTCCGCCGCTTTTATCGTGCTTCGCCGCTGCTGCGGCTTTGCTATCAGATCGTCACCAAAACGGAACAGACCGGCGCGTCGGTCAGCGGGATCGTGCAGCCGTCCAGCTTCTTTCCGTCTGCCGTAAGTCCCTTGTCGTCTCCGCGCCGCACCGTGATCTCATAGCGCGTACCGCGGAAGAGGCGGCTGATCCGGCAGCCGTCCATAAAATCGGGCAGGCAGGGATCCACGGTCAGGCCGTCATAGTCCGGCCGGACGCCTAAGATGCCCTGGCTCACGGCGGCGAAGGACCAGGCGGCCGTGCCGGTCAGCCAGGAGTTTTTGGCTTCGCCGTAGGTCCGGGCCGCCCGGCCGGCGATGGTCTGGCTGTAGCAGTAGGGTTCGGTCCGGTGGATCTCGCTCTTATCCTCGATATAGGCGGGGGCGTTCCGCCGGTACAGGTCGAAGGCGGCGTTCCCGTCCCTGACCTTGCACCAGGCCAGCGTGATCCAGGGGTTGTTGTGGCAGAACACGGATCCGTTTTCCTTGTATCCGGGCGGGTAGGAGGAGATCTCGCCCAGATAGTCGTGATATTCCGTGTAGCAGGGCGCCAGCAGCTCGATCCCGAACTCGTTGCCGAGCCTTTCTTCTGCGGAGCGGAGCGCCTTCCTTCCGTAATCCGGACCGCCGATGCCCGCCATCACGCAGAAGCCCTGCGGCTCGATAAAGATCTGTCCTTCTTCATTCTGGCGGCTGCCGATGGGCCGCTCGAAAGCGTCGTAGGCGCGGCGGAACCATTCGCCGTCCCAGCCGTGTGCCAGCACGGCCTTCTCCATGTCGGAGACGGCCAGCCGCACGGCGGCCGCTTCTTCTTTCAGCCCGATCCGTTCGCACAGATCCGCGTATTCCTGCCCGTACTTCACGAACATGCCCGCGATGAAGACGCTTTCAGCCTTCCCGCTCTCGAAGTTGGAACAGGTCTGGAAGCTTTCGCCGGGCTCGCGGCTGAAGCAGTTCAAATTCAGGCAGTCGTTCCAGTCGGCACGGCCGATGAGCGGCAGGCCGTGCGGGCCGCGGTGCGAGATGGTATAGCCGGCGCTGCGGCGCAGGTGCTCCAGCAGGGGGACTTCCGTGCCGGCCTCGTTATTGAAGGGCGTCGGCTCGTCCAGGATCGAGAAGTCGCCGGTCTCGCGGATATAGGCGCAGGTGCAGGCGATCAGCCAGAGCGGGTCGTCGTTGAAGCCGGAGCCCACGTCCGCGTTGCCGCGCTTGGTCAAGGGCTGATACTGATGATAGGTGCTGCCGTCGGCGAACTGGATGGAAGCGATGTCCAGGATCCGCTCCCGGGCCCGTTCCGGGATCAGGTGCACGAAGCCCAGAAGGTCCTGGCAGCTGTCGCGGAAGCCCATGCCCCGGCCGGTGCCGCTTTCATAATAGGAAGCGCTGCGGCTCATGTTGAAGGTGACCATGCACTGGTACTGGTTCCAGACGTTCACCATCCGATCCAGCTTCTCCTCGCTGCTCTTGACGGTGAACCGGCTCAGCAGCCCGGCCCAGTAGGCCTTGAGTTCAGAGAGGGCCGCGTCGAACTGCGCCACTGAATCGTAGGCGGAGAGCAGGGCGTGGGCACGGGTCTTGTTGATGACGCCGGGGGCGGAGAACTTCTCCGCTTCGGGGTTTTCCACATAGCCCAGGCGGAACAGGAAGCTTTTCTCCTCGCCGGGGGCCAGGGCGACCTCCAGCCGCAGGGCGGCCATGGGGGCCCAGCCGGAGGCTTTGCTGTTATAGGAGGTGCGGTTCTCCACCGCCACCGGTTCGCTCCAGCCCCGGAACCGGCCCAGGAAGGTGTCCCGGTCCGTGTCGAAGCCGGCGATGGGGGCGTTGACGGAGTAGAAGGCGTAGTGGTCCCGGCGCTCCCGGTACTCGGTCTTGTGGTAGACGGTGCTGCCCTCGATCTCTACCTCACCGATGTTCCAGTTCCGCTGATAGTTGGTGGAATCGTCCACCGCGTTCCAGAGGCACCACTCCACGGCGCCGTAGACTGTGAGACGCTTGACTTCCTTATTATTATTGCGCAGGGTCAGCTTCTGCAGCTCGCAGGGGCTGCCCATGGGCACCAGGCAGGTGAGCTGGGCCGAAACGCCCTGCTTCTCCCCCTCGAAGACGGAGTATCCAAGGCCGTGGCGGCAGCGATAGCTGTCCAGAGGGGTCTTGGCCGGCAGGAAGGCGGGGCTCCAGGTCACGTCCCCGTCGCAGATGTAGAAGCAGCGGCCACCCTCGTCGTGGGGCACGTTGTTGTAGCGGAAGCGGGTGATGCGCCGGAGCTTGGCGTCCCGATAGAAGGCGTAGCCGCCGCAGGTGTTGGAGATCAGGGAGAAGAAGCCCTGGTTGCCCAGGTAGTTGATCCAGGGCAAGGGCGTATCGGGACGGGTGATGATATATTCCCGGGCCTCGTCGTCAAAATAGCCGTATCGCATAACAAACCTCATTTCTTATAGGAAAGGACATGCCTTTTCGAAATCGATTAAGTAACCATGTATACTATAAACGAACCAGCCCCCGTTTGTAAAGGGCGAAAATGAAAAAAGAGGGGATTATTTCAAAAAATTTTTTTCGTTTAGGGGGTTGACGAGAGCGGGAGAGCCATGTATACTACAGATATCGAAATCGATTAAGCTCGTTTTTCTTCGTTTCCAGCCAAGAACATCTTTTTCCGAGCTGAATCGTTTTCAAAGCTCCCCCGCCGGGGAACAGGAAGGACGGCGCGGCATGGTCACGATCACGGATATCTCCCAGCGATGCAACGTGTCCCGCGCCACCGTCAGCAAGGCCCTCAACGGCCACAGCGACATCAACGCGGAAACGGCCGCCCACATCCGCCAGGTGGCCAAGGAGATGGGGTATCTGCCCAACGCCACCGCGCGGGCGCTGAAGCTGGGACGGTCCCACAACATCGGGGTCCTGTTCGTGGACAAGACCAGCAGCGGCCTGGGCCACGAGTACTTCTCTCAGATCCTGGAGAGCGTGAAGCAGGAGGCGGAGCGAAGCGGTTACGATATCACCTTCATCTCCCGGGATATCGGCACCCTTCACATGGACTATTATGAGCACGCCAAATACCGCAACTGCGACGGCGTGATCATCGCCTCGGTGGATTTCACGGACCCCGCCGTGATCAAGCTGGTGAACAGCGACATCCCCACCGTCACGTTGGACTACGTGTTCGACAGCCGCAGCGCGGTGCTGTCCGACAACGTGGCGGGCATGGCGGAGCTGGTCCGGTACGTGTACGATAAGGGCCATCGAAAGATCGCCTTTATCCATGGGGAGCCCACCTCGGTCACCCAGAAGCGGCTGGGGAGCTTCCACAAGACCTGCGCAGAGCTGGGGCTGACGATCCCGGAGGCCTACATCGAGGCAGGCACCTTCCATGATCCCAAGGCCAGCGGCCTAGCCACCCGGCGGCTCCTGGCGCTGAAGGATCGGCCCACCTGCATCCTCTATCCCGACGATTTCTCCTTCATCGGGGGGATGAACGAGCTGGAGAAGCAGGGCGTGTCCATCCCGGGGGACATGAGCGTGGCGGGGTACGACGGCATCCTCCTTTCCCAGGTGCTTCGTCCCCGGCTCACCACCTACCGGCAGGACGCGGAGGCCATGGGCCGGGAAGCCGCCCGGCAGCTGGTGGAGATCATCGAACGGCCCAAGGAGTGGATCCCCCGGCAGATCATGATCCCCGGCAGGCTCCTTCCCGGAGACACGGTCCGGGACATCCGCGAAGGATTTTAAGATGCGAAAGCATCTCGAAATAAAAGAGTCGAAAGGCTCAATAATAAAAAAGGAGAGAACCGAAATGAAAAAGCTCATCGCCATCGTCCTGTGCCTCGTCATGGTAGTCGCCGCTGTGGCCTGCACCAGCAAGCCCGCCACCGAGACCAAGACCGAGACCAAGACCGAGACCGCCGCCCAGGGCAAGGTGTTCAACATCTACGCCTGGAACGAGGAGTTCAAGGGATTCTTCGAGAAGTACTACAAAGTGCCCGAGGGCGTGACCGTCAACTGGATCATCACCCCCAGCGACAACGGCGCCTATCAGCAGAAGCTGGACGAGGCCCTGCTCAACCAGGCCAACGCCGCTGCTGACGACAAGGTGGATATGTTCCTGGCCGAGGCCGACTACATCGGCAAGTACGTCAACTCCGACGCCACCATGAGCATCGACGCCATCGGCTTCAAGAATGCCGACACCATGTATGAGTACACCATCAAGGCCGCTTCCGACGATAAGGGCGTGTGCAAGGGCGTTTCCTTCCAGTGCTGCCCCGCGGCCGTGATCTACCGCAAGAGCATCGCCAAGGACGTGCTGGGTGTGGATGATCCCGCCTCCGTCCAGGCCGCTATCGACAGCTGGGAGAAGTTCGACGCCGTGGCTGCCAAGGCCAAGGAAAAGGGCTACTACATGACCGCCTCCTTCGCTGAGACCTTCCGTACCTTCTCCAACAACTGCACCATGCCCTGGGTCGACGCCAACGACAACCTCCAGTTCGATCCCATGATCACCGCCTGGATCGACCAGACCGACAACTACATCAAGAACGGCTACACCCTGACCGCCGGTGTGTGGGATGCGGAGAAGACCAACCAGATGTTCAAGACCGGCAAGACCATGTGCTTCTTCGGGCCTGCCTGGTACTACAACTTCTGCATGACCAACGCCATGGATCCCGAGCAGGGCTGCGTGGGTGACTGGGCCATCGTCCAGGGTCCCCAGGCCTACTTCTGGGGCGGCACCTGGCTGCTGGCCGCCGCCGGCTCCGACAACACCGAGATGCTGAAGGACATCTTCGAGTCCTTCACCGTCAACGAGGAGATCGTCGAGAACCTGGTCAAGAACGAGAACCAGTATCCCAACAACACCAAGATCGCCGAGAAGTATGCCAACGATCCCACCTACGGCAACACCGCCATCCTGGATGGTCAGAACGACATCGCCGTGTTCGCTGAGCTCGCCAAGAACATCAAGTGGGAGAACCACACCAACTACGACCAGATCCTGAACGAGGGCCTGCAGAACAAGCTCCAGGAGTACTTCAACGGTTCCGTCGATAAGGACACCGCCATGAAGAACTTCTATCAGCTGATCAAGGAGACCTATCCCAACATCAAGCTGCCTGCAGCTTAATCTGTCCTAAGAAACTGCGGCAGGGGTTTCCCTGCCGCAGTGTTTTCCTAAAACTATCCCGGAGGACTCATCCATGGAAACGATTGAGAGGGAAACGCGCAAGAAAAGGAAGTCCGTCAGCTATGCGAAATGGGGATACATTTTCATAGCGCCGTTCTTCATTGCGTACTTCATTTTTACCCTGGTCCCGCAGTTTTTGACGATCTACAACAGCTTTTTCGAGACATATCGGATCGGTCTCACGCAGGTAGGTCCCAACTTCGTCTGGTTTGACAACTATAAAACGCTGTTTACGCCGGACGCGGATGGAACGATCCTGATCCTGAAGTACGCGTTGAACACGATGATCCTCTGGATCGCAGGCGCGCTGCCGCAGTTTGTGATCGCCATGCTGCTGGCGGTGTTCTTCACCAGCTATCGCCTCAACATCAAGGGGCAGGGCTTCTTCAAGACGGTCATCTACATGCCGAACCTCATCATGGCGGCGGCGTTTTCGATGCTGTTCTACACGCTCTTCTCCCGCGTCGGACCCATCCAGGCCCTCTTGGAAAGCTGGGGCGTGATCGACCATACCTTCGATTTCTTTGCGATCCGTGTCAGCGTCCGCGGCATGATCGCTCTGATGAACTTCCTCATGTGGTTCGGCAACACCACCATCGTGCTCATGGCGGGCATAATGGGCATCGACCAAAGCCTGTTTGAATCCGCCACCATCGATGGAGCCAACTCCGTACAAGTCTTTTTCCGCATCACCATGCCGCTGCTGATGCCGATCTTCGTCTACTGCCTCATCACGGCCATGATCGGCGGCATCCAGATGTTCGACGTGCCTCAGGTCCTGAGCAAGGGCGACGGCGTACCCAACGGCACGACCAGAACGCTGGTGATGTATCTGAACGGGTATCTGAAGACCAGGAACCTGGGTATGTCCGGTGCGATCTCGGTCGTCATGTTCATCATCACCGGCGGGCTCGGCGGGATCGTCTACAAGATGCTCTCCGCCCCCTACAAGGACGGCAGCAGGAAGTAAGGAGGCATAGAGTTATGACGACGAATCATTCGCGCATGGATGACAACACCAAGGGAAGGGTGCAGCTGATCGCCCTTCGCGTCCTGGTCTACGCCATCTTGATTTTCCTGACGATCCTGTGCCTGTTCTTCTTCTACCTGATGATCATCAACGCGACTCGATCCAACGCGCAGCTGGCCACAGGCTTTACGCTGCTCCCCAAGGGCAACTTCTTTGTGAACCTGAAGAACGCCTGGAACGACGCGTCGATCAACATCCCCCGGGGCATGCTCAACAGCCTCATCATCGCCCTCTCCTCCGCGGCCATCACCACCTATTTCTCGGCGCTGACCGCTTACGGCGTCCATGTGTACAACTTTAGAGCCAAGAACTTCGTGTTCACCTTCATCATGGCCGTCATGATGATCCCGTCGCAGGTCTCCGCTCTGGGCTTTTTGCAGCTCATGAACAAATGGAACCTTACGAACAACTATATCCCCCTCATCGTGCCCAGCATCGCCGCCCCCGTGGTGTTCTTCTACATGAAACAGTACATGGAGAGCGTGCTGCCGCTGGAGATCGTGGAGGCGGCCCGGGTGGACGGGTCCAACGAGTTTCGGACCTTCAACACCATCATCCTGCCCATCATGAAGCCGGCCATCGCCGTCCAGGCCATCTTCTCCTTCGTGAGTTCCTGGAACAACTACTTCATCCCCGCCCTGTTGCTCGACAAGGCGGAGATGAAGACCGTGCCCATCATGATCGCTCAGCTCAGGAGCGCGGACTACTCCAAGTTCGACATGGGCAAGGTGTACATGTTCATCCTGCTGGCCATCCTGCCGGTCATGATCGTGTACATCATATTGAGCAAATCCATCATCAAGGGCGTTACCTCGGGAAGTGTAAAGGGATGACGCTTCCCCCGTTTCTTCTCCTTTGCCGCCTTGCCCCTCGGGGCAGGGCGGTTTTCTGACAAAGCGACCCTCAAGGAAAGGAAAGATCATGCGCGTATTTACTGGTTTTCAGAAGGGTATCGATCTGGGAGGCTGGTTCTCCCAGTGCGATCACACCGAAGCACGGTATGACACCTTCATCACGGCGGCGGATTTCGCCGTCATCAGAAGCTGGGGCTGCGACCACGTGCGGCTGCCCATCGATTACGAGCTGCTGGAGGACAAATACGGGGCGCCCCGGGAGCAGGGGTACGAACGGTTGGAGCAGGCCATCGGCTGGGCCCGGGAGAACGGGCTCAATGTGGTGCTGGACCTGCACAAGACTGCCGGCTTCTCCTTCGATCCCGGCGAGCAGGAAGCGGGCTTCTTCGAGAACGGGAAGTACCAGGAGCGCTTCTACGCCCTGTGGGAGCGCATCGCCCAGCGGTTCGGCCAATATGCGGGCATGCTGGCCTTCGAGCTTCTCAACGAGGTCACCGAAAGGGAGTACGGCCCCGTGTGGAACCGGATCGCCGCAGCGTGCGTCCGCCGCATCCGAGCCTATGCGCCGGAAACGAAGATCCTGATCGGCGGCTACTGGCACAACAGCGCCGCGGCCGTGAAGGATCTGCCGGAGCCCTTCGACGAGAACATCGTCTACAACTTCCACTGCTATGAGCCGCTGATCTTCACACATCAGGGAGCTGCCTGGATAGCCGGTATGGATACGGAATTCAGGATAGGCATCAATGCTACGGTCGGTGAGATGAGAGAGGCTACGAAGACGCAGTGCGACATGGAGTTTACCGGAGATCTTGCCGATGATAAAAACATAGATGAGAATTATTTCGAGAAGCTCTTTAAGGATGCAATAAAGACCGCAGACGAGAAAGATGTATATCTGTATTGCGGTGAATACGGCGTGATCGAGAAAGCTGATCCCGCAGAGCAGCTCAAGTGGATGCAGATGATAAGCAATGTCTTCAATACACACGGCATCGGCAGAGCTGTCTGGAGCTACAAAGAGATGGACTTCGGCATCATCGACAGCCGCCTTGATGCAGTAAGAAGCAAATTACTTGGATTGCTTTAAAACTATAATTCAAAGATTCCCTGTATGGCATCCGAGATATCCATAAGCTGATAGAGACTGATCCTTCCCAATGTGCGGAAGGATCTTTTTTTCAGATTAAAAAACTTCAGCTGTTCGCAGAGAGCATATCCGTTTATGATGTTTGATTCCACCCGGATATGCAGGGCGGCCGCTTCGGCATCTTTTAATATAGGGCAGGCCATAATGGCGCCGCCGCTGTTAAATACTCGGTTGCTGACTACCAGCAGCTTAAAGCGGATATCGTCAACGGAAACAATATCGCCCTGGTCGGGATAATTTACCATAATTCACCCTCCGCTTTTTCTCCGAAGTCGATCTCGGCCTCCGAGTATAGTTTTCCTTCGTATGCTTCCATACGATCGAGCAGGGATCTGTGGTGAAAGGGTTTCTGCAGGATAATCTGACCTTTGGTAAAAGATATGCTGAGTGTGTCATCAATGTTGAAGCCGGCTTCGGCGAGGGCTTCTTTGGGAAGCCGTACTCCCTGACTGTTACCCCAGCTTTTTAACTGTGTCTGCATAGAACTCCTCCGTCTTGACAATATGTATATACGTAGTATATACTCAAAAAAAACATCTGTCAAATCAGAGGTGTAAAGGCATGAATATTGAAAAGATTGGGACAAAAATAGCAGAGGAAAGAAAGAAGCAGGGTTTCACCCAGGAACAGCTTGCAGAAGCACTGGGGGTATCTGCCCAGGCTGTCAGCAAGTGGGAGAACGGCTGGAATCTTCCGGATATAGAGAATCTGAACAGGCTTGCTGAACTGCTGGGGATGCCCTTGCAGAGCATCTTCAGTGACAGTGATGTGGATGCGGATTTTGTTTACAGAGGAAGGCTGTTCAATGAAGAAAAGATGTTTACGCGGATGAGGACTATCGCACAGACAGAGAGACTTTATGAGACTTATAAAGCGCTCTCTTATATGCGTGAGCGTCATGCGGGACAGTTCAGAAAACGGGGAAAGCATTCACCGGAACTGATACCTTACATCAATCATCCGCTGATGATGGCCTGCCATGCCTATTACCTCGGCGTTCATGATGATGTTATACTTGCAGCTATACTGCTTCATGATGTGGTTGAGGATACAGGGGTTACGGTTGAAGAGCTTCCCTTTTCCGATGGTATTAAAAGGACCGTGGAACTGGTGAGTTTCACTGTGCCTGAAGGAATGAGCAAAGAAGAGGCCAAAAAGCTCTATTATGAGAATTTAAAAAAGGATCCGAGAGCCTGTGTGGTAAAGATCATAGACAGATGCAATAATGTATCGACTATGGCCCAGTCATTCAGCAGGGATAAACTCATTGAATATGTTCATGAGACCGAGGACTATGTAATGCCGGTCTTTACGGCAATAAAGGAGAATTACCCTGAGTATGCAGATATGGCATTCGCTGTGAAATACCACATAATAAGCGTTATAGAGACCGTTAAAAACCTGATGGAGCAGTAAACTCAACTGTTGCTCTACCCGGCATAAACCCGGGATATATGGAATACCTGCTTTCAGAACTATATGATAAGGATGTAGGAGAGGAAAGGAGGTAAGAGCCATGAAATACGTATCATTATATGAGGATACTGATAATCCGTATGAAAAGACCTTTATTGATGCAAAGGATGACGGCGAGCGACTTGAAATCTTGGCGAAGGATGTCAGTTATGACGGCAGTTACGGAACCATTTATGTGGTGGATAAGGAAGAAAGCGAAAAGCTTGCGGGATTGCTGAAAATCGAACGTGAGAAACTGATCAAATGGCTGGGCTTTTATTTCAGGGGTTCCCGCGCAGACGATGATTTTTACAGATTCTGCAGATCAGCCGGGGTAGAGGTGAAGATGTATCTTGGGTGAATGCGTGCAGAATCTCGGGTTGATAAACAGGAGAGAGTCTAAAGATAAGCGACCTTGAGAGGCCGCTTATTTTATGGTATAGTATATGATCATGAAAAAGATATTAATGATCATTCTGGCAGCTATATTTTTTCTCCTGGGTGTGATAGGATTGCTTATCCCTGTCATACCTCAGGTTCCTTTTTTCGTTGCCGGAGTGCTGCTGATGTCAATGGCATCGCCGCGTTTCAGAAATGCCGTTAAGGGAACGAAACTATACCGGAAATATCTGAAGAAACATATCGATAATAATGTCAGGCTTTCAGCAATGTTGAATGCGTAGAATGAAATAATGATCAAATTTCTGAACAACTTAAAACTGGGGCAGAAGCTGAGGCTGTTGTTCATAGTCGGCGTGCTGATACCGATGATCACCACCGACTGGATGATAGTCAAGAACATCATCGAGGCGACCAACAATACCAGGCAGAACGAGATGGAGAAATGCGCAAATGCGGTTGAGTATGCGCTGGTAGAGCATCTGGAATATCCGGTGACCATAGCCCGCAATCTGTATAAGAGCCAGGTGATGGAGGAATTCCTTAACAGAGAATACGAATCGCCGGGAGAGTATTATAAGGCATTTTACCAGCTTAAAAGCTCGCTTCTGTTTGACAGCAATATCGGCATAGAGGGCGGTACGCTCTCGATATATGCGGACAATCCCACCATCATTGACGGCAGCGGCTTCTACAGACTGGACAAGGAGAGCGAGTGGTATCTTGCATTTGAGGCTGAAAGGCGTCAGAGTTCTTTTCATTTTCTATATGAACCGGGTTCCAGCACGGATAAGAGCCTGAGAAGGAAGATCGTGCTGCTGATGCAGATGGATGTGGACAGCAGCAGAGGCTGCGAGAAAATACTGCGCATAGAACTGGACTATGTGAATCTGGCAGAGGCGCTGGAAGCGCTTGATAAAGTGAACAGCAACAGGCAATTCCTGGTATGCGAAGGCAATACCATAGTGCTCACCCAGAGCAGCGCATCGTATAAGTTCCAGCCTTTCCCCGAATTTGAAAAGATAGAAAAAGGTTCCTACAGAAAGAACGTGCATCTGTATGACCAGGATCTTACCATCACGGTCCTGCCGGAGAAGGATCAGGGCGGTACTTTTTTCAGACAGAACGGCCTGACTTTTATCATCATGCTGCTTGTGAACATTATCCTTCCTCTGATAATGATGAGAATGATAGAGATATCGGTCACAAGGCGCATATTATATCTGGAGAAATCTTTTGATAATGAGACCGAGGATGATGAGCTGCAGCTGATCACCAGGATAGAAGGAAATGATGAGATCACCGGTCTGATACGAAGCTATAACCGCATGGCCATCAGAATGAATGAGCTGATCATGACCGTGTATAAGGATAAGCTTCATGAACAGGAAATAAATATTGCAAGACAGAATGCGGAACTGCTGGCCCTTCACAGCCAGATCAATCCCCACTTCCTCTTTAACGCGCTGGAGAGCATACGCATGCACAGCCTTCTCAGAGGTGAAACGGAGACTGCTGAGATGGTCGGCAAGCTGGCAGTGATCGAACGCACCTATGTGAACTGGGGCGGAGATTCGGTCAGCATAGGCAGGGAGATGGAATTCGTCCAGGCTTATCTCGCTCTGCAGAAATACCGCTTCGGTGACAGACTTAAATTCGATATTTCCGTGGATCCCGACTGTGAACAGTTCGGCATTCCCAAACTTACGCTGGTCACCTTTGTAGAAAATGCCTGCGTTCACGGAGTGGAGCGCAAGACCACGCCGGTATGGATATTTGTACGCGCCAGCAAGCAGAACGGCAAGATGTGCATAGAGATAGAAGATACCGGGGAAGGCATGGACGAGGAAGAGCTGCATGAGTTGATGGAGCGCATCAGAAATGTTACGATAGAAGACATGAAGAATAAGAAGCATGTGGGCGTGATGAATGCATATCTTCGCTTAAAGAAGGTGACCAAGGGACTGGTGGAATTTGACATCAGTTCGGAAAAGGGCCTGGGTACAGTGGTCAGGATAGTAATGCCGTTGGAGATAAGGATATGAGAGTACTTTTGGTTGATGATGAACCCGTTATCACTCAGGGGCTGAAACTCCTGATCGACTGGAAAAGTGAGGGCTGTGAGGTGGCAGGCTGTGTGCAGAACGGCCTTGAAGCCATGGATTTTATAAAAAAAGAAAAGATAGATCTTGTGGTGACCGATATACGCATGCCGCGCTGTGACGGCCTGGAACTGCTGGAACGGGTGAAAAACGAAGGGCTTTCGGATGCTTATTTTATAGTGATGAGCGGCTTTGACGAGTTCGGTTATGTGCAGAAGGCATTAAGATACGGCTGCGTGGATTATATAGTGAAGCCCGTGGATAAAGACGAACTGCTCTCCGCCGTGCGTAAGGCCTGCCAGATGGATGCCAAGGTTAAGGAGGAGGAAGAGCGTATCTCCGAACTCGAACAGGCAGCTCAGGACCAGTACAGCATAGCAGCTTTGATCGGAACCTATGATTCCGACAACCGCCAGGGCAGGAATATCGTGTTCAAGGAAAAGATGGACAGGATAGCTGAAGCAGTGGAAGAAAACGACAAGGATGAGATAAAAAGACAGGTATCGGAGTTCTTAAACAGGGTAAGGGAAGAAGAGATACCGAAGGAATCCTTTGATTTCAATATATCCTACCTCCTTTTCCAGCTGATACATATCGCTTCGGAACAGGATGATGAGATAAACCAGGAAGAGATTATGCGTTTTATAAGCGACAGCTCTCCGGAAGAGGGAAAGATCCGGGAAACCGGGGAATATCTGCTGCATTTCTGCCTTGAATACGCTGAATATATAACTCAGTTAAGAGGACGTGCTGCCCAGGGAGTCTTAAGAGATGTGGAAAAGGAGATCCACGCCCGTTATGCGGAAAACATCAGCCTTCGTGAGATGAGCCAGAAGTTCTTTATCAACAGCGCATATCTGGGACAGATATTTAAGAAGAAATACGGTCAGTCCTTTAAGGATTACCTTACGGATGTGAGGAT
>JAEEGJ010013383.1_pt1 | contig 19907 bp, 21 predicted proteins | sample 8958761 | NCBI WGS metagenome assembly JAEEGJ01 (sample SAMN16246546, study PRJNA631951) | gut metagenome | biome: gut microbiome; feature: rumen; material: RS-attached | host: Bos | place: Iran: Karaj | collected 2018-10 | reverse complement strand
TCCACTTCAGCACGTTGTTTGCTTGCGTGCTGGAAATCTCCATGGAGGCAGTAGTGTTGGAGGTAGTCGTGGCAATGGTCACGTCGGGCGAGGCGCCCCGGTAGTCCAGCGTGGGCATTACGGGGGCAGCCAGGGCAGCGCGCACGGGCAGAAGCACGGAGCACACGCCGGCCAGCAGCGTGACCCCCACGATGGAGGATAGCGCCGGGCTTGCGTGCACGTGGTCTGCCTTGGTGCCACAGCTTAGAAACGCCATGCCTGCGCAGGCGCGTTCTGCTTTGGCGCCGCAGTGTACGGATGTGCAGCTTTTGCCGTTGCGTTTGGCGATTTCACTTACCGCCACGTAGCAGTTTCTCACTTTGCTCCAGATCACTTTATAGATTTTGTTCATGGTGCGCCTCCGTATCGTTTCCCCGCTGCCTGCTATGTGTTGCAATGTGGCAGCGCAATTTGTCACGAAATGCTGCTCTGAAAAGAGCAGTCAGGCCCGGCATCCGTTTTCGGCCTCTTTTTTTGAAATTTTTAACGTATTATCTTAGATTTTTCTATATTTATATTTTATCATTTAACAGTATAAATTCAAGACGTAGCGGTGCGAAATGTCATAAAGACGTTCTCAAAACACAGCTATGGGTAATTTCTTCATCACTGAATGCAAATGTCAAGCAAAATTTTACCCCGTGTTGTAAAAATCTCCTTACCATGTGGCAAATTCATCTTGCCACCCACACACTGAATTTTTTCAAACACAATAAAAACACCCCTGCCCACCGCAAAAATACGATAGACAGGGATCCTGTAATATGATAACGATATAATATTTACTGATTCACCTGCGTCCGCAACTGAATCGCCTCTGCAATATGCGCCGGTTGGATTTCGTCGCTACCAGCCAAGTCCGCAATGGTGCGGGCCACTTTCAGGATTCGGTCGTAGCTGCGGGCACTGAGTCCCAGCTTGCAAAATGCGTTTTCCATTAACGTGTTGCAAGATGCATCCAGTTTGCAGAACCGTTCCACCTGCCGGTGATTCATGGCCGCGTTACAGAAAACACCGTACCGTTTTAAGCGTTTCAGCTGAATCGTACGGGCTGCACAAACACGTTCACGGATCTGTGCTGACGTTTCTTCTGCTTCCGTGGTCCGCAAGTCTTCATATTTCACCCTTGGCACGTACACCTGTAGGTCAATACGATCAGAAATAGGTCCGGAAATCTTACGGTGATAGCGCTCAATATCTGCCGGACGACAGACGCATTCGCGTACAGAATCTCCCGCGAAACCACAAAAACAAGGGTTCTGGGCGCAACACAAAAGGAACGAAGCAGGGAAAACATAGGATCCCTGCACCCGGCTGATTGTTACGGCGTGATCTTCCAGCGGCTGGCGCAGCACTTCCAGCGCAGCCTTGGAAAATTCCGGGAACTCATCCAGGAAAAGCACGCCGTTGTGGCTCAGCGTCACTTCCCCCGGAACGGGAACCGTTCCTCCGCCAATCAGGGCGCTTAACGTAATGGTATGGTGCGGACTGCGGAACGGCCGCCGGTTCATCAGGTTCGATTTGTTGTTCAGGAGGCCCGCGATACTGTAGATTTTCGTAACCTCCAGGGCTTCTTCCTTGGTCATGGGCGGCAGAATGGTGGGCAGCCTGCGGGCCAGCATGGTTTTTCCGCTACCGGGGGAACCTGTCAGCAGGATATTATGTCCTCCTGCCGCCGCGATTTCCAGTGCCCGTTTCACCACTTTCTGGCCGTGAACGTCTGCAAAGTCAATCTCCGCCCTCTCCGGTTCCGAAAGATCCAGTTCCTTATGTTGCAGCGGTTCCAGACAGGGGCGCAGCAAATGGGTCACCAGCTGTTTTAAATGCACCGGCGTGAAAATTGCGATATCGTCTACCAGACGCCCTTCTTCCCCGTTACCTTGCGGAATGAAGACCTCAGGCATATGCTGACGACGGGCGTCCAGCACCATGGGAAGCACCCCGTTTACTTCTCTGATTGCTCCCTCAAGGGAAAGTTCCCCGACAAACACCTTGTCCTGAACTTTATCCTGAGGCAGCACTCCAAGAGAGACCAGGATCCCGATGGCAATGGGCAGGTCCAGCCCGCTGCCATCCTTTCGCAAATTGGCCGGTGCCAGGTTGACCGTGATCCGGTTCTGTGGAAAGGGAAAGCCTGAATTTTTCAGTGCCGTCCGCACCCGTTCCCTTGACTCACGAATCGCCATGTCCGGCAGCCCCACGATCTCGAAGGCAGGCAGGCCCCGTTCGATGTCCACCTCCACGATCACCCCCGCACCGTTTAAACCTACGGGCGTTTCACCTAATACTCTTGCGTACAAATAGCATCACTCTCCTGTCGATTAAATTTTTCAAATTTCCTGTTACACTGTTGGTTTCCTCGGCCGTTACCGTTACGACCGGTTGAATTCAATATTGGAGATTCGCTTCTTCTGATGGATAATCCCCATGAATCCCCAGACCCTGTTACTGTTAAGACCGGTTGAAGTCACTATCGCAAAACAAAACTCAAAAGCAGCTTTTCAGCCAGCGGATTTTCGCCGTTTTACCCACGACCCACACTTCAATTACATCAAAGCAGAGGTCTGAATAGTACTGTTCCTGCTCCTGCAGCCAGACCAGCGCGGTTTTCCGTAATTTCTGCTGTTTTGTATAGGTGACTGCAGCGCCCGGAGTACCGTACTCTGATCCGGTCCGGGTCTTCACTTCCACAAAATGTACGCCGTTTCCCTGCCACATCGTCGCATCCGCATTCATCCCCTCCGCCGTTTCATCAAAAAATATTTCATTTTCATAATCGCTCTCATTAATTTTTACCGCAATCAGGTCCAATTCTCCCCAGCGGCTGTGATAATTCCGCCCCACAATTTGCAGACCTTTCCGCTCCAGAAATTCCGCGGCGATTTCTTCTCCCCGTCTGCCGATTTCCTTTTTCGTTAGAATAATTTACGCCTCCAAATCTTCCAGCAAGGCTTTCAGTCCTGCATCTTCTTTTCCGTTTTCCGGTTCAAACAGGTAATTGTCCCGGTCCTCCACAGGGGCCAGGTTCATACTGCGGATCGGTTCGTAACTGCGGCGATGGATCTTCGTAGCACCGAACTGGCGGATCGCGTCCATGTGCAGCTGGCTGCCATACCCTTTGTTCTGTGCCAGACCGTATTGGGGATAAACCAAAGCCAGCTCCTGCATGAGACGGTCACGGGTCACCTTTGCCACAACAGAAGCCGCGGCAATGGAAGCGCTAAGGGCATCGCCGTGAATGATGGGAACGGTCTCAATGCCTTCCACATGAGGATGCATGGCATCCACCAGCGCCACCTGGGGACGCACCCGGATTTGGCGCAGGATCTGCTCCATGCCTTCCTGGGTTGCGTGGTAAATATTCTCCTTATCAATATTGGAAATACTGACAACATTGACCAGCACGGCAACCGCCTTTTCCAGAATCTCCGGATACAGCGCTTCCCGTTTTGCTTCACTGAGCTTTTTGCTGTCGTTCAGCCCGGCGATAAACACGTCCTCCTGCAAAATGACCCCGGCAATGACCAACGGACCAGCCAGGGGTCCCCGGCCTGCTTCGTCCACGCCCACAATATATTGAATGCCTGGCAACGCCATGTATTCTTTTTCATAACGCAGCATGTTGGCAAAACGCAGGCGTTCCTGCTTTTCCTTTTCCCGTTTTTTATCGTACGCTGCCAGCAGTTTCTGCACGCCGGCCCGCTCGTCTTTTTTCAGTTCCGTCAGCTGCTCTTCCGTCGGATTTCCGGCTAATATGGTTTTGATTTCTGCTAATTTCATATGAATATCCTCCTCGGATGAAACCTTCCTGCGTTGCTTCATCCTGCCTTTTTAAATTGTACCGCCTTACCTGCCCTTTTGGCAACATCATTCCCGGAAATAAAAAAGCCGGCATTCAGCCGGCAATTTTTGTTTGATTTATGCAGATTATGATCTGACACAGATAACGTTATTTTGGTTCGTCTAACGTGAAGCGACCCATCTTTGCAGTTTTAAATTCATAGAGGACCATCTGCTCCACTTTGTTCAGATCCAGCACACCGCCGGCTTTCACACAGCCCCGGGCGGCGCCGATCTTTTCCATGACGGTTTCCGCCGTATCTACCGGGTCCAGTGTGATATGGTAAAACATAGCCAGCTGCTGCGGATATTTCTCCAGCATTTCCTGAAGCAACAGAACCAGCGCGTCCCTGCGGTCATAGATATCATCTTTTACCGCTCCGGTCAGAGCTAGGTGCAGCCCGGTCTCCGGATCTTCAAATTTAGGCCACAGCACCCCGGGCGTATCCAGCAGCTGTAACCCTTTGGCAATGGTCACCCACTGCTTCTGTTTCGTCACGCCGGGACGGTCGGAAGCGATAGCCTTCACCTGCCCCGCCAGCCGATTGATCAGCGTGGATTTTCCCACATTGGGCACGCCCACGATCATGAGCCGGACATCACGGTTCTTCACGCCCTTTTTCAGCCATTTCTCCGTAACGGGCCTTGCCGCTTCCTTCACCAGGCTGATCATCTGCTTGACGCCTTTTCCCGTATGACAGTCAATGGAACAGACAGGCACGCCCTCCTGTTTCAGCTTCTGCAGCCAGGCTTCGGTTTTGACCGGGTCGGCCATATCCATCTTGTTCAACGCAACGACACGGGGCTTGCTCCCTGCCATCTGCCGCAGCATGGGGTTGATACTGGAATCGGGAATGCGGGCATCCAGCAGTTCCACCACCACGTCCACCAGGCGCAGCTGGTCCTCCATCATGCGCCGGGCCTTGGTCATATGTCCGGGAAACCACTGAATCTTAAAATCTTTTACATCCATAACGACCTCACGGCATACCTATCGGTGAATCACAGAAGCTCGCGTAAAAACCGCAAAGCAAGCGCACGTCATATCATGCGCACTGCATCACAGTAAAAGCAACGCTGAAACTTACGGCAGTTTCCGGAACCGTTCAAAAGGCCAGAACACAGCGGCAGCCTTGCCTTTTACCAGACGCAGCGGTACAAAATCCACGTCCGCAAAACGGCTGTCTTCCGAATTGTTGCGGTTATCGCCCAGCACGAAAATGTGGTCCTTGGGCACCAGGCTCTTGCGGTAATTGGAATGGTTCAGCCCTTTCGGGTCTTCTTTCCAGGTATAGGGCTCGTCGATTTTCTTCCCGTTGATCAGCACGGCTCCGTCGCGCATTTCCACCGTATCGCCGCCCACCGCGATGACACGTTTGATAAAATCGCGGCTTTCGTCTTTCGGATACCGGAACACGACGATCTCATTCCGTTTCGGATCTTCCAGAAAGTAAATGATTTTATTGACAATCAGCCGTTCCTGATTGAACAGCGTCGGGTACATGGATGTCCCTTCCACTTTATAGGGTTCAAAGATAAAAGTGCGGATACAAAAGGCCAGCGCCACCGCCACTATAATAGAAACAAGCCAGTCATTCAGCGAATCCTGAAAGGATTCTCCGGATTTATCGCTCATACAGCTTACCCCTCTCAATAGACAAACCGATCCAGATACTGTGAGAAGCCCCGTTCACACCGAAGCGCAATCCTCCTGTTTAAACCGGCACTTCCCAAAGCAATGGACCGAACGGTTCCTGTTATTCCCCGGTAACAAAAAAGAGGACTGCCTTTGCAGCCCCCTTTATGCACTACGTTAGCGACGTTCACGGATACGAGCAGCTTTACCGGTAAGGTTACGCAGATAATACAGCTTGGCTCTGCGAACAACACCCTTGCGCGCTACTACGATCTTCTCCAGACGCGGGCTGTGTACCGGGAAAGTTCTTTCTACGCCAACGCCGTAGGAAATACGGCGGACGGTGAACATTTCGCGGACACCGGAACCACTCCGGGAGATTACTACGCCTTCAAATAACTGTACGCGTTCCCGTGTACCTTCAACAACCTTAACATAAACTTTAACGGTGTCGCCGGCACGGAACTCGGGGATATCAGAACGTAACTGTTCTTTATCCAGTGCTTCAATGATGTTCATGTTTTCCTCCTAAATCATAGACGTTCATGCGACTTACGAATGCTGCACAGCGGACCGTCCGTTTTACACGTGTAGTATTTTACCACACAAGCTATCGTGTTGCAAGCTTTTTTTACAAAATTTGCAACAAAATTTACAAATTAATAAAAACGAATCCTCAATCTGACAATAATCAGCTTCCTTGACAGGAACTGTCATCCTGTGAAAGTTCTTCTTTAATTTCCTGCAGCAGTTTCGCGTCCTGCTTATCCGGTTCTGCCGGCAGCATATCCGGCCGCAGCAGATACGTGGCCTTCAGCGCCTCTTTTCTCCGCCACCGGGCAATCAGCTGGTGGTTGCCGTTGCGCAGCACTTCCGGCACTTCCATGCCTTCAAACACCACCGGACGGGTATACTGGGGATATTCCAGCAACCCGCTGGAGAAGGAATCTTCTTCCGCGCTGGCCAGCTTACCCAGCACGCCGGGCACAAAACGGCTCACCGCGTCCATGATCAGCAGGGCCGGCAGTTCGCCGCCCGTCAACACAAAGTCGCCGATGCTGACCTTCCGGTCCACCCAGTGATAGATACGTTCGTCAAAGCCTTCATAATGCCCGCAGACAAAAATCAGTCCCGATTCATTTTTCGCCCAGGTTTCTGCCAGCGACTGTCGGAAGGTAACGCCTCCCGGACTCATGGCGATTACAGGAGCGCCCGGCGCTTTGGACTTAGCTGCTTTAATCGCTTCCACCACCGGTTCCGGTTTCAGCACCATCCCCACGCCGCCCCCAAAAGGCGCGTCGTCCACCGAATGATGCCGGTCCAGGGAAAAGTCCCGGGGATTGACGCATTCCATCGCAATGATGCCCGTGTCCAGGGCGCGCTTCAGCACGCTGTGGCCTGCCGCGGCTTCAATCTGTTCCGGAAACAGGGTGACAAAGACAAATTTCATTGTATCTCTTCCTCATTGCCGATCCTTACGCAGGCATTTCACAAAGAACGGTTACCGTATTTCTTCCTCGTCCCATTCCGGCAGACGGATAATGATCCGCCGGTTCGGCAGATCGATTTCCCGGATGTTTTCCGGAATGTTAGCCACCAGGATGTCCTTGCCTTCCGGGGGCTGAATCACATACACATCCCTGCTGCCGGTTTGCAGCACGTCCTTGAATACACCGATTTGTCCGCCCTCTTCGTCCAACACCGGCAGACCGATCAGGTCTCCCACATAGTAACGGCCTTCCGGAAGCTCCGGCATATCTTCCCGGTACACGGACACTTTCAGGCCCCGGAGCATTTCCGCTTCCTCTATGGAGGTAACCTCTTTCACGGTAACCAGCATGATGTTTTTGTGAGGCCGGGCCTTTACGATCTGCAGCCGCCGGTCATCAGGCAGCAGCAGATAGTCCATATCCATAAACAGCTGCGTGTTGGAAGTCAGCGGCATAATACGTAAATCGCCCCGCACACCGTGCGGAGCGACTATCTGACCTAATACAACTTTTTGCATTGCGTCTCTCACATACGGAAAGCGATGATCTTTCCGTCTTCCGTTAAGATTTCCGCACCCATCAGCGCCTGCAGGTTGTCGCCCACTTTGACTTCAACCATGCGTTCCAACGGCGTACCATAGCCGATTTCCGCGCCAAGCTGCAGATTTTGCGCCTGCTTCAGCTGTTCTTCCGCTTCCGCTTTCGCATCGGTACGTTTCCGGCGTTCCACCTCAATCTGCTCACGCAGACGGGGAGCTGCGGAAAGATCGTTGGCAGCCTGGTTCATCACCTGTTTCGCCTGGAAATCAAACTGATTCAGGTCTGCTTCCATTTGTTTTATTGTATTTTGGAGGTCTCCAATAATTTTCAGTTTCAAATCTTCCGTAACCTTTGCCTTCATGGCAACGGGAACACGGATCCACATAGAATCTGCCATAATTAACCACCTTTACGTTTCAGCTGTGAATCATTCACTCAACGATCTCTACGATAACTTTCACATTCTCACGGGTTGCAACCGCCTTCATAACGGAGCGGATCGCTTTTGCAATACGGCCCTGTTTACCGATTACCTTACCCATATCTTCAGGGGCAACATGGAGGCGGAGTACAGTTGTTGTACCAGTAGTTTCCTCCTCCACTGTCACTGCAGACGGATCGCTAACCAGAGACTTGGCCATAACTTCTACCAATTCCTTCATGCAAATCACGCCCCCTTACTTATTTTGCGCTTTTAGCTTCCGCAAACTTCTTCATGATACCCTGTTTGCTGAACAGGTTTTTCACGGTATCAGTCGGCTGTGCGCCATTGCCCATCCATTTCAGGGCCTTTTCCTCGTCGATCTTTACGGCTGCCGGAGTGGTAGTCGGATCATAGGTGCCGATGGTTTCGATAAATCTGCCGTCACGCGGGAAACGCGCGTCAGCTACAACTACACGGTAGAACGGAGCTTTTTTAGCACCCATACGTTTTAAACGAATCTTTACTGCCATTTCAGTTTCACCTCCTTATCATGGAATTCAAACTTTTGACTTATTACCGGTTAATTAAATCGGGAGTTCAGACCTGAAACACAGCGCCGTCTCTCCCCCAGGCTTCGGAACGGTACAGTCCCTTACGCCTATTTATGCATAAAGGGAAGCATTTTGCCGCCCTTTGAAGCAAACTTGGCCATTCCCTGCATCTTCTTCATCAGCTTCTTGCTGTCGTCAAAGTTCTTCAGCAGGCGGTTCACGTCCTGAACCTTCATACCGCAGCCGGCGGCAATGCGCTTGCGGCGGCTGCCATTGATGATCTCCGGTTTCTGCCGTTCTTTCGGCGTCATGGACCGGATGATCGCTTCTACTCTGGCGAATTCCTTTTCATCCACATTGGCTTCTTTCAGCTTCTGGCTGATGCCGCCCATGCCGGGAATCATGCCCAGGATGGTATCCAGGGAGCCCAGCTTTTTAATCTGCTGCATCTGCTCCAGGAACTGTTCCAGGGTGAACTCGTCTTTCTTGAGCTTCTTCTCCATCTCCAGCGCTTTGGCCAGATCCGTGGTATCTTTGATCTTATCGATCAGGGACAGGATATCGCCCATGCCCAGGATACGGGAAGCCATACGGTCCGGATAGAACGGTTCCAGCGCGTCCAGCTTTTCACCCATACCTACGAATTTTACCGGACAGCCGGTCACTTCCCGCACGGAAAGCACCGCGCCGCCCCGGGCATCGCCGTCCAGTTTGGTCACCACCAGGCCCGTCAGGCCCAGGTCTTTATTGAAGGTGTCCGCCACGGTCACGGCGTCCTGGCCGGTCATAGCGTCCACGGTCAGCAGAATCTCGTGAGGCTGTACAGTTGCCTTGATATTCTGCAGTTCTTCCATCAGTTTCTCGTCAATGTGCAGACGACCGGCGGTATCGATGATGATCGTATCGCAGGCCAGGTGCGCCGCTTTTTCCAGCGACTGCCGGGCAATCTCAACCGGCGACACCTCGTTCCCCAGAGAGAACACCGGCACGCCTACCTGCTCGCCCAGTACCTGCAGCTGGGTAATCGCAGCCGGGCGGTATACGTCGGCGGCCACCAGCAGCGGGCTCTTCTTCTTCTTTTTCAGGTTGAAGGCCAGCTTACCCACCGTCGTGGTTTTACCGGTACCCTGCAGACCTACCAGCATGATGATGGTAGGCGGCTTATCCGCCACCGTCAGCTTGGCCTGGGTTCCGCCCAGGAGCTCCGTCAGCTCTTCGTCAACAATCTTGATGATCTGCTGGCTGGGGCTCAGGTTCTGCTGAATCTCCGCGCCTAACGCGCGCTCTTTGATTTTTGCAACAAAGTTTTTAACTACTTTAAAGTTTACGTCAGCCTCCAACAGGGCCATGCGGACTTCCCGAAGGGGCGCCTTCAGATCCTCTTCCGTAATCTCCTTGGTGCCGCGGAACATCTTGATTGCGTTCTGCAACCGTTCTGATAAACTCTCAAAAGCCATTCAGTTACCTGCTTTCATCATTCAATTCCTGCATGATCTCCCGCAAACGGGATATCTGTGTATCTTTATGTTTTTCTGCCGCGCCGTCCAGGATTGCTTCCGCTTCAACCGTCAGCATCCTCATCTTTTCCACGCGCTGCAAAAAGCCCAACATTTCTTCGTAATGCTCCAGCGTCTGCTCCACCCGCTTCAGTAAATCGTGGATGGCCTGCCGGGACACGTTCATTTCTTCGGCGACTTCCGCCAGGGAATAATCTTCACAAAAATACAGCTCCAGGCACTGCCGCTGCTTTTCCGTCAGCAGGGCGCCATAGATTTCATACAGACTGCCGAACCGGATCCGGTCGTTAAAATCAGTTGCCGCCATTGTGTCTATCTCATTCCCTTCTGCTCAACATGAGCATTATACACGGATTAAGAAAAGCTGTCAAGTATTTTTGCTTGACAGCTTAAAATATTATGGCTTACTGTATGTAGTTTTTAATTCCAAAACTACAACCTGTTCCTTTCGTCCAAACCATCGATTTTCGTCCAAATTTAACATAATTTGGACGAAAGTTCAAGATGTTGGACGAAAGATATGACTCAAAACCCCAGCGCCTGCATCAGCTTCAGCGCCAATGGAACCACCAGCAGGCCCGGCAGGTAATTTAACACTTTCAATTTGGTTATACCCAGCATGTTAAAGCCGATGGCCAGGATCATCAGGCTGCCAGTGCAGATCAGTTCTTTTATCAGCGTTTCGGATAAATAAGGGGCAATGTATTCTGCCAGCAGGACGATACCGCCCTGAAAGACCAGCGTGAACAGCGCGGAACCCATGACGCCCACGCCCATAGCCGCCGCCATGGGGATGCCGGAGATCAGATCCAGCAGGGACTTGGTATACAGCATGCTGAAATTGCCTCGCAGGCCTGCGTCGAGGGAACCCACAATGGTCATGGCCCCCACGTTCATAATCAGGCAGGAGGTCACAAAAGCCTGGGCGATCTTCGCCCCTTCCCCTTTCCCGCTAAAACGGGATGTCAGCCGTTCCGCAGCCCGGTTAATGCGTCCGTCCACATCCAGCAGTTCACCGATGACGATACCCACAATAGTAGATAAAATCAAAACCAGAATATACTCTTCCTCGATCATCCCCTGGATACCGATGAAGATTGTACACAGACCAAGGCCTTTCATCATGGCATCGGAAACAGACTCGGGCAGCCCCTTGCGAAGCAGGAGCCCCACGGAAGCGCCGATCAGTATCGTAATGGTATTGACAATAACCGCAAACATTTACCCTTCTTCCTCATCCGTGGCAAATAACGCGTCCACAAACTTTTCCGGTTCAAAGGGACGGAAGTCCATGATTCCTTCCCCGATACCGATCCATTTTACCGGCAGGCCCAGCTCTTCCCGGATAGCCACCACCACGCCGCCTTTCGCCGTGCCGTCCAGTTTGGTCAGCACCACACCGGTAATCTTGGTGGTTTCCGTGAACACCTTGGCCTGGGTGATAGCATTCTGTCCGGTGGTGGCGTCCAGCACCAGGAACACTTCGTGGGGCGCTTCCGGAATTTCCCGTTTGATGATCCGGTCAATCTTGCCCAGCTCGTTCATCAGGTTAACTTTGTTATGCAGACGCCCTGCCGTATCAATAAACAGCACATCAATGCCCCGGGCCTTAGCCGCTTTCAGCGCATCAAACACAACCGCAGCGGGATCCGCCCCTTCCTCGTGGGCGATTACATCGCACTGGGCCCGCTCGCCCCAGATTTTCAGCTGGGCAGAGGCTGCGGCACGGAAGGTATCCCCTGCCGCCATCATCACTTTGTAATTAAACAGACGGAAGTAGTTGGACAGTTTGCCGATGGTGGTGGTCTTGCCCACGCCGTTGACGCCTACCACCAGAATTACGGTGGGGCGGGCTCCGATACGGGTCCGCACGCCGTCGTCCTTCAACATGGCGGCAATCTGTTTCTTCAGGAACGGAAGCACATCCTCCGTACCTTTGATTTCTCTTTTTTTAGCTGCCTGACGCACATCCTCAATCAGCTTTTCCGTAGTCTTCACACCCACGTCGGCCGTCAGCAGGATCATCTCCAGCTCTTCCAGAAAATCCTCATCCACTTTGGCAGACATGCCCACCAGTTCCGTGATCCGGTCGGTGAAATTCTGGCGTGTCTTGGTCAGCCCCGACTTCAGTTTCTCAAAAAAGCCCATGGCGCTACTTCCTTTCTATATGTAAAATAAACTTTTAGTAACAATCACTATACGCTGTCCTTAACCAGCTTATCGCTCATCTTCACAGAAAGAATCTTGGATACGCCGGATTCCTCCATGGTCACCCCGTACATCACATTGGCCGCTTCCATGGTGCCCTTCCGGTGGGTGATGACGATAAACTGGGTCTGCATGGCATAGCCTTCCAGGAATTTGGAGAAGCGTCCGATATTAGCGTCGTCCAGCGGCGCATCAATCTCATCCAGAATACAGAACGGTGAAGGATGGTAACTCAGCAGGGCAAACAACAGGGCGATGACCGTCAGCGCCCGCTCCCCGCCGGAAAGAAGGAACAGGCTCTGAAGTTTCTTCCCCGGAGGCTGCGCCTCGATGTCAATGCCGGACTCCAGAATATTGTCCGGATCCGACAGCTTCAGCACAGCAGTGCCGCCGCCAAAGAGCTGCACATAGGTGTTCTGGAAAAAACCGTTGATCTTGCCGAAAGCTTCCTTGAACCGTTTCGTCATCCCCGCATTGATCTCCGAGATTACGGACTCCAGCTTGTCCCGGGCCTCGCAGAGGTCGGTATACTGCTTCTGCAGGAACTCATAACGCTCGCTGACCGCTTTGTACTCTTCAATGGCGCCGGGGTTCACCGGCCCCAGGTCATCCATCTGCCGCTGCAGCGAAGCCTGCATCCGGCGCAGGGCCGTTTCACTCTTGTCCTCCAGTACGCCTTCCGCTTTCGCCTCTTCCTTTGCTTCCGCCAGGTTCACTTTGTATTCCGAAGTCAGCTGCTCCAGCGCGTTCTGGTAATCGCTTTCCAGTTTGGCGTTGTCTACCTCGTTCTGATGCACTTTGGCTTCCGCTTTGGCCAACTCGCCCCGCATGGTTTTCAGCTTTTCGCCTGCCGCCCCCTGCTTCTGGGTCAAATCCAGCCGCTGCTCCGTATAATCGTGCTGACCGGTAAGGATATCCTGCAGTTCCTGCATGAGCGCCTTGCTCTGTTCCACCAGCTCTGTCTTTTTCTGTTTACTGTTTTCAATGGTCTTTTCTAACTTTTCGTGTTCGTCCGCATCCGCGTTGAACTCAGCCTGCAGCCGTCCCAGATCGCTGTCCAGCTGCTGCATGCGCTCGCTTTTCAGCTGCCGCTGGGTGTTGGCAGTCTCCGCCTGAACCCGTGCATCCTGCAATCGTAACGCCAGCGTTTCCAACGCGCTCTTGTCAGACGCTATCTTCTTCTGCAGCGCGTCCAGCGTATTCTTCGCTTCTTCGTTAGCCGCCTCCATCTCCTGCAGCGGCTTTCGTTTATCCGCCAGCAGCTGCCGCACGGACAGATATTCGTTTGCCAGCTGGCTGCGGGTGTCCATGGCCAGCTCCAGCGCCTCGTTCTCCCGTTTCAGCTCATCGGACAGGCGCTGCTCTTCCGCTTTCATCTCCGTCAGGCGGATGTTCTTCTGCTGTACGGTATCCCGCAACACGGAGAGCCGTTTTTCCTGTTCCTGCAGTTCATCTTCCAGGACTTCCTTTTCTTCCTGAATGGCCAGCAGGTTTTTATTGAATTTCCGTAACGCCGCTTCCTGCGCTTTCACATCCCGTTCCCGGGTCAGATAACCGGACTCTTTCTTCGGGCGGCTGCCTCCAGTGAGGGAACCACCGATATTTACCACGTCGCCGTCCAGCGTTACCACCCGAATCCGGAAGCCGCTCTTTTTTGCCGCCTCCATGGCATGATCCATGGTTTCCGCTACCAGTACCCGGCCGATAAGGAACCGGATTGCTGGTTTCACTTCTTCCTTACACTGCAGCAGGTCCGCCGCAAAGCCACGGACTCCCGGCAGTCTGGCCAGCGCTTTTTCCTCCGCTTTCAGCACCGGCTCTTTTATGGTGTCCAGGGGCAGGAAAGTCGCCCGGCCCTCTTTGCGCTCCTTCAGATACCGGATGGCCTGCTTCGCCGCGTCCGCCGACTGAATTACGATATTTTGAGAGCCGGCGCCCAATGCCGTTTCCATCGCAGTCACATACTCCGGTTCCACGGAAATCAGCGCCGCAGCCGGCCCGATCACATCCGCATGCCAGCTTTCCCGGCTCTGCATGACCGCTTTTACACCGAAGCCGAAGCCTTCCAGAGATTGCTGCATATCCCGCAGCAGATGCAGCCGGGATTCCACCGCCGCAATCTGGGTCTGGCATTCATTGTATTTTTTATCCACGCCCTGAAAGGCCTGACGTTTTTCCGCCGCCCTGGCCGCCAGTTCGTTTCCTTCCTTTATATAGCGGGCTATATCCTGTTCCAGTTCCCCCTTGCGGGAAATCAGCCCTCGCTGTTCTTCCGTTAATTCCGCCACCCGCTGTTCCGCGGCGTCCACGTCGTCTTTCAGCCGGTTGCGGCGGTTCATGCGTTGTTCCTGTTCCGTTTCCAGCTGCCGGATTTCATTGCGCAATTCCACCATTTTGCGCATATCTTCAAAATTGCTGTCCGTCAGCTCCTGAATCTTTGCCTCGTTATCTTTCTGGGCCTCCAGACGTTCCTGCTGCTGCTGTTCCAGATTCGTAACCTGCTCAGCCGCCTCGTCCCGTTTGGCTTCCAGCACGTCAAACTCTTTGGCCAGCGTTTCCATCTGGGCCGTCCACTGCTTGATCTGTTCCTGCAGCTTCACGTCGCGTTTTGCAATATTGCCCTGCTGCCGGATGCTCTGCTCAATACGTTCGTCCAGCACGGCGTCTTCGCCCTTGATAGCTTCCAGCGCCTTTTCTTTTTCTGTAATGCCGGCCTGGATGTGGGACACCTGGTCGTTCAGCGCGTCCAGCTCCTGCTGCAATTCGGTCAGGAACGCCTCCTGCTCGCTCACTTCCGTGCTTTTTTCCAGAAAGATGAGGTTGCAGTCCTCCTGCTCCTGCTGCAGTTTGGCCCGGGCCTGCTCGATGGTTTCCACCCGCTGCACGAATTGGGTCAGCTTGCAGAGCCGCAGTTTCCCGTTCAGTTCGTTGTAGCGCATGGTTCGCTCCGACTCGATCCGCAGCGGCTCTACCCGGCTCTCCACTTCGCTCTTGATGTCGTTGATGCGGGTCAGGTTGTTGGCTGTATCGTCCAGACGGCGCGTGGCTTCCTTCTTCCGCATACGGAACCGGGCGATGCCTGCCGCCTCCTCAAAGATAGAGCGCCGGTCTTCCGGACGGCTGTTCAGGATTTCGTCGATTTTATTCTGCCCGATGAGAAACATGGCGCCTTTGCCCATGCCCGTATCCGCCAGCAGATCCAGTATATCCTTTAATCTGCAGTTTTTCTTGTTGATGGCGTAATCGCTGTCGCCGGAACGGTACAGGCGACGGGTGATGCTCACCTCGTCAAAATCCAACGGCAGCATGTGGTCCCGGTTGTCGAAGACCAGGGTCACTTCTGCCACGCCTAAGGCACGGCGCCTGCTGGTACCTGAAAAGATAATATCTTCCATTTTGCTGCCACGGAGATATTTGGCGCTCTGTTCGCCTAACACCCAGCGCACCGCATCGGATATGTTACTTTTGCCTGAACCGTTGGGTCCTACCACGGCGGTGATGCCCGCGCCGAATTCCAGAGCGGTGCGGTCCGCGAAGGATTTGAACCCGAAGGCTGTAACTGATTTTAAAAACAAATTAAATCACCTGTGTACTAAAAATGGATTTAGTAAGTCAGGAAAAGATTTCGCAAAACCGTGTATGATTGCTATTCCATGGACTCATTCCCGATGTTTTGCTTCAGTCTTTTTCTGACTACAAATTCTATTTACTCTTTATTGTTTCTCTTTTTCGCCGCTTTTTTGGCTTTTTCTTTTAACGCCATGGAGGCTTCCCTGGCTGCCTGGCGGCTGACCTGCCGGCGGTTGGAGCCGGTCTTCGGGGCATGGCGTTTGTCCGCGACGGAGTTGCGGCCTCTGGATTTCGGGGCTTCTTTTTTCTGTTCCGCTTCCCGTCTCCGGGCGGCGGCAATCCGGGTCCGGCGCACGATTTTCCGGCCGGTTGCCGTCTGCTTTTCCAGGGTCACGCCCAGCTTTTTCTCTATATTTTGCAGCCAGCGCAGTTCTTCCGGAGTGTATAGGGTAACGGCGACGCCGTCTTTTCCTGCGCGGCCTGTGCGGCCTACCCGGTGCACATACCAGTCCGCGTCATGAGGCACGTCGTAGTTGATGACATGGGTCACGCCTTCTACGTCCAGTCCCCGGGCCGCAATGTCACTGGCCGCCAGGATCTGGATTTTGGCTTCACGGAACTCTTTCATCACCGTTTTGCGTTTTGCGGCGCTCATGTCGCCGGTGAGCACGGCCACATTATAGCCATGCTCGCCCAAAAAGGCGTCCACTTCTTTCGCCCTCTCTTTGCTGATGCAGAAGACCAGCATCAGATAGGGGTTCAGTCGGTCGATGAGCTTCATGAGAAGCTCCGGTTTCTTTTCTTCCGTGGTGCGGATGCAGATCTGCTGAATTGCCTTAACCACCGTTTCCGCCGGCGTAACATCAATGACCTGACAGTTGGTGGTCATGCTCCGCCCCAGCTTGTTGATTTCTTCCGAAACGGTAGCGGAACACAGCATGGTCTGCCGTTCCGGACCGGTCATGGCAATCAGCTTCGCCGCGTCGTCCATAAAGCCCTGGGCCAGCATCTCGTCCACTTCGTCCAGCACCAGGAACTTTACGCCGCCCAAGTCCGTGTTGCCTTTTTCAATATGATCCAACAGGCGTCCCGGGGTACCGATCAACACCTGGGCCTTGCCTGCCAGCTTGTTCTTCTGGGTTTCAAAATCACGGCCGCCGATCACCGCCAGCGTGGAAATCTCCAGTCCTTCCAGCACCTGCTTCATCACTTCGTTGACCTGCTGGGCCAGTTCCCGGGTCGGCGTGATGACCAATGCCTGCACGTACTTTTTAGCCGGGTCGATCTTCTGGGCCAGGGGGATCAGAAAGGCCAGTGTTTTGCCGGTTCCCGTCTGGGCCCGGGCCAGCACGTCCCGCCCTTTCAGCAGGGCAGGAATCGCCTGCTGCTGCACCGGCATGGGCGCTTTAATCCCCATCTTCTGCAAATTTTCCCTTACTTTGGGAAGAACGTTTATCTGTTCAAAAAAAGTGCTCATTTTTTACCTCAAAATCCTACACTAAAAATATCAATCCCTAACTCCTGCCGAAAGGGAAAAACATCGCAAACCCGTCAACGATTTCTATTCCATGGACTCATTCGCCTGTGGCTTCGAAACTCGAGGCTGCGCCTCTCAAACAGTCTCGCCACAACGGCGAATTTCATCTCATGGAATCACGCAATCGTTTCCGATGGTTTGCTCATGTTCTCCCTTTCAGCATAATTCAGGTACGATACTGCTTCTTATGGTTTTTTCTTACTCTCCGCGCTGTGCTGCCACAAATACCACACGGCCAGGCTCCGCCAGGGGCGCCAGGGTTCCATCAGTTTGTTCAGCTGTCCCCGTTTGGGAACTTCTTTCAGTTTGCACAGCTTCTGCATTTCCTTCTTCAGCAGAAAATCATCTCCCGGCAGCACGTCCGGGCGGCACAGGGAAAGCAGCAGGAACATTTCGATGGTCCACTGCCCCAGCCCACGCACGGTTTTCAGCAGCTTGACGATCTGGGCGTCCGTCATCTCTGCAAAAGCCGTAAAATCAATGGTACGATCCAACACCAGCCGGGCGAATTCCTTCATATACGTTATCTTGATTGCCGAGAGGCCGCAGGTGGCAATGGTCTCGTCCGTGAGGGCCAGCAGCTTCTCCGGTATCACCGGGTTCCCCGCCAGATACCGCAGCTGTTCCATGATCTTTGCGCTGGACTCCGGGGGCAGCTGCTGGGCCGCGATGCCCGTCAGCAGCACCTCAAAATATCGCTCCAGTCCATCCGGTTCCAGCGTACAGTGTCCGTATTCATTTATGAAAGGAAGCAGCTCTTTTGCATTTTCACGCAAAAAAGATTCACCGGCCAGCCAGTCTGTGTTTTTCTGCATTAAAGCGCCCTCCATCACGCAGAAGCCTGAACATCTTCCGCAAACAATGTAAAACCGTTTACGCCGCATTATACCATACCAAGCTCCGGTTTTCCGTTACCCTTGTAGCAAATCAAACGCAAACTACCCCATATTAATTATTATATTATACCACAAGTAATCCGATGCATTCAATAAGAAACTATGCCCTTCCCCCGCATAAAGAAAAAGCCAGACCAAGATGATGGTCTGGCTCCTGTTTTCATCATATTCCGAAAAACATCCGGACTTATACGTCTTGCTTACATAAAAGCGCATCCTTGCCATGCTCTTTTATCAGAACATATACGCTACGTTCACGCTGCCGCCAAAGCCGCGATGCTTTCCGCCGTAGCCGTAGATGCTCATCAGTCTTACAACACTGCCACACCGAGGGACTTGGCAAGTTGGCGGATACGTTCTTCAGAAAGCTTGCTAATTTTCGTAATAGTTTTCAGCGGAAGCCTTTCTTTCAGCATATCCGTGGCAACGCGCTCGTTCACTTCCGCTTCTTTCCTTGCCTCACCTTCTTTTATATACCGGTCAATTACGTTGCTCATATTCCGAATTTCTCCCTTCGCCCTTTCTTCAATTGCTGCCTGTTCATAACGGTCGTCGTGTTCCATTACGCTCAACAGCTGCAACACTTCATACACGTGCCGCATCGTGTCTCTGGATCCTTACCCGTTCCGGTCACTTCAGTGACCGTACTTTTTTCGCAACTCCAGTCGTGGTGCAGTTTTCCATCCTGCTTTCTGTTATAAATATAGACAGCTTAATTGTCTGTCTCCTTGTGACACTTCTTTCGTTCATTTTATTGCTTTGTTCGGGAAAGCTGCCACTGCGCTGTGCCTCCATAATCAGCTTTCCATAGCAAAAAACTGCGGCCTGTCCTTTCTGACAGACCGCAGTGGAAGCAATGCCAAGTCTTTTATTATTTATTATTAAAACTAACCAATCGTCTTTTCAACAAGTCACAGCACTGCAACTTCACGTAAAGGAAGAGCCGTCACTTCGGCAATTTCGGAGTCAGACAACTTTCCCTTTTCCTTCAGGGATTTGGCGATTGCAAGAGCTTTCTTCTTTTCTCCACGCTTTTCGCCTTTCTTTTCCGCATCTTCCTGTATAATCTTCAAATCCATTTCCCAGGTCACGTATCTCTCCCTCCATTCCTCGTCATTTGTCACACGCTTCGTTTCTGCATCAATAGCCTGCGTAAACTCGCTGCCAGCCTTTCCGCTGTTCACATAACACAGAAAATCGGCCAGCGCCGCGTCCTCTGCTTTATCCGCTGCCCTGGCGTTCAGGTAAATATTCTCCGTCAGATCCCCCATCTCCAAAGTGTTGTCTTCCTTGCACCGATAGGTGAAATGATACATCGGCAACCCTTTACCAAACGGATCAAAGGTACAGATAAAAATTACATAGGACTTGCGCAGCTCGCGATACTTCATCCCCTGCTTCAGCATGTCCATACTGATCAGGCTCTGATAATACCGCGTGCGCAGGGGCAGCCCTTTGATCACCGTTGCTTCGTCTTTATCGAAATACACCGTGCTGTTGTCGCCGTCACCTGCATTTCGATGTCCAGTACCGTTCCTTCCTGATTCTCCACATACACATCAAGCCGTATGCTTTTACTGCTGATTCTCGCGCTGTTGATATGTCGTTCTGCTATGAGATAGCGGATATCCTTGATTTGTATGTGTAAAATCCGTTCAA
>JAEEGJ010013382.1_pt1 | contig 19908 bp, 22 predicted proteins | sample 8958761 | NCBI WGS metagenome assembly JAEEGJ01 (sample SAMN16246546, study PRJNA631951) | gut metagenome | biome: gut microbiome; feature: rumen; material: RS-attached | host: Bos | place: Iran: Karaj | collected 2018-10 | reverse complement strand
AGTTGTCTTGCCGAAGGCAGGCTTTTGAAGGATATGCATCTTGGGGACGTTTAGAAAACAAAGCTTATTTTCCGATAAAAGCTTATACTACGACCTAGTATGAAACATACTGGGATGGAAATGTCAATAATGTTGGCTATGTAATGAGCGAATTCATAACGAATGAGAATTGGGGGAGTGGTTCCTCTGGTGGTACAGGCACAACTACAGCTCCAAGTTTGTCAACGATTAGAAATGGCGATGGCTATCTGAAAGTTGGCGATACGGGAACTGCTGTCACTACGTTAAGATCCTTGTTAAACAATAAGGGATATACTTGTGCAACAAGTGGCGCTTATGATGATTCTCTGAAGTCCGTAGTCAAAACTTATCAATCCAACAACGGAATTACAGCTGACGGGCTTGCTGGACAGATTACATTTGCGCTGTTGGAAGACAATGTGTCCGATACAGGGTGGTTCTCAGGCAAAGGAACTTGTTGTTTGACTGCTGGTAAGCTCGCACGCATTGGCTTTACTGGTAAACTTATTCTTCGTCCTGCAAATATTGCCCTTCTAAATGCTGCAATCAATGATAGCCGATTCGATTTTACTGAAAAAATTCACATTCGGCATTTTCTTGCGCAGGGTTGCAAAGAAACGGATCTCGGAAAGACCTTTACTGAGTATACCTATCATGCAGGATGGAGCAAATCTCAGTATAATGGCAGTCCGAGCTATGCGCCTTATTGTGGCGGTGGGTTTATGCAACTAACGCACGATTATAACTATAGTAGCTTCAAGAATTTCATCAATGATTCTCAAATCTACTCTCCCGCAGCATACGCAACAAAATACGTTGCCGATAACTACCCATTCATTAGTGCGGCGTGGTTTTGGTGCAAGAGTAAGGGCCTGAACCAAATTATCGATAGTTATAATAACAAGTCAGCTGATGCTACAGTAAAAAAAGTAACAGCTACAGTCAAGGGCAGTTCTTCCGGCTATACTGTGCGGCTTGGATATTACAACAAGGCAAAGTCTGTGCTAAAGTAAGATGATGTGGGCAGGAAGTTAATCTTCCTGCCCGCTCTCTTTTTCAACGAAACCGACAGCACCATTGATGCTTACACAATAATAATCGTTTATTTCGTATAAAACTCTTAAGCTATCATATGTATCAATATAGCAAATGAGAGATGCATCTGCTTTAGGCGCTATCCGGATCTGTGTGGGATGCATTGCAATATAATAGGCAGCTGCACATACACAGTAATCTGAATCAAGCCACCCGGAAACGGATTGAACTTCATTATCGTTCATGAACACATAGTTTACTTGAAGCCAACCATCAGAGGCAGAAATCAGTTGAGCCTCCTCACCGTAAGTCAACAGCCTTAAACAAGCGGATTTCTCAACAGGTTCTTGGTGTAAATACAGCTTATCGCAAATTATATAAACGCTATCTTCAGATGAAGCTTGAATAATATTATTCCCAATTTGATCACCATGGTATCCAGAAGAATCCAGATTTTTATTCGTTGTTGCCAAAGCTGAAACAGCAAGACAACACACGACCAATAAAATGATTAACGGGATAGGTTTGATTGCCATCTAAATGTTCCTCCTACACAGGCATTCTATCATAATGTTTAGCCTGCCAAAGCAAGTATACCATAAGGTTCTCAGTTAATTAACGAAATCCCAAATCGCTGTACTATAGCAGCTTGTCGATAGCGTTTACAGGGTTCTTTCTTGGCCTTCCTCTGGGTCTTTTCGGTTTGTTGACTACAGATTCCTTCTTTTTCCGACCACGCTTTTTCGGTTCGGGTTTCGGAATCGGTTTGGAGAGTCCCAGTGCTTCCAGTTCTTCGAAAACACCAACGTTAGTGTGGACCCAGCCGTTGTCATTGGTCGCCGGTTCTTCCGGCGCATCCACCTTCCGCCATGCAGAATTCAGATCATCCATGAGATCCCCGTAAGACATGAGTTTGAGCAGCTCGGCTTCCCGGGCCTTCCGGATTAGGCGGCAGGTAATGACCGTGGAAATGAAGTTAATGAACTCACTTCCAATGACGGAAAAGTCACCCTGCACATTGGTTCTGTCCAGGCATTCATCGTTCTTGTACCGATTGAAGACCAGTTCCAGCAGCCACCGATCGTCATAACAGAGGTAAGCGGTCCTGGGATCGAGGTCCTGATCCGACTCGAAGACGATGACGCCGAATACTTCTCGTTTCTTCTCGTAGATTGCCGGATTGTAGTCGTTCTTGTCCTCGCGCCGGGTAAGAAAAGATGCTTCTTCCATTGCTGACTTATGCGCAGATCGGTATGCATAGAGGAATCGACCGCCCTTGATCTCTTTCTTCTTGCACAGGACATGGTCTCCAATACCGGACAGAACGCCTTCGAAGGCCAGCATGTTGTTATTCGTGATTCGGGAGTCGTTTCTCTTGATAGGGGTAAGGAAATGCAACTCGGGACGTTCCGCAAGTTCGTCGCTGATCTGAGATGGCGGAAAACCCTTGTCTGCAACAATGATTCCTTTCCGGATATCATTATCCCGAATAAAGGATTTGTAGGATGTCGCATCAATGCTGTTCCCAGGGAATACCTCCGCACAGATCGGTTCCATCTCCTCAATGTCATATGCATAGAGAATTGATACCTCCCGGCATCCCTTGGTTCTTGCCTTGTAGGAGAAAGCTGACAGATCGTTGACAATGCTGTTATCCTGCTTGAGCATTCCGTCAATTGCCACATGGTGGTCCGCAGCGACAGACGCCGCTCGCTTATGGTAAAACGCCAACCGGCGGTTTCCGTCACGGCCGATTCCCTGAAGGAAAGCGCTGACTGTGTTCTCGGAGAGGCCGATTCCCGGATAGAACTTGCTGACGAACGTTTGCTGGTATTGTGTCGCAAGACGCTTTGCAGATACTTCCGGCTTGATGACCCGAAGGGAGGCAATGGCCATGATGGTATAGGCATCCTTGGGTGTATAAACGCCAAGCAGTTCCGTAAACAGATCTCTGGAAACGGATCTGACAAATGCACTGGCCCCGTAGGACAACATATCTGGCTCTGCTTTGACGGCGGCAACGCCGAGCGGAACGTACATGCCATCCACAATATGGCCGATGACTTTTCCGTTCTTGGGCTGTGGATTGCCACCGGAAACACACGTGACGCTGATGCGCTCACGGACAGGATAGCGGTTGGGACCGTCCTTTCCATTATCCTGGACGATGGTGTTGACAGGACGAGGAACCTTCCGGATGGATTCTGGTACTGCCACCTAAAACACCCCCCCTCAATATATAGTACAGTATATCACATAACAGTACTATATGCAAGGGATTTTTAGAACTTTTTTGCAATGAAAACGGCTCCCTTCCTGGCTGGAGAGGACCCGTTTGAAAGCAAATCCAGAAAGATCCGGAGCGATTTTATTGGATTGTGGCCAGAAATGTTCGAAAACGGGGAGTTTTAGGCCGATCCTATAGTACAGGGAATTGGGGAAGTATTAGTTAATCTATATGAAGAATGAAACATTTAGGAAGTGTTAATATGGCCAATCGGGACGTGCTTGTACAGAAAATCCGGCAGGTCAAGGCCGACCTGAAGACTGCGGGAGTTATACTCCGCTGTGACCTGCAGAAGCATATCCACAGGATGGAGCGTGAACTGGAGAATTGTTGTTCCGAAATTGGGTAGTTGATTCCAGTTGATTCCAGTGAATTCCAGTAGATTCCAGTAGGCCCTTTATGATATGATACACTCGACAGGAAAGGATAGAGAACGCCTCACGGGTGATGAATCTGTGGGGCGCTTCTCTATCCTTTCTGTCTATCACGTGCAAAAGCTGGCCAGCGATAAAGCACAGAACCTACAAAGCGATGGAAAAGCCTCCATCAATCAAAAACTTCATTCAAAGGAGAGAAAAATAATGGCGACTATGTATGTTTGCAACATTCCAACGAACGAAACTGTTAATCTGCGTAAAAAGCCTGGTGGCACCGTTTTAGTGCGTGTGCCGTATGGTAAGGCAGTAGAAGCATCCCCTTCCTCTACGACTGGTTGGCATAACGCAACCTATAATGGCTATACTGGCTACATCATGTCCAAGTATCTTGATGCCACACAGCCCAGCGGAGGCAGTACTGGTGGCAACACTAATCCCGGTACTTCCAGCGGAAATCTGACCGTGGATCAGTATATCAGCAACCTCAAAAGCTATTGTAACGATGGATGGAAGTATTGTAGCAGTGGCTATAATGAAACCAAGAAAATCGTTGATTGTGCGAACTATCCTTATCTTGCACGCAATAAGCAGGGTGGTAAAGGATGCACAACGGAATACAATAGCTACTTGTCCGAAAAGGGTACGATTGCATCTCTTGGCGGGTATAACGCTCTTCAGGTAGGCATGGAGATTTTCCAACAGGATACAAAGGATTCTACTAAAAAGGGTCATATGGGCGTTTATGCTGGCATGCAGACGATCAACGGGAAGTATCAACATGCTGTCTATCAATCCTGCAGCTCGCATAATACGATCGATGCTATGTATAACAATGGTGATTCCGAGGATTCTGGCCCCAATCTCACGGGAATGAATAACAAGTGGAAGTACTGGGGCTGGTCGAAGTACATTAATCACTAATGAGAAAAGAGGAGGGTGGAACAAACCACCCTCCTCTCCATCAAAATTTACCACTCGATTACGAAATCCTCATCAAGTTTAACCTCATTCATATTTGTATCAAATAGTACGATACGTAGTGATGAGGTTTCTGGCGGCAAATAACCGGAACCTTCAAAATGCAGTAATTCATTTTTCTCGGAAACAGTTAATAACAATTGATTTGATAAATTGTCATAAATGTCTATTGATGCAAGAGGCACTGATATTCCATTCAATTCGATTAGCTGTTCAGATTCAAAAGCGATGTTGTCCTGATCAAGGACTAAATATCCATTCCAAGCGGATGAGTCGTGTAACCAATCAGAGAAGTAGAACACGTTACCGGGAGTCAACTGATCTTTGTGAACAAAGCCACGAACCAAATCCCCAGAATCGCTTTCGATATAAATCCAATCGTTTATTTGGCCAAGCACATACACGTTCAATTCCATATCAAAGGACATGAGTGGACTTTGGGAAAAAAGCGGATCATCAGTAATGACTGAGCCTGCTTTCAGCGTTGCAGATTGGGAACAAGGAGGAAGTTCGCTGATTGAAGGTGCGAATCGATTGGCATTTTCTTTAATCCAACCAATACGATGATGATCATGATCAATCGCATATTGAATCATGATCCATCCATTTTCACTGGCAAAAGCCTGGATAGCATCATTCGTTGAAACGGCAGCTTTTCCATTTGCGGCACGCACATAGTCTTCACTAGGGCCAGAGTAAACTGCATATCTTTTATCTTTAGGGAAGCTCGTTCTGTGCGTTTCAAGAATAGGTACATCAACAAAGGGAACATGGACGATCTGAGTACCGTTGCTTTCGGCTAATGAACTGCTGAAAAAAACAGCAAATAGAACAAGAATCGAGAAAACCCTCATGAAAGCCAATACATGTTTATCCTTCATGCCTACTACCTCCTCGCCGTTTCCGGCAACGCAAGTATCCACGGTACGTAGTCGTTATCCATGCAGTGCTCAAACTCATCATGGCCGGCGTCGCAGAAAAGCATCTCGTTCTCGGTGCACTTGTTGAAGACAAAATCGGGGCCGTCTGTGTCGACGGTTTCGATTTTGATTTCTTCGCCGTCGGTGACGATGACATCGCCGGGCTGTACGGCCTGGATCGCTGCGGCGTCAAAACGTTCCGGGACATACAGGGTCAGCTGCATTTTGTCGCCTTCCTTGTATTCGATATCCGTTCTTACCATCCGCCCTTCCAGGTTGGAGGGGTCGATTTCGACGGGTTTGGCCTGAACGGTTTCCGCGGAGGCGGCGCAGACCAGTACAAGCGCCAGAATAAGGGACAAGGAGATCGCAATCAGTTTTTTCATTTTGGTTTCCTCCTTCATAACTGATTTGGACTAGAATTCAATAAGCCTGTTTTGACCAGATCAACCCGGTCAATGATTGATACGAAAGAGGAGGGTCGGCTGGCACTGTAGAGCAGGAATCAGCCTCTTCATTGGGCACACCGTCCTCTCTCAGTTCAGTTCTACAGGTTCCCAGCCGTAGTCCTGGTAAGCGGTGATGTTCAAACCGTTTGCTTCGACATAAGCTTTGATGAACCGTGTCCGGATCGCCTGATTTGCTTCTGCCCCCAGGTCAGCGCCGGCGAAATACTGATCTGCCAGTTCCTGATCACCATCCGCAAACCGCTCGATATCTTCCACGTAATCCTCGCCGTCCCCGGCTTCTTCCATGGCAGTCACCTGCCACCGGCTGTCTGCATTTTCCAGCATGATGACCGCGGGATATTCTCCGCCGGAGATGTTGAACAGGGTCTCTCCGCGCCGGACATAGTTCAGGATCCAGAAAGAGCCGTACACCTTCGCGTGCGTATCGTCGATCATATCGGTCTTATGGATGATCGGGCATGGGATCGTCACATATCCCGGTTCCGTCAGATACTCCTTGGCGCGCTCATTGCCTGCCAGATAATCTGCGATGGCTCCCTCTATGGGGTCGTCCCCGGAATAAGCGTAAGCAGGCAGGCCGGGTTCGTTCGTCACAGCGCCGGTCTCCGGTTTATCCTGCATTTCAGATACAGCCGCCGTGATGAAACCGGCCTCGTCGGCCTCGTTCCAGATGGCATAATAGGGGATCGACTTCGCCTCCGGGTCAATCTCCTGAAGATGGGACCAGATCATAAAGCCTTCCGGCAGACGGTCCACCGGTGTGCCGGGGAGGAAAACGGTAACGGTCTGTGCCTTTTCCAATCCATATGGCGCAGCCGTTACATAACGGATACCATCCTCAATGGCTTCCGGAACCTGACCTTCATCCTGTTCCACAGAAAGCTTAACGGTCCAGGCGTATTCGTCAACGGGCTCCGGATCAGAGAATTGCCCGTGAAACGAGCATCCGTACAGCGTACCGTCCGGATAGTTTTCGCCTGTTTCTCCCATTTCGCTGTCATGGAAGCTGCCGGTAAATGTTCCGTTTTCTCCGACGGTCAGTTCGGTGCTCCAGGCGCCCACACCGCTGGAGAACTCAAATACCTGTCCGTCCATCTGTGCAAGCAGATCCATGGACGCGCTTTCCGCGATTGCCGATGTGACCATCATCATGAGCGCTGCCATCAACACAACCAGTCGTCTTTTCATTGTTCTGACCTTCTTTCTGCATCATTGTGATTCATAACATACAACGAACCAAGAGCCATGTTTGTTCCGCTGCGTATGCTATGCTAACCAAAGGGAAATGACAGGATAAAGATCCAACGAAGGATAAGCCGTTTCGCCGTTTTGTCTGCGGATGTCATTCTGATTCATCACCTTTCCGACCGGTAAATGAATGGCTGCCTTCAGCCGTAGCGGTATTTCTTTCTTTTGCCAATCATAAATCCGAAAGAAACAAAGAATGCCAATACTTCACTTGCGACAAGGGAATACCATACGCCATCCAGCTTCCAGATCATCGGCATCACAATGATACATACCGTTGGCAGAACCAGGGAGCGCATAAAGGAAATGGCCGCTGATACTGCTCCGTCGTTGAGCGCCGTAAAGAAGTTTGATGTATAGATGTTGAACCACATCAGCAGGAATGGCACTGCACAGATCACGAAAGCGCGCACTGTCAGATCCAGCAGTTCAGGATCATAACCGACAAAAACAGCCGAGAGGGGGCGCGCAAGCAGGATCGCCAGCGTAGTCAGCACGACGGCGGAAGCCGCCAGCAGGATCATGCTCCTTTTCAGGATGTTCTTCATTTCCGGATGATTCTGCGCTCCGTAATGATATCCCATGATCGGGGAGCAACCCTGCGAATAGCCCATGAATACGCCGATGAACACAAAAGCCACATACATCACGACGCCGTATGCCGCCACGCCGTCTTCGCCTGCGTAAGTCATCAGCTGCCGGTTATACAGGATCCCGGTGATCGATCCGGATACCATGGACAGCATCTCCGAAGCGCCATTCATGCAGGATTTCAGCATGGGCCGAAGCTCGATGCGGGTGCGGATAAAGCGCAGCGCTGAGGTATTCCTTTTGCTCAGGAACCAGATAAGCGGAATCACGGAGGCGACACACTGACTGAGCCCCGTCGCCAGGGCGGCACCGGCGATTCCGAGCTTCAGCACAGCCATAAACACGAAATCCAGTACCATATTCGTGATTCCCGCGGCAATGACCACCGCAAACGCGAATTGCGGCTTTTCAGCAACGATCAGGTAGCTTTGAAAGGTGTACTGGGCCTGAAGCGCCAGATTGAAGAGCAGACAGATGCTCCCGTAAAGCACCACGTCGCCGATCATGTTGTCCGTCGCGCCAAACAGGCGCGCCACAGGACGAATGCTGATGATGCCAATGCCGGTACAGAGGACGCTCGTTCCAAGCATCAGGTACATCATCATGGTGAAGTAGCGGCTGGCTCTTTTGCTGTCGCCTTCGCCCAGCGTTTTCGCGACAAGTGCGCTTCCGCCAACGCCGAGCATGGCTCCGATACCGCCAAGGATCATCAGGAACGGAATGATCAGATTGACCGCCGCAAAGGCCGTCTTACCGACATAATTCGAGATAAAGAAGCCATCCACCATGCCGTAGATGGAGGTGAAGATCGTCATGCCGACAGAGGGCAGTGTGAAGCGGATCAGCGTCCCATACATCAACAAGGAGCTTCAGCGTGTCAAGAAAGCTACGATGAATACGCTGGAATCAAAGGACATTATCTTCACCTTCCCTGAGCAGGGAATTAAGAATTCGACCGCGCTGGTTTTGAAAAAGCCGAAAACCACAACCAGCAACCGTAAGGTATTCCTTCCCAAGACGGTTGCCGAAATGCTGGTGGCATGGAAGATGGAGCAGGATGCAACCATTGAGGCACTCGCTGATGAATACATGAAGTTCAATCTTGTAATCGCCACACCGGTAGGAATGCCTACAGAATCCTCTGTCATTCGTAAGGCCATGAAGAATCTGATCGAGGAAAATGATCTGCCCCCGGTCGTGTTCCACAGCCTCCGCCACTCCAGTATTACCTACAAGCTGAAGCTGACTGGCGGTGACATCAAGGCCGTTCAGGGCGACTCCGGCCATGCGCAGGCGGCCATGGTAACCGATCAGTACTCTCATATCCTTGACGAGAATCGCCGTACCAATGCTGAGCTGATCGAAAAGGCATTCTATGCTGGCAAAGGCTCAGAGCCTGATGCCTCCTCTGACGGCAAGAAGAAGATCGCAGAAGCAGCGGAAACTGAGAAGCAGGAAAGCGTGAGCCCTGAACAGCTGGCAAAGCTTCTTACTAACCCTGAAGTGATCAATATGTTGAAAGTTTTATCAAAAACAATCGGAAATTAGGGATTGCACAGGGCGATCGCTTATTGCAAATTAATTAAGTAATTATTACAATTATATTACCAAAAGGGTTCTTTTTTCTGGATCATTCTCTCTCAGATAAAGAAAGTTTTCTTCCCCGTCTTTTCATATCGGTAGTTGCGGATCCACAGCAGGATATCCACCGTGACCATGACGGTATTGATGATATAGAAGATGAATGCGAGATTATAGTTGTGCGCCACGATCTTGCCGCAGATACCGCAGATATACCCTAAAAGGATAAAGCAGCTGAAAAAGATGCTTTTTCCGCCGGTAGACCAGCTTTTGTACATGCGCGCGATGGACAGGGGCCAGGAAATGCCAAAGCAAAGGATCATGATGGTTTCCAGGATGGTGGCAGTATTCATTGAATTCACCTCGTTGTTCAGTTCGTGCGGCATTTTTCCAGCAATCCGCGTTCAGACAGGCTCTTTACCAGCGCATCGCCGATCCGGTCCGGCGTGAGCGCGACTTCCACTCCGGCAGCGCGCAACGCTTCGATCTTGCCCGCTGCGGTACCCTTGCCGCCGGAGATGATGGCCCCGGCGTGGCCCATGCGCTTGCCTGCCGGGGCGGACTGCCCGCCGATAAAGGCGGCCACGGGCTTGGTCATTTTCCTTTTGATGTATTCAGCGGCTTCTTCTTCGCCGCTGCCGCCGATCTCGCCGTTCATGACCACCGCATAGGTATCCGCGTCCGCTTCAAATGCCTCCAGCGCGTCCACGAAGCCTGTCCCCCGGATGGGATCGCCGCCGATGCCCACCACCGTGGATTGCCCGATCCCACGGTCAGAAAGCTGTTTGACGGCTTCATAGGTCAGAGTACCGGAACGGGAAATGATCCCCACATGGCCTTTGCGGTGGATATAGCCGGGCATGATGCCGATCTTACATTCGCCCGGCGTGATGATGCCCGGGCAGTTGGGGCCGATGAGCCTGGTATTGGTTCCCGCCAAATAACGCTTGACCCGCTCCATATCCAGGATGGGAATGCCCTCTGTGATGCACACCACCAGTTCGATCCCCGCGTCCGCCGCCTCCAAGATAGCGTCCGCCGCAAAGCGGGGCGGCACATAGATCACCGAGGCGTTGGCTTCGGTGGCTTTTTTAGCCTCCGCCACCGTTTGAAACACCGGCACGCCAAGCAGCGTCTGGCCGCCCTTGCCGGGGGTAACGCCGGCGGCGATCTTTGTGCCGTAAGATAGCATCTGTTCCGTGTGGAACGCGCCCTGTTTGCCGGTGATGCCCTGCACGATCACCCTCGTATTTCCATCGACCCAGATGCTCATGCCCCGTCGCCCCCCGTCCATGCCGCGGCTTCCACTGCCTTGCGCGCGCCGTCGGCCATATTCTCCGCGGCGATGATTTTTAGATTGGAAGCCGCCAAAATCTGCTTGCCCAGTTCAACGTTCGTTCCTTCCAGCCGCACGATCAGCGGAATGGAAATACCCATTTCCCGGGCGGCCGCCACCACGCCCTCCGCAATGACGTCGCACTTCATGATGCCGCCAAAGATATTGACAAAGATCGCGCGAACGTTTTCATCCGAAAGCAGCAGTTCAAACGCCGCCTGCACCTTTTCTTTGGAGGCGCTGCCGCCCACGTCTAAAAAATTGGCCGGTTCGCCGCCGAAATGCTGGATGATGTCCATGGTCGCCATGGCCAGCCCCGCGCCGTTGACGAGACAGCCGATGCTGCCGCTTAAGCTCACAAAATTCAAATCATATTGGGAGGCCCGGTATTCCCGCGGGTCTTCCTCGTCGGTGTCCCGCAGCTCTTTCAGGTCCGGGTGCCGGAACAGGGCGTTGTCGTCAAAGGTCACTTTCGCGTCCAAACATATGAGTTGTCCATCGACCGTCAGCACCAGGGGGTTGATCTCCACAAGCGAGCAATCCTTTTCCCGATAAAGCCGCGTCATGGAGTCAAGCAGCGATATGAGTTCCTTCTCATTTTCACCGGTCAGCCCTAATACACCGGAAACCTGCAATCCTTCATAGCGCTTGAAGCCTTCCACCGCGGAAACGGGGACACGGGCGATGCGTTCGGGGTGGGTCCGGGCGGTTTCTTCGATCTCGGTACCCCCGTCCGCGGACGCGATGATCACCAAGCAAGCGTTTTCATGGTCGCCGGTCACGCTCAAGTAAAACTCTTTTTTCACCTCCACGGCCGGGGTGACCAGCAGCTTGCGCACCAGCTTGCCTTCCGGTCCCGTCTGATTGGTCTTAAGCCGCATGCCCAACATTTCCCCGGCGATGGCGCGCGCCTCGTCCGCGTTTTCCGCCAGCTTGACGCCGCCCGCTTTGCCGCGTCCGCCAGAATGGACCTGCGCTTTCAGCACGCAGCGGCCGTACTTTTCCGCGGCCGCCGCGGCCTGCTCCACAGTGGCGGCCACTTCTCCCGGGGGTACGGGCGCGCCGTACGCGCCCAGCAGTTCCTTGGCTTGATACTCATGGATTTTCATTGCTTCGCACCTTTTTTCTTTTCGGAACGGGCTGCCGGGGCGTTCCCCTCCCCAGGAACGGCAGACGCCAGCTTCACGCCCTCCGCCAGCGCCTTTAGATTGATCTCCTCCGTACCCCGGGGGATATGGAGCGAGGCGGCCTTCTTTAGTGTCTCCATGTCCGTAATGCCCAGCAGTGCGTTGATGCACCCCACAGCCAGCACATTCGCGGTCTGGGCGCGGCCCACCGTCTCTTTGGCCGTGCGCAGGATGGGAAGGCGAAGTACCCGGTGGCCGTTCAAATTCTCCGGCACAGTAAGGCCCTCGTCAACGAGCACCAGGCAGTTTTCGGGGAGCGCGCGGGTGTAGGTATCCAGCGCCTTCTGGGTCAGCGCCATGAGGAAGGTGGGCTGCTGCACCTTGGTAAAGCCGATGGGATCGTCCGAGATGAGCGTCTCCGCTTTACAGGCCCCGCCGCGCGCTTCCGGGCCATAGGACTGGCTCTGGGCGGTGTATTTTCCTGACTGGACGGCCGCTTCCGCTAAGATGACCGAAGCGAGGATCACGCCCTGGCCGCCGCTGCCCGCCAGACGAAGCTCCATTTTACTCATTTGCTTCACGCTCCTCTGCCAGCTTCTTGATCAGCATATCGTATTTATAAGTAAATTCTGGATACTGGGCATGATGCAGCAGGCCGATGACCAGCTTGTCCTTCAGCTGCTCCGGGTCCATCTTGGCCGCCTGCTCCACCGTGACCCCATGATCCCGCTGCCACTTCATCATTTCTACAGCGTCGCCTTTTTTATTCTTGCGCCCGTAATAGGTGGGGCAGATGCTGGCCACGTCGATAATGGAAAAGCCTTTGTTGCGGATGCCGTCCTGGATCAGGCCGATGGTCTGCTGCACATGGTACGCGCTGCCCCGGGCGGCATAGGAAGCGCCCGCCCCGTAGGCCAGACCCGCGATATCGAAGGAACGGTCCAGATTGCCGTAAGGGGCGGTGGTGCCGTAAGCGTTGGTAGGCGTGGTGGGGCTGTACTGCCCGCCCGTCATGCCGTAAGTGCTGTTGTTCATCACCACCACGGTAAGCCCGATGTTCCTCCGGGCCGCGTGGATCAGGTGATTGCCCCCGATGGCGGAAATGTCGCCGTCCCCAGCGATCACGATGACCTCCAGCTCGGGATTGGCCAGCTTGATGCCCGTAGCGAAGGCAATGGCCCGGCCGTGGGTGGTGTGGATCGTATTGAAGTCCATGTAGCCCGCCGCCCGGGAGGAGCAGCCGATGCCCGAAACGATCACGGTCTGGTTGCGGCTCAGGCCCAAGTTCTCGATGGCCTGCGCCACGTCGCGCATGATGATGCCGTTGCCGCAGCCGGGACACCAGATTTGCGGCAAATGCTCTGGACGCATGTACTTATAAATCAGGTTGGACATTTGTTTTGTCCGGGAAGCCGCGTTTACGTCGCCTGTATTGACTTTCATTTACGCTTCCTCCACTTTCTGCAGGATCTCCTGCGGTGTAATCACAGCGCCGTTGTACTTTCCCACAAAAGCGACGGGGCAGGCACCGCGGGTCAGCCTCTCCACTTCCAGTACGATCTGGCCGCAGTTATGCTCGGCCACCACGATTTTTTTAAGCCCGCCCAGCGCCGCGGTCAGTTCCCTTTCCGGGAAGGGCCAGATGGTGACGGGGCGGAAGATGCCGCAGCGGACTCCCTTAGCCCGCGCCATTTCCATGGCGGTCTGCGCCGCGCGCATGGTGCCGCCGTAACAAACGATGGCCACGTCGGCGTCGTCCATGTTGACCTGTTCGTAACGGACGATGTCCTTGTAGTTGTCCGAAATCTTGTGCATCAGCCGGTACATCAGCTTCTCCGCTTCCTCGGTGGAGTTGGTGGGGAAGCCCGATTCGTCATGGATCAGGCCCGTGATGTTGTAGCGCTGGCCGCAGCCGAAGGGCGCCATCTGGGGGACCATCTGGCCCTTTTTCTCGTTCATATGGTACGGCTTGCGTTTCGGATCGGGAAACTGCACCGTGGGCCGGTTGACGATGGTGATATCCTCCGCTTCCTTCATCTGCATGCCCTCGCGCAAATGCCCGATGATCTCATCCATCAGGAAAATCACCGGCGTCCTGTACCTTTCGGACAGGTTAAAGGCGCGGATCGTCTGGTAATACGCTTCCGTGACCGAGGAAGGGCTGATCACGATGATCGGGTGATCTCCGTGGGTCCCCCAGCGGGCCATCATCACGTCGCCCTGGGACGGGGAAGTTGGCATGCCCGTAGAAGGACCCATGCGCTGCACGTCCACCACCACGAGGGGGATTTCCGCCAGGCAGGCGTAGCCCAAGTTTTCCTGCTTTAAGGAAAAACCGGGGCCGCTGGTAGCGGTCATGGATTTTACGCCCGCCACCGACCCGCCGATGGCGCAGGCGATGGAGGCGATCTCATCTTCCATCTGAATGAATTTCCCGCCCACCTGGGGCAGACGGTAAGCCGAAAGCTCGGCGATCTCGGTGGAAGGGGTGATGGGGTAACCCGCGAACAGCCGCATACCGGCGGCAATCGCGCCTTCCACACACGCTTCGTTTCCCTGCATCAATACGACTTGATCCACTGGTTCGCATCTCCTTCCGGCTCTTCTTCGTTGATATAAATCGCGTAATCCGGGCAGCGAAGCTCGCATTGTCCGCACAGTACACATTCCGCGTCCTTGACGCGCTGCACCTTATCGTTCACGATCTCCAGCGCTCCTTTGGGACAGAACGCCGCGCAGATTCCGCATCCCTTGCACCAGTTCGGGTTCAGGATCAGTTCCTTTTTGACCGTCATAATCTGCCTCCTATACCACATCATTCATATCGATCTATTTTTTTATCGCGTCTTTCTGATAAGTATTATACCTCATTCCAATCACAAATTAAAACAGTTTTTATATCGTAGTTTTCACAAGCATTATTTTGTGATATAATTTCAACGAAGAACAGGGGGCGGTCGAATGAATTTTCAGAACATGGAATACTTCATGATGGCGGCGGAAACGGGCAACATCACCCGGGCCGCTGAACGATTGCACATCAGCCAGCAAGCGCTGAGCGACTGCATATCACGCATGGAATCGGAACTGGGCTGTCGGCTGTTTGAACGCCGGCAGGGGCTGGAACTCACCTACGGCGGACGCCAGTACCGAGCGGCGGTGAAACGGATGCTGGATTTGTACAAGCAAACAGTGGTCATGCTGAACGACATCAACGAAAATATCCGCGGGGAACTGCGCGTCGGCATTTCATACACCCGGGGTCAGGCGATCCTGCCCATGGTGCTGCCGGAATTCGTGCGCCGATTCCCCCTGGTGGAGCTTTCCGTACAGGAGGACAGTACACAGATGCTGGAAAGCCTGCTGGAGCGCGGAGAAATCGACGTGATGATCGGCTTTGCCCCGTTCCGCATCGACCGGGCGGAATCGTTCCCTTTGATGAAAGACCGCCTCCATCTTGTCATCCCAAAGATCCTGCTGCGGGATCGCTGGAGCACCACGGAGCAGATCGAAGCCCGCCTGTCTGCCTTCCGCGCGGATCACGATATCTCCATATTCCGCGATTTTCCTTTCGTCATGCTCAAGGAGGGGGACCGCATCCGCACCATCATGGATCAGGCGTTTAAAAAAGCGCGAATCAAACCGCTGATCAAATTTGAAACCAACAATACGCAGACAGCCATGGCCCTCGCCGCCGAGGGCATCGGGATCGCCGTATGCCCGGAGCTTTACCTCAACAGCAATTATGTGGCTTCAGGCACAGCCGGGTCGTATATCCGCCAGTTGGTCGAGGTATGTCCCCTGTTCGACGATTCCCTTTCAGACACCATCGCCATCGGATACAACAAGGACCGTTATTGCAGCAAGACCGCCGAAAGCTTCATCCGCTTATGCCTGGAAAAAATGCACGGAGCGGAATATCCCACCCCGTTTCAGGGAACTCCAGCGGAAATATGAGAAATTCTTCCGGGAACTGGAACGCGAAGTCCAGAACGCGGAGGGAAGCTCACAAGTCACATTCGCTTCGAGGCAGTAGTTTTTTCTTTATGACTATACCGGTGTGGCTTAAGGGCGGGAAATCGTGTATAACAGTGGTGTGGCGTCGAAAAAGCCACTTCAAAAATTTATTTGTAAGATTTCTTCAAGTTCTGCGTCTAATAAAGTGAAAGGAGGTTGAGGGCCGAATGCAGCACGATTCTTTTGATCGGATCTATCAAGACTATTTCGAGTCGGTTTACCGTTACGCGCTCTCACTCTCCGGGAATCCGCAGATTGCTGAAGAGATCGCCCAGGAGACCTTCTTTAAGGCCATGCGAACACTGGATCAGTTCCAGGGGAAAAGCAGCCTGAAAAGCTGGCTCTGCGCCATTGCAAAGAACCTATGGCTTTCAGAACAGCGAAAAAGAAAGGAACAACCGATTGATGACGCGCTGCCGCTCCCGGATCCGTCCATCGGGCCAGAAGAAGCAATCGTGCGTCAGGATGAAAGCATGCGCATCCACCGGTTACTTCATCACCTGGACGAGCCCTATCGGGAGGTATTCACACTCCGAACTTTAGGTCAACTAAGTTTCAGTGATATCGGAGACCTCTTCGGCAAATCGGAAAACTGGGCGTGCGTAGTCTTTCATAGAGCACGTACCAAGATTAAAGAGAAAATGGAGGAATGATCATGAAACTGCCCTGTGCTGTTACACGTGATTTGCTGCCACTGTACGCCGAAAACATGGTCGAGCAGGAAACAAAGGTTCTGATTGAAGAACATCTGAATGAATGCGACGATTGCAAGAAAAAACTGTCTGAAATGAACGTTCCGGCAGAGAACCCTATTGATACCGCAAAACCGCTTCAGAATCTGAAGAAGCAGTTACGAAAAAAGCGCCTGTATGCCGCTGCGCTGGCAGCACTGATCGTCTTCGTCGGAGTATATACTTATTTCTTCCGCACAATGGCCGTTCAGCTGCTGCCCTGGCAGGACGGGCTGATTGAGATTATCGGAGTTAAAACGTATCAACCTGAAGATGTAGTCGTTGATGAGCGTGACACTGAAACCAGCGAATCCGTTACCCCCTCGCCGACAACAGCGCCTTATACTGCCAAGCATCCGGACGAGGGCCTTGTTCTTAAAGTGAACAGCATCGTGAATGGATTTGAAGAACACGTGGTGGTTGATGATGACGGCACAGATACGTTGTTTATTCAGGCTTTAAGTACAAACCAGCATTCCGATCATCTTGCGCAGTCCTATTATGAATACACCATCTACCCTGTACCCGATCGCCTGATCTATGGGCTTCAGCAACCGCAAACATTGCTGTGGGGAACACCAATGAACGGTGGCGTGGAAATCCTTCCGCGTCTTGCGCTGGCCTATTATCTGATAATTGCACTTGTAGCAGCCGGAGTATGCGGACTGATGTGGGGAGTCCTTAGGAAGTGGAAGAATAGTTGGATCGTGCGTCAATTGTTCTTTGCACCCGTTTCCTATATCCTGTCGCATCTTCTTTTGAAAGGAATGAAGACCACAAGCTTCTTTATGGAGCGGGATCTCCTCAGCATACTTTTGGTAGCCATCGCCATTTACGCTTTGTTTACCATAGTATGGCAAATGATTTTAGCACGAAGGAAAGAAGCGTAAAACACAAAACTCCTGCAGGGCTCATCACCTGCGGGAGTCTTTCTATCTGTCCTTATAGATATAGGCATACTCGTAAAAAGCAGGGACAAAGCCCTGCAAAAAAAAGATCCTCGATCAGGATTACTCCTGACCGAGGAACTGCTTCAGTGAAATCTTGAACTTGATGTGCACCTTATATCCGGTTCGGACATCTACCCGCTCGATCAGGCGGGAAACGATCAGGTGCTTTGTGCCGATGTCCGCCTTGTCAAAACACTCTGCCCAGGAAAGGAGTTCTTCCACCTGCGCCTTGGTGGCTTTGGCGTTCTCCCTCTCCTCCTGCATCCGGGTCTGCGCTTCTTCCATCGCTTGCTGGGCGGCTTCCAGTTTGGCCCGGTGCTTCAGGAGCATTTGGTTGACGATGCTCAGATCCAGCTGGCTTTCTCCGGTCAGCGCCTTGACGGCTTCCTCCTCCAGGGCGGTGACCTGCTTTTGAGCATTTTCAAAATCCTTCTGCGCCTGCTTGTAAGCCACCTTGTAGGTTTCCTCGTTCCGGGCGCTGGCAAGCTCCACGAGCCGCTCCTTGGGAACCGCTTCCAGTTTGGAAAGGAACAGCTTGACCTGCTGTTCTACTGCTTCATTCAGCGCGGTCGCCTTGTAGCTGCTTTGCCCATCACACGTTCTCGATGCGGAGATTTTCCGGTAGCAGCGGTAGGTTTCGTAGTCGTACACGCTGGTACCGCCGCTGGCCAGTTTCCTTTCCTCATGCTGATGATTGTAGCAGAGCCTGCATCCGCAGTGCCCGCAGAAGATGATGCCCGTCAGCAGGCTGCGCGTATCCGTCCGGAAGACCACAGGCTCACCGTCGAAGTTCTTGGTCGACCTTGCTTTGACTGTCTGCTGGCATCTCATGAACAGATCTTCGTCGATGATCTTCAAATGGTCGAAGGGCTCGGACTGCACTCCCTGCATGTGGTAAATCCCGATGTAGATCGTGTTGTCGATGAGCGACCGGATGCTTGTTCCGCGCCAGAGGGTGGTTCCGTTTTTTGTCTTGATCCCTTTTCCATTCAGGTACTGTGCGACCCGGTTTGTGCCGTAACCGTGATTGGTCAGCAGGTCAAAGATCTCTCTGACGATGATTGCTTCATCTTCGTCAATGACCAGATCTCGCACCTGCTGATTCTTTTTGTTTGTGCGGCCCTGATGCTCCAGTTTGTAGCCGTAAGGAACATGTCCTCCCCGGTACAGACCCTCCTGCACCATTTGGGAATGCTTTGTTTTCACACGGATGGAAGTCTTCTCGCTTTCGCCGGAAGCCTGCCAGAAGCGGATGTAGTTCAGGAGCTTGTCGACGTGGTTATCGAAGCGCTGCTCGCCTTCTCTGGCACTCCAGACCTCGATGCCCTGCTGAACAAACCACTGCACAACGAAGGGTGTCTCATCATCCCGCCTGCCGATGCGGTCGAACATGAAAACCAGCAGCACGTCGAACTTGTGCATGATGGCTCTTTTCTTAATCTCCACGATGGCATCCCGGTCATTGGTGCTGACCTTGTAACCGGAGATGCCTTTTTCGGAGATCTCATCAACGATCTCCCAGTCCGGGTGGGTCGCCGCATATTCACGGCAAGCCAGCTTCTGCATGGGAATGTCATCATGATCCACCTGGCCGACGGTCGAAACACGGTAGAGGCATATGACTCGCTTCATTTTCTCACCTCCCGTAGTTTGCATGTGTAAGCAGATCCAGCACGTCAGCGACGGCACCAAGATCGGGTTCAACCGCGTAGGAAACCGTCACCTCACAGATGGGCTGGCTGTCCGAAAGTCCAGTGTTTTCAAGGGCTCTCGGCTGCTTAGCAGTAGTACTATTAACTCTACTGTCGGCACGAATCAAGTCAATATCGGGCGATGATGCAGATATATTTTCGATTTGTGTGTCACCTGCCAGATCTCCGGCCTGCAGGCTGTTCCTACGGCAAAAGGCTTTCACTGTACTCAATGGCAGCTTCAGTTCATTGGCAATTGCAGCGTAGCCTATGTGATTCTGACGCATCAGAGTGATCCGCCGCTTCTGATTTTCTGTCATGGAATGCTCCAATCTGAAGGAGCATGTATCGTTCATCTCCTTCAGAACCCACAGGACAAAAACAGGTGCTTTGGCAACCGGGACAATAAAAAAATGAGACTCTGCCCGAAGGTAAACCCTCACGATTCTATTCGTGTCCTCATATGCGGGCTGCGCACTGGCATACCTTCTGGGTTGGCCCCAGGAGCGCAAAGTTTCCGGACAGGAAGCCCATCATCCGTTGGCTTG
>JAEEGJ010013380.1_pt1 | contig 19909 bp, 6 predicted proteins | sample 8958761 | NCBI WGS metagenome assembly JAEEGJ01 (sample SAMN16246546, study PRJNA631951) | gut metagenome | biome: gut microbiome; feature: rumen; material: RS-attached | host: Bos | place: Iran: Karaj | collected 2018-10 | reverse complement strand
TGGAAGACCACTTCAAGGACATGCAGGACATCGAGTTCACCATCCAGGAAGGCAAGCTGTGGATGCTGCAGTGCCGTATCGGCAAGCGCACCGGCCTGGCCGCCCTGCAGATGGCGGTGGATATGGTGGATGAAGGCCTCATCGACGACAAGACCGCCGTCATGAGGGTAAGCCCCGCCCAGCTGGACGAGGTTCTTCACCCCATCCTGGATCCCGCTTCCGAAAAGAAGGCCGCTGTGCTCGCACAGGGTCTGCCCGCATCTCCGGGCGGCGCCGTGGGCCAGATCGTCTTCACTTCCGAAGATGCAATCGAATATGCAAAGGCAGGCAAGAAGTGCATCCTCGTCCGTGAGGAAACTTCCCCTGAAGACATCGACGGAATGCACGCCTCCGTGGGTATCCTCACAGAGCGCGGCGGCATGACCTCCCACGCAGCCCTCGTGGCCCGTGGCTGGGGCAAGTGCTGCATCGTGGGCTGCGACGCCCTGAAGATCAACTTCAAGGACAAGACCGTTAAGTTCGCCGGCATCGACAAGTCCTTCAAGGAGGGCGAGTGGCTGAGCCTTAACGGCGCCAAGGGCCTTGTGTACGAAGGTGCCATCGAGACCATGGACGCCAGCGAGAATCCTCTGTTTGCCAAATTCATGGGCATGTGCGACAAGTTCCGCAAACTCGGCATCCGCACCAATGCAGATACTCCGGAGGATGCAGCCCGCGCACTGAAGTTCGGCGCCCAGGGTATCGGCCTCTTCCGTATCGAGCACATGTTCTACGGCAGGAATTCCGAACTCCCTCTGTCCAAACTCCGCAAGATGATCCTCTGCGACACCGACGAAGAGCGCAAGAGCGCACTCGCAGAACTGGAGCCGTTCATGAAGGCTGCGGTTAAGGAAACCCTCCGCGTGATGGACGGCAAGCCCGTCGTGTTCCGTCTTCTGGATCCTCCCCTGCACGAGTTCGTACCCCAGGGCGAGGAGAAGAAGAAAGAGCTTGCAAAGGACCTTGGCATCAGCGTGAAGGAAGTGGAGAAGCGTGGCGAGAGCCTGCACGAGGTTAACCCCATGATGGGTCACCGCGGCGTACGTCTGCACGTTTCCTTCCCTCTGATTGCGGAAACCCAGTACCGTGCAATCTTCACCGCAACCGCAGAACTCCAGAAGGAAGGCCTGCACCCGCATCCGGAAATCATGATCCCCGTCACCATCAGTGCACGTGAGCTCAGCTTCCAGAAGGCAATCTGCGAGAAGATCAAGGCAGAGGTCCAGGCACAGCAGGGCGCCCTCATCGACTACCAGTTCGGTACGATGATCGAAATCCCCCGCGCAGCCCTCACCGCAGACCGTATGGCTCGCGAGGCCCAGTTCTTCAGCTTCGGCACGAACGACCTCACCCAGATGACCTTCGGCTTCAGCCGTGACGATATCGGCACCTTCATGGGCGACTATCTTGGCAACAAGATCCTGGATGCAGATCCGTTCCAGACCATCGACACCAAGGCCGTGGGCCAGCTGGTGAAGATCGGCGTGGAGAAAGGACGTTCCCATCGCAAGGAACTGCAGTGCGGTATCTGCGGCGAACACGGTGGCGATCCCAAGTCCATCGAGTTCTTCAACACCATCGGCATCGACTATGTGTCCTGCTCGCCGTTCCGCGTGCCTATCGCACGTCTGGCAGCCGCCCAGGCACAGATCGCACAGAGCTAATTTTTAAAAACCCGAACCTGTCTCCGCGGACTAAAACTTTTCTAGGCTAAAAAATGCCGTCGAAAAGTTTTGTCCGACTCCGACGAATGGTTCGGGTTTTTACGTTTCAATGACCGATTCAGCCTCATACAACTCCCTGTTACAGGAGATCTTCACGAGGTTTCCGTCGGTGCAGAACGTGCCCTTCAGTCAGGCGTACAAACCCGGGCTGGAGGGCATGCTCGCTTTTGACGAGGCGATGGGCAACCCGTCGCGCAAGTTCAAGAGTGTGCATGTGGCGGGGACGAACGGGAAGGGGTCGGTGGCGAATATGCTTGCCAGTGCGTTTGATGCCTGCGGGTATAAGGTGGGCCTGTACACTTCGCCGCATATACTGGATTTCCGGGAGCGGATGCGCATCGGCGGGGAAATGGTGCCCCGGGAGTGGGTGTATGATTTCCTGTGCCGATGGAAACCCTATTTCGAGGAGCACAATCTCTCGTTCTTCGAGATAACTACCGGCATGGCCTTCAAGTGGTTCGCCGAATCAAAGGTGGATGTGGCGGTGGTGGAGGTGGGCCTTGGCGGCCGCCTGGACAGCACGAACATCATAACCCCGGAGCTTGCCATCGTTACCACCATAGGCTTGGACCATTGCGCATTGCTGGGCAATACCCTGGCGGAAATCGCCGCGGAAAAGGCGGGGATTTTCAAGCGGGGAGTGCCGTCGTTGGTGGGGGAGTGGAACGCCGAAACGCGGCCCGTGTTTGAAGCCAAGGCGGAAGGATTATGTGATGTCTATGTGCCGTCGAGGACTAAAACTTTTTCTCCCCCACAAGGGGGAGCGAAAAAGTTTTGTCCATCTCCGGCAGAGCCATCAGTGTGTGAGAAGATTCTATCACAGATGGATCTGCAGGCGGAGCCGCAGAGGGATAATCTGCGGACGGTTTTGGCGGCAATCGAGCTGCTGAAGCCAAAGTTTCCGGCGCTGGGGAATACGGAGCGAGTGGTGGACGGTATCGTGCACACGGCCGCCAGGATGCATTTCCACGGGCGGTGGGAACTGCTTCGGGAGAGCCCGCCGGTGATTGCGGACATCGGCCATAATGCCCAGGCCCTGCAGAGCAATTTCCGAAAGCTCGAAGCCATGGGCCACCCCATTATTATATATGGTATAATGGCCGATAAGGACCTGGATGCCATCATACCCCTTATGCCACGCCAAGCCAGCTGGATTTTCACCACTCCCAATACGGCCAGGGCGCTCCCCGCGGAGGCAATCGCGGAGCGCTGCCAGATGCCGGATGTCATAGTCATTCCCTCCGTGAAGGACGCCGTGCAGCATGCACTGGCGCTTGCGGGGGAGAGCCGGCCGGTGTACATCGGCGGAAGCACCTTCGTGGTGGCGGAGGCTCTGCCCAGTTTTTCGGCAAGATATTTGAACGCATAATAATAAAACGCTATAGCCATGCTCACCTCGTTAATCGTCGCAGGCCTTATCGCATTAGGTCAGTTCGCTTTTCAGCCCGTTCCTTCCGATGACGGACATCAGCTTAAACAATTGTGGAACCGATACGCTCTGGCGGAGGAAGCCGACCAGCCCGTAACCCAGTGCAATATCCTCACGGAAATCAAGCAGAAAGCCGTCGAGGAGCATCTGATGGTGGACTTTTACGATGCGGCCACCAAGTTCGTGGAAGTGTCGCTCCAGCGAAACTGGAAGCAGCGCGACAGCCTGTACGCCGCGCTGAAGGTGGAGATCCGCTCCTTCGGCGAACCCTTCCTGGAGTACAAGCGCATGGCCCGCTACGAATATCTCACGACGGACCAGCTGTGGGATTATGTGAAAGACAAGTTCGGCCAGATTGGCGCCAAGCGCAACCCCGCCCTGTGGAACGACGGCGTGCTTTCCGAGTCGCTGCGGTATTTCATCAAGGACGATGCGGAATACGTGATGTGGGAGATATTCGGAGACCGGAAAGTGAATTTCCGCTCCCCTGAAGACGATAAGGTGGTGAAAGAGCTGAAGAGCCGCCTGAACGGCAGCTATCCGCTCGCACCGTACCTGGAGTACGTCCTGGCATACAGGCATCCGGACGAGAAAGAGTCAAAGTCCAAACTGGAGAAGCATGCCCAGGATTATGACGGCAAGGCGGTGGCACTGTTCTCCCGGGAGGCTCTCCTGAGAATGGAATTCGGCGAGCTGCTGGAGAAAAAGGACACTCCCGCATCGGCCTATATTGCTCTCCGCGACAAGGCAAAGGCTTTCGAGAAGGACCGCGCGAAATTCAGGGGCGACGAGGCAAAAGTGGCAGAGAACTGCACCTATGCGGAGAGTCTCATCAAAACCCTTGAGGGCAAGAGCATCGAGGTGAAGGCCGGCCAGGGAAAGGCCAGGGTTTACTTCCGAAACGTTGAAAAGGCAACCCTCGAGGTTAGCTTGGAATCTGGCAAAACGGCCCTGTACACCACCGAGGTGAAGAATCCCGTGAAGAGCTTCTATGTCATCGACTCCGTGGAAGTGGCACTTCCCGCCTTCGAGGACGGCTCGTACAATGTGAAGGCCAGCGCTTCAAAAACTGTAGAAGATACATTCTCTTACGAACAGTTCCGCCTGTCGGCCGCCCTTCGCTGGGATGCCGACGGCCAGAAGATATATGTGGCCGATTATAAGAGCGGTAAGCCAGTCTCCAGGGCAACGCTCATCCTGAAAAAGGGCGGCAAAGTGGTCGCTACGGAAACTCTCAAACTCTCCGACGTATTCACTCCTCTTCCCGCCAAGATAAGCCGCACGATCAAGAATAACCCCCGCGCATATTACGACCTCATCGCCGAGGCCTTTGATGCCGATGGCGTTGCGATGCGCAGCATGCCTATTTCGCTCAGTTACGACGAAAAACCGGAGCCCTACAGCGAGGATTCTGCCGATGACGACGACCGCGGGATGAAGGTGAACATCTACAGGGACCAAGGTGCATACCGCCCCGGCGATACGATGCACTTCAAGGCCATCGTGTTCAAGGGAAGCATCGAGGAGAAACTCTCCGTGGTCTCCGGCAAGAGCGTTACCGTGAAACTTTACGATGCGGAATATAAGGAGATTAACAGTCTTAAACTCAAGACCAATTCGTTCGGCTCCGTGTCAGGCGAGTTCGCCCTTCCCACGGACCGCAAGGGCGGCATGTTCCACATTGCCGTATACTCCGGCAAGGATGACGGTCTTGGAAGCGAATACTTCCGCGTGGACGAGTTCCAACTCCCCACTTTCACCCTCTCTTTCGACAAACGTAACGAACTCTTTATGACGGGTGAGGAAATCCCCGTTTCCGGCAAGGTGGCCAGCTATTCCGGCCATCCGCTCACCGGCGCCACCCTTTCCGTGGCGGTGAGCCGTTACGGCAATGTTGTCAAGAGGCTCAATCCCGCGATGGAGGCCGATGGTAAATTCGACTTCAGTTTCAAGGCCAACGATTCCGGATATTATAATGTAGAGGTTACCGTGCTGGATGCAACCGGAGAAACCCAGTCCTTCAGCACCGGACGTTATGTGAGCAGCAGCTTCTCCATCTCATCGTCCATCGGCAATGCCGCGGACGGAACCTTCGAACTGTCCGGAGAAGGCAGCCAGGTGGGGCGTTACACCTATCGGCGCACATATTACAGCTCCCGCTGTATCGTGGAGGACAACGTTGTGAACTTCACCGCATCGGCAAAGAACAGCGGCGGAAATACAGTCCCCATGGAACTGGACTGGGCACTCGTGAATGAAAAGGGCGATACCCTCCTCACCGGCAAGGCGGATTCGGGCAAGGCTGCATCGGCCGATATCTCCTCTCTGAAACAGGGGCTTTATATGCTCAAGTTCCAGGCTACGGCGAAGGGATATACTGCGAAGAACGATTACCGTTTCCTCAAGCTGGATAAGGATAGCAAAACGCTTCCGGAAGGCATCAGCTACATCATCCTGCCCGGAAAGACGGAGCTGGAGGGAAGCGAAAAGATCGACTTCCGTCTGGGCTCGTCGGACGGCGATTTGTGGGCGGTTGCGTCCATCTTCGGCAAGGACTATGAACTGCTGGAAACCAAGGCAGTGAAGATTGCCAAGGGCTCTCTGGAGCATGTCGCGATGTCTTACAAGAGCGCCTATCCGGACGCTGTGGCAATGCAGACGTTCTTCTTCAAGGATGGCAAGCAGTATTGCCTCACTGAGGATTACGCCCGCAAGTACGACCGCCTTTCCATGCCGCTGGAATTCACCTCCTTCAAGGATATGACACGTCCCGGTACGGAATACACCTTCAAGCTGCGCACTCAGGCCGGCGTAGAGGCCCTTGCCGCAGTGTACGACAAGAGCATCGACACAATCCAGCCCAATAGCTGGGATGTGCTTGTTCCGCCCGTATTCATGGCCTATGCGCCTTACGTGAACTACCAGTGCGGCGAAATAACCGACATGGACTACAGAAGACCCATAAGGTATTATCACTCCCGTTCACCCTTTGCTGCCGGAGGTTCGATAATAAACGCCCAGGCCATGGATATGACAGACTCCATGGTCATGGAAGCTCCGTACGCCGTGGCAGAAAAGGCATCGGCCGATGAAGAATCCGTGAGCGAGGATGAGGCGGAAGCTGAAACCGGCGATGTATCTATCCGCGAACTCTTCTCCACGTCGCTCACCTTCCAGCCGCACCTGCTCTCCGACGCATCCGGCAACCTCAGCTTCACCTTCACCACGTCGGACAAACTGTCCACCTACTACGTGGCGGTGTATGCCCACGACAAGAAGATGCACAACGCCTTTGTGCGCAAGGAAACCGTTGTAACAATCCCCGTGAAGGTGGCCGTTGTTCAGCCCACGAAGCTTTATGGCGGCGACAGTTACGTGCTGTCGTCCACCATCTCCAGCATATCGGACGAGCCGGTGAAGGGCTCTCTGTACCTCTATACTTATCCTGCCGATAATTACACCTCCGCGGAGCCCCTGAAAGTAACCCGCGTTGCCATGGAAGTTGCTCCGCGCGACGTGGTGAACCACCGCTTCAACGTTGAGGTTCCTGCCGATGTAGACGCCCTTGGCTTCAAGCTCGTTTTCGTTGCCGATGGCTTCTCCGACGGCCTCTTCGTGAGCGTTCCCGTGGAAAGGGCGGAGCAGACGCTTGTTGAGGCGCATTCCGCAGTGTATCACTCCGGAGCCTCCAAGGATGCCCTTATCGGCAGCCTCCGCAGCCAGTTCGTCAATGCCGACGGCTCCAAGGCCGAGGTGAAGGAAGTCTCCCTGCTTGACATGGTGAAGGAAGCGATTCCCACCAAGGCGGATCCTTCCGGAAACGACCTTATCTCGCTTTCCGAAGCATGGTACGTGCGGGTTGTTTCCGCTACTATCGGCGCAGATTTCAGCGGCTCTTCGATGAGCACGTCGGAGATTCTGGAGAAGATCATGGCATGCCGCAACTCGGACGGCGGCTTCGGCTGGTTCGAGGGAATGAACTCTTCGCCCGTTCTCACCGCTGTGGTGCTGGAGCGCTTCGCTTCCGCAGCCGCGCGCGGCGTCTCCGTGCCGGATGTTACTTCCTCCGTGAAGTACCTGGACGACAAGCATTTCATCAATACCTTCGACTACTGGCGCGGCGGCCTCAGCGACGCTCAGTACATGTACGTGCGTTCCCTGTACGCAAGCGTTCCCTTCGAAGTCAAGGCAGAGAGCAAGGAGCAGAAGAAAGTGATTGCGGAGTTCAAGAAGTATGCGAAGAACTATCTCGTTCCTAATGGCGACCGCGGTCTCAAGGGCCAGATCCTTGCGAAAGCACGCCGTGTTCTCACTCTGGAGAACCTTGTGGAAAGCAAGGTCGGCATCGCCCTCGCGAAAGACTGGGGCGTAACCCTTGCGGCGAAGAGCAAGCTGGAGAAATCCCTCAAGGCCGATGTGGTCTCGCTCCTGGAATACGCAGTTGAGCACCGCGACGGCGGCTGGTACTATCCCAACGCCGTGATGCCGTGGAGAGGCCTCCTGGAAAGCGAAGCCTACGCCCACGCAATGCTCTGCAACCTCCTTTCCGGCTTCGAAGGCACTGATGGGCCGAAGATTGCCGACGGCATCCGCATCTGGCTCATGCTCCAGAAGGAAAGCCAGAAGTGGGGCGAGGATCCCGGCTTCGTGGAAGCCCTGGCAGCTATCATGAGCGGCTCTTCCGATGTGCTGGCCACTTCCGTGATTGCCCTCAGCGCAGAGTTCACCAAGCCCTTCAGGGAGATCCAGGCTAGCGGCAACGGCTTCACCATCGAGCGCCACTTCTACCGCGCTGCCGATCAGGGCCGTGACCGCGTTGAAATCCAGCCCGGCGAAACCGTTACGGTTGGCGAAAAGATAATCGCGAGCTACAAGATCTGGAACCAGGAGAACCGCAGCTTCGTCAAGCTCACCGCAGCCCGTGAAGGCTCCCTGCGCCCGGAGAACCAGCTTTCCGGCCACTACGGCTGGTGGAACATCTACCGCTACAGCGGCCGCTTCGGCTACACCCCTCAGGGCTACCGCCACGTGAAGTCCGCCGAAACGGTGTACTACTTCGACATCTTCCCTGAAGAGAATACCGTCGTCGAAGAAACCTTCTTCGTCACCCAGGCCGGCAGTTTCACTGCCCCGGTCGTGAGCATCGAATCCACCTACGCCCCCGCCTACCGCGCCAACGACTCCTTCCGCGGCCCTCTGGTGAGCGAGTACAAATAGTCCCGGTTTTCGGGTTCTTTCTGTGAAACACACGAAAGTGCTCTTTCGTGTGTTTCGCTTACATATTTGGCACGGAAAAAGTCAGAAATGGGCCGCGAAATACATGAATCGACCATCTCATGCGTTTCGCAAATGTTGTGTTTATACAGATTAATACGTATATTTGCCGATGTAATACACAAGATTACATAAAGGGCGTTTTCCCTTAGACATATTGCGAAGCACTATTAAGCTTTATTCGGGTTTCCTAAATCTGGCATTTTTTATTTGACAAAACCGAATAAGCCACTGGTGCCTGCGCGTAAGCGCGGGCCCAGCTTATTCTCTTTTTGTCTTGGTTTGCCAGAACCTAGGAATGGGAGAGTTTGCTGGACCCGTTTGTCGTTCAACGTCAGCAGGCAAGAAATGGTTTTCAACTTTGTTTTTCATTTGTTTTGTTCTTGCCTGCCGGCGTTTTTACTTCCAGCATTTCAAGAAAGAAATCGGCATCTTTGGCCGCAGACTTCATGATAGATGTCTTTACCCGATTCTTCAGAACCCTTAAGCTGTTAACAGACGGAGACTGCGTTATTATTGCAATCGTCTCATATGATAGTCCCGCAAAGAATAGCATGGTGATATTGAGACTCCTTCCTCTGATTGAGGTTACTTGTTCTCTCAATCGGCTAACAATGCTATGATTATATTTGTTGAGATCCTTTTCGAGAGAATCATAGAAATCTTGTTTGTTCAATTCTTTCAGTGAGTCCTTGAACTGTTTGAATACAATCTCTTTCTGATGTTCGCTGTCAGACATATAATAATCATTTGACAATCTGTCAATGCGTCGAATTTTCTCACTGTAGTAGGAGGATATAAGGCTTAGCCGGTCATTACGTAAGCGATAAATGTCCCTTTCGGAAATGGCTTGTTGTGCCATTAGTTCTTTAAGTCGGTGGTCTTTCTCCTTATTGACTCTGGTAACCTTGGCGTAGACCAGAGCCATCAACAACAGGAAGAGAGCCATTAAACAGTAAATCCGAATTCTGGCGGAATGTGCTCTTTGCTTTTGGAATGCTGCCTCAGACATAAAGAAATCTCTTTGAGCCGAGCTAACTGATTCGCTGAGAGTTGCACGAGTCAAAGAATCCTGTATCTTGGTCGAATGCGACAAAAGAAGATAGGCATTCTTAAATTCACCCCTGTCAAATAGGACTCTTGACTTAGAATAATCAAGCGTCGCAGAGTCTGCTTCATCATAGCACGCTTTATACCCTTCAGAATACATAAGGTCAGAGGAATCTGTTTGCCCAATCAGTTCATAAGCCATACCGCAGCATCCATAGTCAAACATATTCCAATACTCTTCTGGAACCCTTTTGTACATATTGATGCAGGCTCTAGGATTATCGTTCAAACGAAGCTCAATATCAGCCATCAGTGCATGACGATAATCTTTGATTAAGCTGTTCAGAGAATCTTTCATTTCTTCCAAGGTGGCATGTGCTTTTTGGTATTCTTTATTAGTGTTGTACTCAACGGCAAGTGAATACTGAGCACATAAGTGAAATAAAGAGTCTGATGGGTCAATACTAAAGTGCTGAAGTTCCTTTTCTCTATAATGAATAGCTGATTGGATATTGTTGGACATGCTGAAGGAATTAGCCATATTCCTATATATGAGGCCCAAATAATGGGTGTCATTCAAAGAATTTGCTAATTCTGCTGCTTTCTCAAACGTAACGATGGCCTTCGAATACTCATAGTTATTGTTTTGAAAAAGGCCATAATGGTACAAAGCAAGCATTCGCTCTTCCTTTGAACCCCGGTTGGAGAAAAACTTAACTGCCGGAGTAATGACAGAATCAGGAATCTCAAATAGATTCTTGTCCAGGGCAACACTCAGGTAAAGATTATACCTTGCCTTGTCCTTATGGAGGTAAAAAGATGATGGATTAATCGACTCAAGAAGGATGAGCGAACTGTCCGGTTTATTATCGAGATATGCTATCGCTTGTTCGATAATCCTGTTCTCATAATTATTGCAACAAGAACAAAAGAAGAACAATAAAAAGACAAGGCAGTTTTGTTTTATTCTCATATGACGTTCACTTTGCTCAAATTTACCAAAAAAGCCTCAAAAAACTGAAGAAATAGTGAGTAAGTAATGCTATGTAAACTATAAATAGTTGATTATCAAGATAATATCTTGTAAAAATGTAATGCCGATAATTGGGTTTTGTTAGGAATAATGCCGATAATTGCAAACGAAAACCAAACAAATCACATTATGAAAAACAATTCAATTATCAAGCTCCTTCTGAGCGTCGTGGCGATTCTTTGCCTTTCATCTTTTACGAATGAAAAATCAATTAAGAATGGCTACCGCGACAATGACGAAATTCTTATTCGACACAGGCCCTCGACACCTCCAACGTTCCCTCATTCCCCATCTGTGGTAAGCATCAGTGCTTACTATGATTCCGACAATACTTGTATCTATGCGAGCCTTTCTAACGCCGGGGTGTCGGTTGATGTGGATATTTGCAATCTTATCACTGGCGAGACAGACTCTTATGCGGTGCCAGGATCAGGACCGTCGGCCTTTCCAATCAGTGGTAACTCCGGCATTTGGACGATTACCTTTACCCTGTCATCCGGAGATGTATACGAAGGATCGTTCGTAATCTAATGATTGATAGTGCGGGCCGAATCAAATACCAGATATCGGCCCGCACGTTAAAAGGTATTTTTATTATTTACGCAACTAAACTATATTTGCGTTATGATGCACGCAAGGTCTCTACTATACACTATTTCCAGAGAAATCGCCTCATTCTTGTCGGTTGCCTTTTTGTTAATTCCCGGCAGGATGTCTGGGCAAAATACCCGCGCTTTAATGCCACCGTGTGACAGTGTGGTGGTGGACGACGGGCAGGGGCATCGTTCGGTTACTTTGATACCTCAGGTTATACCTCCGGAGAAGGCTGCGTCCCGCCAGGATAACGTTATTAATGAAAAGCAGTTGAATTCCCCGGAAGATATAATGAAGGAGCATGAACGCCGCAGCCTGGAACAGGGTCTCAAATATCGTTCATTGCCTTCCAGGGACCTTGCATCATACGCAACGGGCTCTATTCCCATAGAGGAGTCCGTGAGCCCTTTTGGGGGAAGAGTTTATAGAATTCCCATCGCCACGGCATCCGGATGGAGCATGGCACCAAACATTTCACTGGTATACAACAGCCAGGGCGGCAACAACGTGGCAGGATATGGATGGGGATTATCAGGGCTGTCGTTAATTACCGTCCGAAATTCCAATATGTATTACGACGGTGTGGCTGAGGCCTATTCATATAGTTCCCCATCACCCAAGTATTCTCTTGACGGCGAGCCGATAGTCCAATCCGAGATGGGCATTACGGGTTATTCTTACACCACGGCAAAAGGCAATATCCAGATAAAGATTAACCACAATCAGCAGAGCGGACGTGTAGAATCATTCAATGCTCTATACCCGAATGGTTCCACTGCTGTTTTTGGATTCCCTGGCGGTCCTTCTCCCCGGCCGACATACCCAATGACGGAGTTCACGGATAAGGATGGCAATACCATCTCGTTTACGTACGGATATACGGGAAATACATATTACATCACGGCGATAAACTATGGAGACGACGCCTCCATCAATTTTGTATACACCACACGTACTGATACTGCACCATACCAGAATGCTTATTTCGGAGCCTTTTCGAACTTCCCCTTCTATCTTCTCAAGAGCGTTACGAGTTGTGACGGCAATAATACCATCTGTCAGTACTCGCTTACCCACGAGGAACAGGACGGCGTGAATCTTCTTAAAGAGGTACATTGCACCTCCGGAACAAGCGAGCTGCCGCCGCTGGTTTTTACATATGGTATTGATTCTGATCCAGGTCCCTCAATTCCGCGATTCGGTTATCCTTCAACGTATATTAACAATAATAGTTATTACGTAAAATCAAGCACTTTACCCCTGATGCATCTTCGGGGGAAAATGATTCCTTGCCGACCTGATGATGGCATAGTCATCCTGCCCAGTTACTCGACATATGCCTTGTTGGAAAGGACATGGCTTTTCGGTTGGTGTGAAAAGTATGGAAGCTCATATAATGCCAATCAGTCTATTATTTGCAATTTCACGGGACTCTTTTCTTCGACTCAAAGGATTATTCCAGTTGGTGAAGGTTTTCAAAAGATAGAAGTTGTCGATGTGGACGGTGATGGTGTGGACGAAATAGTCAAGATTAACAACTGGTCTTCATCAAATGACATAACCACCTATCAGATTACCATTTATTCTTTCGACACAAGTGCAAATGTCACTGGTACGAGTTTCAGTATTACCGTGAACGACGGTTCACATAATGCTCTGTACAAGAATCCGGCGAAGAGTTATTACCATTTTGGCGATTTCCGAGGAAACGGAAAAACGATGCTCCTTATTATGACAGAGAACTCATCAAAATTTGCCCTGGTGGATTTATACGCCAGAAGCAAGTTGAGCGAGTCGTCTCTTTATACTTTAAATGAAGAGGAAGTAAACCTGACACTTGTGGCAGATTTTGAAGGAGACGGGAAAGCAGATCTCTGTCATATTACTGATGATGGAATGAAGGCGTATAGCCTATTATATGAATCGAGTACATCCTTTTCTTTGCGGAAAACATACTCGGGCGTTTCAAAGTCAATTTTATATAATGACTTTTCACCTGATTTCACTAACACCGAGGAGGCTTTCATTCAAGTCCTGGATTTTAATGGCGATGGCTATCAAGATATTGCCGCGGCTCCTGGATATGACTCCAGTATCGGCAAATTTAGTAATGGATCCAGTAGTTGGAATATTGCACGCTTTAATGGGATATACTTCTCAATTGAGGCATGTACTCAGCAGTTCAGGGATTCAGACGACACGATAATGTTCCTTGATTTGGACAAGGATGGATTGCCGGAAATGATTCATCAGAATGATACTACCGTAAGGATATCCCCAAATGCGAAAGGGAAGTATATCGGTTTCTTTTCTGTATCAGGCTTATCTTTGGATTCTACTACAGACATTATCCCGGGCTGCGGTTCGGCGTTTGGGAGAATTGGCGATTTCATTGTCATGTCGGGCCCGATAACCAAAGTCTACCGATACAGCCTGAATCATTCTATCTTGAGGAGTTTGGAGACGATGACCGACAGTTTCGGAATAGTCCAAACCAATATGTATGGGAATACTGGAGAATCTGACGGGCCATACATGATGGACAGTTCACGAACCTACTCTGCTGTCAATGGTTTTAAGCGTATTCATAATCCGTTGTCAGTCTTATGTGGAAGCACAAAGTTCATGAGCGAGGATTATATCAGTTCGGTAGACTACTACTATTATGATGAGGTGTATCATTGCATGGGGCTGGGTTTTTGCGGTTTTGGTAAGATTATTAAGCTTGATTATACCGACCCGCTTGGTTTTCAATATACTACAACACTACTGAATCCGGAGAAATTTGGTGTTGTGGAACAGATTTCTTTATCGAAGTCATTCAACGGTACTCCTTTTTCATCTGTTATCAACACTTACGATAGCCATAGCACCGCATACGGCAAGTTGAACCCCCGCCTGACTGGCAGCGTTTCCACTAATTCGCTCACCGGAGTTGTAACCACAACCGCTTGTTCATACGGCAGGTACGATTTTCCTAAAACCATTATCACAAGACGCCGCATCGGGAACGGCACTCCTCAGACCGACACTTTGAGACGAGTATATGTGCATAGTATAACGGCAAGCAAGTTCGTTCTGGGTGCTGTTACGGAAGAATCTATAACCACTGAGAGAGACGGAGCCGATAACATATCATGGAAAGAGAAGACTGTATTCACCTATGACAGTTGTTACCGGCCTCTGACCAGCAAGAAATATGTCGGTTATTACGGAATAAACGATTTAAGTCCGTTAAATGGTCTCCGACATCATTTTGACTCATTGTCGATAATCGGTCCGGAACTTCCCGGAAGATTTTTGGACGCGACAAACCTTGTATCCGAGACCCATTGGCAGTATGACTCCCACGGCCATGTGATATCCGAAACTACTGCTCCTTACGGAGCGACAGAATATACCGGGAACGCATACACTTATGACAGTAATGGCCGATATCTTCTCACAAGCACGGATGCCCTTGGTCATACGACAACCTATTCCGGCTATAACAAGTTTGGCAAGCCCGCAACGGTTACCGACTATCGCGGCCGTATCACAACCTACACCTATGACAGTTGGGGTAATGTCGTAAGTGTAAGCCACCCTGATAACTCCGTTGAACAGACAACTGTCGCCTGGGGTGGTGTTGGACTTTACACTGTTACAATTACGGCAACCGGACAGCCTGAATCTGTTACTCACTATGACGCCCTCGCTCGTGAGATCCGCAGCGGCGTGAAACGCTTCAACGGCCAGTGGCAGTGGGTGGACAGGGAGTATAATGGGAAAGGCCTCCTGAAAAGGATATCGCTTCCATACCGGGGGCCGTCTGCTACATATTGGAACGATTATACCTACGATATCTATAACAGGCCGGACTCGATAAAATATGCATCTGGGAAGGTGACGGCATGGTCATACAGCGGCACCGGCATTACAACCGTAAAAGACGGTATCACGTCCACGCAGACCACCGACGCCAGCGGTAATGTGGTGAGCGTTACCGATGCGGGAGGTACAATCACATATACTCTTCGTGATGATGGCCAGCCATCTTCCATAACCGCTCCTGGGAACGTATCCACAACGTTTGCCTATGATGACTACGGCAGACGCACAAGGATAGTCGACCCCAGCGCAGGCACCCAGACCGACGAATACCTTTGGAACAGCAACGGCACCTCAAGGGTAACCCATACCAATCCTAACGGGACAGTCAAGACTTATCGTGACAAGTATGGCAGGATAACGCTGATCGAGCGCCCAGGAGAGTACAATACCGCGTATACCTATGACGCCTATGGCCGATTGAGTACGGAGTCGTCGACCAACGGGACCGGGAAGGAATACACATACGACGGTTATGACCGAGTCATATACGCCAAAGAATCTGTTCCTGACAACAAATGGCTGGAGAAGGAGTATACGTACAGCCCGGGCGGCGTTCTGTCAAGCGTTGAATACACTTCACAGGCGGGTTATATAACAACGGAGATTTTTAGTTATTCCAACGGCTATAACACTGGTATTACACTTCCGGGAGGTGCGGTCGTTTTGAACGTATTGAGTGAGAATGATCTTGGAATGCCCACGTATTTGTTCACAGGTACCATCAACCGTGCATATGGGTACACGCCTTTCGGCCTTCCCATATATCGTGAGATGTATGATGCGGACATCCTGAACTTCTCGTATCAGTTCGACCCTCTGACCGGCAACCTCCTTGTCCGTGGCGATGGCAATAATAACCAGACTGAGACCTTTGGCTACGACAACCTCAACCGTCTGACTTCCATCGGCAGCCGCCAGATTACCTATGCCGCGAACGGTAACATCCTTTCGATGGACGGCGTCGGCACGATGGCATATTCGGCCACGGGTCGCCCGTATCAGATAACCTCGCTGACGCCTGCCTCAAGCGGTCTTGTCCAAGGCCGCCAGCAGAATGTTTCATATACCTCTTACAACAGACCTTCACTTCTTACCGAAGGCGGCAGGAGCGCTACATTCACATACAACGGCGATGGAGATAGGGTGAAGATGAACGTAGCGGACAGTACCGGCAATGTGCTTACCCGCTACTATATAGGTGGCAGTTATGAATGCGATCTGACGACGAGCGGCACAAAAGAGCGTCTGTATCTTGGTGGGGATGCATACTCTGCGCCGATGGTATATCAGCGAGAGAATAACGGCAGTTGGACCCTATACAACATTGGACGCGATTATCTTGGCAGCATCACCCACATAGCCACGGCGGATGGAACCCTGGTGGCAGAGTACAGCTATGACCCCTGGGGCCGGCTGCGAGATCCCGAGACCCTGCAGAACTATGCCGCAGGCAGTGAGCCGGAACTCTTTCTTGGCCGCGGCTACACCGGTCACGAGCACCTCACCTGGTTCGGCCTCATCAACATGAACGCCCGCCTGTACGACCCTCTCCTCGGCCGCTTCCTCAGCCCGGACCCCTATGTCCAGGCCCCTGACTTCACCCAAAACTTCAACCGCTACTCCTACGCGCTGAATAATCCGCTGAAGTATAGCGATGAGAGTGGAGACGTTGTAGGGACATTTGTGACAGCATTTGTTCAATTCATAGTGGCGGGTGGAAAATCAGTCTATGAGGTGTTTTCAACAGGCTTTACCGATAAAGTTGCTTTTCAAACTAACATTAATCAGATTTGGAGTGATTATGACCAAAAGGTGACAAAAGCAGCAGAAATAGATGCGGGAATGTTCAAAGTTGATGAAGATTTATCTTTTTGGCAAAAAATTGGCGTATTGGGTTTAAGATTTACTTGGGAACTGCCTAATGTTTTAGCTGGCAACTTTGTGGCTCATTTTAGGAATAACATTTCCGATGTTAACGTTGAGTATTATAGAGGCGCTACTTTGGTCAATAGAGATGGGATTGATTTTTTTGATAAAACGCCTTCAAGTTGGGGCTTTACACTTGGATCATATATCAATTCACTTAATGTAAAGGCGGATCCAGAAATTGATGATATATTTGCTCATGAATACGGTCATACTTTCCAAAGTAGATACTTGGGCCCCTTTTACTTTCCATTAGTTGGGGTTCCAAGTTTTTTAGGAGAGTGTGTTGAAGCCATACCTGGTTCTGGACATGAGCATGATAATGAGTGGTATGAAGTCTGGGCAAACAATTTATCAGCAGACTATTTTGATGCTGTCGGTCTGCCTGGGGTGAGGAAGAATCTAGGAAACAATATGCCTTTTGTTTTCCATCCAGATTTGTATTTTGGGTTAACGTTATGGATGTATGGTGGTTTTATGATGTATGGTGGTTTTATTATGATAGTTTTGTAATACTCATAAATGGTTTATATATGAAAAGAAGAATGTTATTTGTAGTAATGTGCCTTTTTTTATCTTCTTGCCATCCGCTAATTCCACATTACTATGGGTTTTATTTTCAGAATAACTCGGACGAAGACATCTTTTTTATTATGGATTTTGATCCTTCAGATGGTATCATAAGCAGAGACCATTCTGGTATCGTGAAAAGCGGTTCTTTACGTAAAAACGATAAGTCTGAACGCCACTGCTTTGAAGAGTTTGTCAAAGACTCTGCTGCTTTTTATATCGGTCATTTAGAAAAAATGCTTACTGATGATGCAGGAAGAATTGTTGTAAATGAATCTGCTTTTTTTGCAAAAATGACCCTGGCATTAGAAGATTTTTTTGATCCTACACACAAGACGCCTTATCATACCGTTTTCTTCCCTCCAGAACCGGATTCTGCTATTAAAGTTTATTATTACGAGTAATAGAAATAATCAGCTATAGGTTTTATTATCATGAAACAGTTTTTTATCTTATCCCTTGCTTGTATACTTATCTTTTTATTTGGCAAAAATGGATAGTGAGATTGTCGAAGCGATAGAGAATGGTCTAACTATCGATGACTTTATAGACATTCCAGTCATTGCAAGATATGATTTGAGGCGAGAAGAAATTGAGCGATTGGATTGGACTATTACTTACCCTCCATCAGAAGAGATGAATGGCATCCACATGTGGCTTGCCCCTGAAACAATAACAGATGATTAGCTATTATTTGAGATTCTTATCGTTATGAAATGCTTTATCATATCAATGCCTCTGCTTCTTTTGTTCTTCCAATTGTCTGGACAGAACGTGATACATTACTCCTACGACTCTGCTGGTAATAGAAATCAAAGAGACACCACATCCACGAATGTTACAGTGCTGTCCACTGTGGACTGGAATGGAGTGCTTGAGGCAAGTCATTACATGACTCCCATGGCTGTTTATGGAGAAGTTGTGATTTCAGGCGGGGTAACTTCTCCAGAACCCATTGCCAGGCACTCCCTTTTGGAGAAGTTCGAGCCCATAAAAACTCAACCTCTCCAAATAATGATGTCAAAGCAATACTTGCGGATGATTTATTCAACACGAACAGACAAATCTGAATCATTATGCAATAATATAAGCGATACGAGTTTATCGCATCGCTAGTAATAACACATATCTAAAAAATCGCTATCATTTATGGCTTTTACAAGAAGTGAAGATTATCTTTACATTAAACCGTTCACTGGTATACAGAGTTCATCAGGCGCCTGGTACCAAACAATAAAATTCCTAGGGAAAGGAGGGAATGGTATTTCATATCTGGTATTATGCACAGGAGGAAAGTATTTAGGGTGCATTTTTACATTAAAGATTCTTTACCGCATTTCAAAACCCGAGAGAGTTACAAAATTCCTTCATGAAGTTGCTTTTGTGAAAGAATGCAGTTTCCCGACTATTTTAAAACAATATGATGACGGAGAATGGCACGACCATCCTTTTGTGGTTATGGACTATATGTCTACTACCCTTGAAGCCGTGATAAAAAAAGGAGAGTTGGCAATAGGAGATAAAATCCTTTTCTCATTACAACTGCTCTCGGCCGTCAAGTACCTTCAAGACAAGAATGTGGCTCATAGAGACATAAAACCTTCAAATGTTTTCATTAAGGACAATACCGCCATTCTTGGAGACTTCGGCTTGATTAAGGATATGTCCGATACAACTACCGATGATGCAGAAGAGATAAAGGGTTATTTCGCTATGCCCAAAGCTTATAGGACACCGGAACTAGTTGCATATGCGAGATCAGAGTCACCAATATGTTTAGAATCTGACGTTTTTCAACTCGGTTTGGTTCTCTGCGAATTGTTTACTGGAAAAAACCCGTTAAGGCCTACAGAAGATTATCTTTCAGATGTAACTCTACTCCCTATTCCATTCGGAAATAACAAGTATTTAAACAAGAGTATTTGGATTATTCAAAGAATGCTAAAAAAGGATAAAACAGAGAGAATGACTGTTGACAAAGCAATGGAAAGGTTTAATATGCTCTTTGAAGAGTATGCCCGGGCAAGAGAAGATCTGGAAGGATCAGCAATATAACCAGCAGTCGCCAAGTCTGTGTGATGGCTTTTCCTGCTTTGGGCCAAATTTCACAACATATTGTGATTTTTGTATTGTGAATACGGATTATTTTCCTTATTGTTGCAGAAATCACAATATGTTGTGAATTATGAATACGCTTGGAGCACAAATAAAGGCAAGGCGGAAGGCGTTGAGAGTCACTCAGCAGCAGGTGTCGCTGCTTTCCGGTATCGGCATGAGCGCGGCAGACAAGTAGCCGTACTACCCGCAATAGTCCTGGTACAAGGCAATCGGACCAAAGTGCCAGTATTTGGTTTCCTCTTTTTCCAGGCGGCGATAGGTATCGGATGCGTAGAATTT
>JAEEGJ010013368.1_pt1 | contig 19925 bp, 17 predicted proteins | sample 8958761 | NCBI WGS metagenome assembly JAEEGJ01 (sample SAMN16246546, study PRJNA631951) | gut metagenome | biome: gut microbiome; feature: rumen; material: RS-attached | host: Bos | place: Iran: Karaj | collected 2018-10 | reverse complement strand
CCGCCTCAATCACACTAACGGATGGCACAACCAATCTCTCTCTCTGCGAAACATCTGCTTTCCCCATCCACAGACTTGCTGTGAGGAGTGCAGCTAAAGGAAATAATATGCTGAATAGTATCTTTTTCATTTTTTTATGGCGCAAAGTTAGGCAATTCTCCCTAAAAAATCGTATTTTTGCAGCAGAATTATTCATTAAACGCAAAAATCATGATGAAGGACTTTAATTTCTATGCCCCTACGCGGGTGGTGTTCGGACGTGAGTCGGAGGCTAAGCTTCCGGAGTTGATCAAACAATATGGCGGTACGAAGGTGCTCGTCCACTATGGTGGCGGCAGCGCCCGTCGGTCGGGACTTCTCGACAAGGTGGAACAGATGCTCCGCGAGGCCGGCATCGACTTTGTGGAGTTGGGTGGGGTAGTGCCCAATCCCCTGCTGTCGAAGGTGAAGGAGGGCATCGCCCTCTGCCGCCGTGAGGGTGTCGACTTTATCCTCGCCGTGGGTGGCGGCAGCGTCATCGACTCATCGAAGGCTATTGGCTACGGTGTGCCCTACGAGGGCGACGTATGGGACTTTTGGGACAATAAGGCCGTACCCCAGACCGCGATGCCCATAGGCGTCGTGCTTACCATCCCTGCCGCAGGTTCCGAGATGTCGTCGAGCACCGTCGTCACCCAGGACGAGGGCATGCTCAAGCGCGGCTTCAACAGCGACCTCTGCCGTTGCAAGTTCGCCGTCATGAACCCCGAGCGCACCTACACGCTGCCGCCTTTCCAGACTGCTGCGGGCGCCACCGACATCATGATGCACACGATGGAGCGCTACTTCTCGAAGTACGAGGACGCCACGCTCACCGACGCCATCGCCGAGGCCCTGCTGCGCACGGTGAAGGACGCCGTGTTCGAGGTGCTGAAGAATCCCGAGGACTACCGCAACCGCGCTAACATCATGTGGGCCAGTTCATTGTCGCACAACGACCTCACCGAGTGCGGCACCGAGAAGGACTTCGCCGTCCATAAGCTCGAACACGAGCTCAGCGGACTCTTCGGCGTCACCCATGGTGCCGGACTGGCTGCCCTCTGGGGCTCCTGGGCCCGCTACGTGATGGACAAGCATATCTCGCGTTTCGTGCAGTTCGCCGTCAACGTGATGGGTGTCACCAACGATTTCACCGATCCCCGTGCCACTGCCCTGCGCGGCATCGAGGCCATCGAGCGCTTCTTCCAGCAGATCGGCATGCCCACGAGCATCCCAGCCCTTATCGGCCGTCAGGTGACCGACGAGGAAATTGAGACGCTTGTCGCCAAGTGCAGCCGTGGCGGTAAGATCACCCTCGGGGCGATGGAGATCCTCAAGCCCGAAGACATGGCCGCCATCTACCGCCTTGCCAACGCATAATAAGAACTCACGACATGGATATTAAGGAATTACTGAACCGTACGGACCGCTTTGCGGTCCATGCGGGTTGCCGCATTACGGAGGTCGATGACCGTCACGCCGTGGCGGTGATGACGGTCACGGAGGCCCATCTCAACGGAGGCGACGTGTGTCAGGGCGGGGCGCTCTTCACGCTGGCCGACCTGGCCATCGCGGCGCTGATGAACCACGGCGGGCAGCTCACCTTCGGCATCTCCAGCAGTCTGATGTTCGTCTCCAGCGCCCGTCTGGGCGACACCCTCACCGCCGAGGCCGTCAGCGTCGCCGACCACCACAAGATCCCCGCCGTCGAGGTGCGCGTCACCAATCAGGACGGCCGCCTCATCTGCCACGTCACCGGCATGGGCTACCGCAAGAACGCCTCTGTCTTCTAATCGCACACTGGGGCCAGGTCCGCTTGTGCTAATTGAATAAAGAACCCACGGGGCCGTCCCGTGGGTTCTTAATCAATAATCAATATTTCAATATTGATATTCGTTATTACAATTCTTCCCAAAGTTCGTCCAATTTCGCATTCACTTCATTAGAAAGCAAAGCAGCGGAAAGACCTTTCGATTATTGTTTTAAGTGATTCTATTCGTATTTAATAGCATTACCCGTCAACGTTCTGACTGTCTTATCCATAAATGTTATGACAATTTTCGTTATCTTCATTTCCGATGCATCTGCTGATGTATAATGGGTGGCCCTGTCCCATTCCCAAGAGCCAAAACTACCTGGCTCGACAGGTCCAACTCCTCTGACATGGCCAGTATATGACTTGTCATATCTTAAATAGCATCTGTCGCCTACAGCATTATAGAGACTAAAATAGAAATCTACATACTTGATAGTCTTCTCAGAAGTATTGAAAAAAGAGAAATATGGTTCCACTCCGTCTGCGGAATTAAGATTCCAACCCCAGTTTCCTATGAACCCATAAGGTGCTTCTTTCTGGATGTCGGATTTGAATTTCACATAAGTATAGAGATTGATCTTTTTAGCCTCATCATTGGTAAATTCATTATGGAGTGCGAGGGAGTCATGCCATATTTCCAGATACTCTTTAAATTTCTTGGATTGTTTAAGTACATCATTTATTTCCGCATAATGTATACCGCTAAGAGATTTCCCTAATATATTGATATTCGGGTTGTCTTGAAGATAATAAATAGTATCGGAACTTAAAGAAAGTACATAGAATGTTCTATCCAAATGTTCGAGATCACAAAATTTGCAATTCATTTTAACAGCGTAATCCAAAATAAGATCATGCCAGCTATGATTCTTTCTATATTCCTCTAACTTCTCTGCTTTTCTTTTTATTGCTTCAAGGGAATCCTTTATCTCCTTCTCACGCTGTTTTTCCTTTGCGATTCTTCTTACTTCATTGATACTGTCATTCTTCTCTTTATAAACCTTATCTAGAATATTTCTGGCTATACTTTTTATTTGAGGTACGTCTTCTAATGAAAAAATAGGTACCTTATTATCGATAATCTTTTTCTTAAAATCTTTTGTATCTACTAATTTTGTCGGACTATAATAACCGATAATATTATTTGTATAGAAATAATATCTATTATATTTTTTATCATATCCGAAAAAACGTTCATTCCCATCAGATAATTTATAATAATCATTTGATGTTACAACATTATCGTCATATTCTTTAAATTGGTATAATCCATCTTTATTTAGCTCATATCTACCATAAAAACATATTCTATGTTGTATGGTTACAAGAGAGGGTTTCTCTCTTTCATAAGTTTGACCAGATATCTCAATCATTGAGCAAAGACAAACAAAAAGTAAAATAACCTTCTTCATATTTATAGTAGTTTTAGTGATACTTATTATTTCACTCCTTTTCTTCTATTACACTCTCGGCAGAGCATCTGACAGTTCTCTATGACCGTGCGTCCACCATCGCGCCATGGGGTAATGTGGTCGCCCTCCATGAACTCAAAATCGAACTCACGACCACATGATTTGCAGAGATGATTCTGCTGCTCCCATACCGCCAACTTGATATCCTCGGGGAATGCCCGCAGATCGAGGTAATGCTCGTCGCCTGTCAAAACGTATGGTATGATGCCAGACTGCTTCTGAATCTCACTGTCTCGCATGAGTTCAGAGATTCGCTTTCCGAGTGCAACAGTATCAAGTGTTTCTGTACCGTACTTGTCATAAAGTGCAGCCCAATCCAAGCCCTTCATGATCTTCTTGAACCGCTTCATGTCGAAGTTCGTGATGGCCCAATTAAGCACATTCTGGAAATATGACCACAGGTTTTTGGCGTTCGGATCGTGCTGATGGGCAGACATATAGCTCACGACGGTCATGCGATGTCCCAGTCTCGTCTCGTGGTCTGCCATCCATTCAAGTGCTTTCTTCAGGAAGTCCTGACGGATGGGCGTACCATTCACCAAGTCCTTGCCTAAGCGGTAGGCTCCACAGTTCGACTTAGAGAAATGTTTCTTGGCATCCGATACGAAAGGCCCAGCGAAGATGGCGTTGTTGATCTCCTGGTCGTTCAGTGGCTTGCCTGCTATGTTGATGGTCTGAAACCACTCTAACTTCTCTGATGCAGTTCCTTCGCAGACGTAAATAGTCAGCGGATAGTTGAGTATCTTGCGCTGGATATCCTCAGGTTGGTTGAAGAAGTTCTTGAAGTCATATGAGAACTTGCCTGCCACGTATTCGCAGATGGATAGTGTGCGCTGCTGCCCGTCCATCACTTCGTAAGGACATTCGGCATCGTCAGAGCGTTTCACCCAGTACATGCTACTCAACGGATAGCCATTCAATACCGTGCGGATGACAGCCTGCTGCTCTTTCTCGTTGTATATAAACTCACGCTGATACGGCGGGCGGATGTCGAGCTTGCCATAATAGCCACGCACGCCCTGCTCGTCGTTGTTCACGTAACCCATAGTAATATCACCGACGGTCACTTCCTTCGGTTCAATCTTCATCTTTTCTTCGTTATTCATTTATTCTTGGATGTTTGTTACGAATGAGAATTCTTGAATATGGCTTTTGAGGATAGCCGTCTTTCATATAAAACAATTGACCATCCCTTAGGCTCTTGTTTAATTTCTTTAGTTCTCTATCGAAAGGCCTAAGACCAAGTTCTTTTCCTAAATCACCCTCTGCTAAGCCTATAATTTCAAACTGATCAGGATTGTATTTGTCAAGAAACGTTGTAGGTACACCCATAGCACCTTCATAGTCATAGGGAATGTCTTGTACCTTACTCACTTCTATTGCATCATAGTTTGCATATGTAGGATACTCTGATGGAGAGTAACGGCATACTAAATCCATATATTCATGTCTCTTATTATGGTCAAGGTTTGTAAACCAAATGCAACCCATTATATTCTTTATAATTTGTCCTCTTTCATTTATTGTGTATGATTTCGTCTTTGCTGGATCGAATCCATCTGGAATTTGTATCATATTCATTCCACCACCAAAAGACTTATAGCCTGTCCAAACCTGCCCCTCCTTAATCCATGGGAACACCTCTTTATAATGGAGAGCATTCATATTTCCAATAATCAAGAACTTCTTGTCAAGATCCATTAATTGTACGATATACTCTCTAAACAGCGAAAAGGGAGGATTTGTAACGACAATATCTGACTGTTTCAATAACTCAACACACTCAGGGTCTCGAAAGTCACCTGTTTTCAATGTTGTTAGAACATTTTTGTCGTTTTGTAACAGATATCGAACATCGGAAAGGTCAACAGCCCCATCGCCGTTTAAGTCTTTTACCTCCGTTATCTCTACTTTATAGGCAATCTTCTTTGGTTCATCTGAGAAGTCACCAAAGTCAATCATCAGTTCGTTTCCTTGAACAGGCGACCCATTATAGCAAGTACAAATCAGTTTCTTTAAACCCAATTGATTGAAACGCAGGGCAAAGTATTTGAAGAAATTACTTTCGTAGGGGTCATCACAGTTGCACAATACCACCTTATCACGAAAGTGCGGCCAATAGTGCTGCAACTCCCGTTCTATATCTGTCATCTGCGTGTAGAATTCATCCATTTTAGCCGCCTTAGCAGCATTTAGGTTTTTATTTGCCATACGCTATGCATTATGCGTATTGCTTATCTTCGGAGGCAGGCAGCTGAGCACAAAAAGGCATGGACGATATTCTCACCCATGTCCTAAAGGCTCTCGCATGCCCACCAAACCAGATAAGTCACGCCCATGCATAAAGCAAGGACGTTTGCGACTTATTCATCCGGTTTGGTTCTTTTGAATTTGCGAGATTCTTAGGACAATTCCGAATAACAGCAAACGCTTGTTATTATTTTCCCATAATGTCGCACCAGCACCTCCACCGAGGCATATCGCCGATGTTCGAGGGCAAAGATACGAAGAAAAAACGTAATATGCAAGAAAATCATTGATTATTCTTGCGGATCAGGTGGATTTCTATAATAGCGAAGGATGTTAGAAACAGTCACTTTGTTAATACTTTTTACTATTCTCAAAACTGGGATAAACAGCCCGAAGGCACCCTAAAATCGGGACTCTGATTTTAGACGGACTAAAGTCAGAGTTTAGTCTAACTAAAGTCCCACTTTAATGCCAGTAAAATCCCAGTTTAGTTAGGGGAAAGTTTTGGCTAAATTGAAGTCTTCTTGCGACGTAAACTAATTTTACCACCCTAATCCATTAATCAATTAAAGAGAAAGCAAGAAGTTAGGAAAGTAAGAAAGTGGACATTAACGTATTCTGAAGGCGGAAGAAGGACTTTATAAGTCTAAGTTTATTTTATTCTCAATTTATAATACAAATAATATAACATGCCTTAAAAAAGGATTAATGTCTACTTTCCTACTTTCTTACTTTTCTACTTACTCCTCAGAAAATGTGATACGCTATTTATTAAATAGATGTGCAAATTATAGAGTATATCACTTCTTTCTCGAAGATTATTTGTGTCTTTGCAAACTACAGCCAGCCCTAACACTGCAGCCAACTTCTGATATGGCTTAGCTGTAATGACTATCTTATTCGATTAATGAGGATGCCCAATCGTAGGACAAACCACGCCAATCGAATTGCTTGTAAAATAAAATTACTTTTTTATTTTAGACAAAATAGAAAATACCACTTTTAGGAAATACATCAAAAAATGTAAAGAAATAAAAAAAGCGTGTAAAAATAAATCATTTTATATAATTGTGAAATCGCATCCTCATGAGAACAAGAACATATCATAATTGTTCCGCTCCTATAAGTCACATCTACGAACTCAAACCAATATTTCATGAAAGCCCTTGCATTTTTTTGCAAAGTACCGTACCTTTGCAAAAGGGCGGTAAACCTTATACACGTAAATCTCAGTACTTCAAAGCTTTTGGACTAAATCCAGGCTTTGAAGCATATGACATACAAAACAACAAAAGAATGCCCGCAAGAGGTAAAAGACCAGTTACAGAAGTGGCTGGACTATGGCTGGTTGTCAGCCGATGGTTTTGAAAACGAGGTTGAGGATGTTTATGATGTAACACCGCCACCATCGAAGCCACCGAAAAAAGAGGTAATACAAGAGCCCAAAGAAGTTCAATGGGCCAAGAGGCTTAAGGCTATAGCAAGAAAGATATCAAAAGAGCTTGATAATCAGATAGTTAGTACGAATTCTCGCGGATATTCAAGCTCCTACATCTTCAAATTCGACTCAAAAGGATTCTGCGGTATGATTGACGAATTGCTCAGCAACTACAGCCCATATATTAAAAACTATCTTAAAGGCACACATAAGCCGACAGGTGTTACATACATTTTTCCGTTCCTTGGGGAAATAATCAACGCTCATTTGTTTAATGATGATAAACTACAAAAGTCTGATCTGGAGGATATTTTGAATAAATTCAAGTACAACGGTAGAACTGCTGTCAGTAAAATGAGCATCTCTGGCAAATTGAATCGGAATCAAGATGCAAAATTGCTCGTTGAGACAGCCAAAAGTATAGCCAAGAAGCACGTTAGGTCTGAATAACTCTTTACAAATCCAACTTTTTTGTTCGTTTTATGATAAAAAATCCATATAAAACATCAAAAAAGCCCTTTATAATAAGGCTTTCTCAGAGATTTATCGAAATAGTATTTTACTATAAAAAAACAACAAACAACATGTAGGATATTCAAAAAGTTATTTAGAACCTTTGCACCGAGCAAAATCAATAACGATTTTAACTCATGCGTTCTTTCTAATTCTGAGTACAAAAATGTTGGAGCGACGGCTCCAAAGTTCTACGGCTTCTGTTCGTGATGAATCGAAACCGGTTCTCTTTACCTGCGAAGAGGTTTGAGGCAAAGTCGCGAATTTACTCGACCTCGTTCGCTCACTTAAAAGGTCTATCACCTTATTAAATAATAGATAGAAAATGAAAACTTTTAGCAACAAACAACATCAAGTTATAGTTTTTGACGACCTCATGGGAATTCCGTATAAGATATCATTCATCGGTAATCGCTGGTGGATGACGACGAGCGGCGAGAAGTTCCAACCCTTGGAGGATTTCATGGATGCTGAGGACATCGGCTTCTGTTATCTCTGCGAGGCTGACGGCAGGGTTGGTGCCCTGGCGTTGGCAAAGATGCTGGGCAAGGCATTTGATAACCCAGAGGATAGGGTCGATGAGGTACTGCGCCATCGGGTGAAGAGTCTGAAACGTCTGGGCGTTACGCTCGACGTAAAGGATGAGCCGCTGCTGCTGGAAATGGAAACCATCTCCAATGAGAACAGCCAGAATCGTCATGGCAAGTATTCTGTGATCTGTCATCTGCACGGCAACTACTTTGAGGCAGTTTTCGACGTCGATGCTTTCGACAGCAAGCACGATGCGGAGGAGTGGGTCAGCTACTACTTCGACACGCTCGAAAACGTAGGAATAGAGTTTAAAATCATTTAAAAAAAGTATAAGAAATGAATAAGACAGTTAAGAAAATCAGGGTTCGTGGCACAGGCACATACGACCCTGAGACGCAGAAGTTCGGCTTCGAGCCGTTTAACGAAGCACCGTCAACGCAGACCAACGTGAAGACTTGCAGCGGTGGTGGCAAACGCTGGGTGACAACGGGTTCTGACCCTTCGAAGATGATAAGTCTGAAAAGCAAGGAGAGCAGTGCCGACCAATACGCCGACTTCGTGAGTCAGTTTAACGCATTGACAAAGGACTTAAGGGCCAAGAAGCCCTTGACACCACCCGACGATCAGCGCGTGGTAAACGAGGACGGTCTTGAGTGCTGGATTAACGAGACGAAGGAAGAGATGACCTTCAGGGGAACCATCAACCTCTCACGCCACAGCCGTGACTGGCAGGCCGAGGTGCTGCGCCAGGTTCAACTCGTGGTGCGCCGACTGCCCGCAAGTGAGAGATTCAACAAAGTAATTAACCAACTTAAAAATGGAGGAAACAAGTGATGAAACGTACATTCCAATCCAACATTAACCAGCCAACTCAGGAACTCACCGAGCAGGCCCTGAAAGGCATGATTGAACATCCTAAGAACAACGAACTCATCGACAGTTACCGTCTGATGAAGAGCAAGATGGCCGAGGCCGTGGCGCATCAGGAGGTAGAGGAGTTTGTGAAGTCTGTAGTAGAAACGCAGGATTACAAGTCTTATCTGGCGGAAGAACTCCGGAAGGATGCCCGACGAAAGAACAAGCGCATGCCAAGTGACGATCTGAAGCGTGTGCAGCTCTACATCAGTCAGAAGAAGAGTTCGCTGCCTGCCGTTATCCCGACAGTAACACATTTCACCGAGAGTGCAGACCGTTGGGGACGTATAGGACTTTGGCGAGTGCAAAAGAATGGTTACCTCTCAGCATTGGCCGTGCTTGATGGCGACCATGTGCTAAACCCCGAGCAGCGTATCGAAGAATGGCTCGCCCGTGAGGACTTCGACAAGCTGGGTATCGTCTGGATATTCATCACTCCGAGTGGCGAGGGCGTGAAGGTGGTCTTCAAGGCCAGAGAGGAATGGGGAAACCTTCAGGACAACGCCTACCAGATGGCCGAGATCCTCGGAATCCTCGACTACTGCGACTCGCAGACGAAGAACAGCGACCATGCCCACTTCATTCCTAAAGCAAGCGACGTGAAGTATATTGACTGGCAAGAGTTCTTCACTTACGAGAATCCCGTCTACGAACAGAAGTATGGTGAGGCCTACCGTCGTGGAGAGTCAGAACCTACTCAACCCCGTTGGCAAGAGTTAGAGCGACAACGCAGAGAATCACGTAAGCAGACGGCTGGTAAAGCATCCACGCAGATCATCGACACAACCCAGCCACAGGTAGAAACGCCAGTAGAATTATCTGAAGAAGACGAGGCCTTTATTAAGGTGCTCAACGAGTACTACGGGCCAAACCTGCCTCCTCACACGAAGCACGACCGTATGCAAACGGAGACTTCTCACTGGCTATGCTACTACAATGACAATGACCCGCAGAAAGCCATCGCTATGGCCAAACGCCTTGACTGGGTGAAAGAATGGAATCCGAACCCTGGCGAAGTGGAAGATCTGTGCCAGTCGGCTGCCAAGAAAAAACTACTGACACGCTATCCCAAGGCTCTGAAAGAGCTGATGGATAAGGCTGGCATCAATCTGGAGCAGCCTGTGGCTGTAGCCAATAATGTCAATCCGTTGGCCGTTCTGCCTTTCGAACGCTGGTGTGACACGATTGAGAGCTTCTTCGACGTGTATCCCTGTCTGCGCGAGGTCTGTGAACCTCATCCACGCCGTTTGTGGCCATTCCTGCTCTTTGCCTCTGCTGCCATGATGGGCACGTGCATGGATTTAACCTACTATTATTTTTATGCAAACAGAGGTGAGCGCACTCGTTTGAATTACATCATCTGGGGTGTGGGTGACCCGACGTCTGGCAAACACACGTTGGAGAGATTGATGGACCATCTGCTGGCTCCCATCATTTCGGAGGGTGAGATTGCCGACGATAGCACCAATACCTGGAAGAGTGAGACTGATGCTAAGGGTGCCAACAAGGAGAAGGATCTCAGGCCTGCGATTTACAACCGAATGTTTGGCTATCGCACGTCAAACTCTGAGTTTATTCGCAGTCTGATAAATTGCAAGGAGGAGGTGGACGGTGAAATGATGGGACGCCATATGGTAACCGTTTCGTCAGAGAAAGACCTTGAAATAGGCAAGACTGGCAGTTGGATATCAAAATCTAACATGATTCTGTTAAGTTTTCATGGTGAGTACGATGACCAGCACTACTCGAACAAACAATCGGTCAGTGGCCGTTATCGTGTCTTTTGGAATATGGTCGAGACCTTTACGCCACCCACGCTTACCAAGCTCGTGAATGAGAGGTCGGTCAATTCTGGTCTCGATACACGTACCGGAACCATCCCGATGGGTGAGGAAGATTTCAAGATGTTACCGTTGGGCGAAAAGGAAGACACCAAGACTGCTGAGTATAATAAGACATTGCTACAGTGGTCGTACAAGTTGGATCAGCGTCGAGGTGAGCTTCCTCTATGGCCTCTGGTCGAACACGTTCACAAGTGGTGCGATGACCGCCGTGCTATTGCCGAGTTTAACGACAGAGATAAGGCGGATTGGTTACTCGTAAAAAGATGCCCATATTACGGCATCAATGTCAGCGCCCCTTGGATAGATATGCGACATTGGGAAGAACGCGAAAAGACGGGCACCTACGTCATCGATGATCAAGACCTTGCGCTTTGTAATTTAGTACTTGACATCCAATATCGGACGCAGCATTTTTGGTACTACGAATTACATCGGCAGTATTACGAGAACCAGTTGAGGGATGCTGCCAAGCAGCGTCGCCGCACCAACAAGTTCGTCGAGTGCTTCCGTCAGTTGCCAGAGGAGTTTACCACCGAAAAGTTCGCTCAGGTATTTGGTTATGCCAATAACCGTTCTGGCCAGAAGACTCTTGAACGCCTGCTTGATGACAAAGCTATTGAGCGCACCATGCGAGGCAACTACAAGAAACTTGTTTCCGAACTATAGAAAGTAGGAAAGTAAGAAAGTAGACATTTTCACCTCTTCTTATCTCACAATGGGGACTGTCCCTGTTGTGAGATTTTTCTATGTGTCGTTATTTCGCCCTTGGTGAATGGCTTTGGTAGGTGTCTTGCCCGCCTGTACCGGAAACGAAGATAATGGTGTCGATGAAATAGAGATGGCCATCCGATCCCATCAGCACGTTGTTGGGAACAGCGTCGAAGATGTCGTAGTCGCCATTGGTGAAATAGTCCATTTCCTTGTGAAAACCAATCCGCTCCAATTCGTCGTCGATTTCCTGTTGGGTAGCCTCACGCTCGGAAACGATAAACGGCTGACTGAGCAATGCACATACCTGACCGTCACGGTTCTCTGCGAAGCCTAAGAGGGTATAAGCACAATCGGGGAAGAGAGAGTTGTGAACTTTCATCCGCTCAAAGAACGGCGTCAGGTTATCATCAGAATAACGGAAATCATTCAGTTTATAGACCAAGGTGCTGTCGTAAGATGCATAGACTTCATTTTCAGATCCACGGTCAGAGAATGTTCCCAAAGTGTCAACATCCTCAACCCAGCAATGATGGGCAATGGCCCAATCTTTCAATCTTGCGATTTGGACTCCCTTGCAAGACGTTGTTCCCGCAAGCGCCTGAACTGATTCAAGCACGCCTCTTGCGAAATCGGATGCTGCTGCCAATAGGCTACCGACTTCATCTTTTCCATTGTCACCTTGCGGTGGTATTCGTTGAGTGTCGTCATTGTTCATCCTTTCTGTTTTGCTATTTGAGTGCAAAGATACGAAGTTTATCTGAAAGTTGCAAAGAAATCGGCAATTATTTATAATAAGAAATAAACAATATTTAACGAAAATAATTGGCAAAATGTTTGGTAGTTTCAGGAAAAAGCTGTACCTTTGTAGCATAATAATAAAGCGGGAGGCGGTGACCCGGAGTAGTTCGCCGCGTAAGATCTAATACCATAAAAAACACAACAAAATGGCAAGATCAAACATTCCAATGGTCATCAACCTTCGTCAGAACACGAATGATGACTCAACGGCCTTCGGCAAGTGGTTCGCCGAGGTCGACGCCAAGGAGCCCTTGAACCTGAAGGGTCTGGCAAAGCACATGACGGAACACGGCAAGATCTCCTCTGAGGAGATGTGTAACCTGGTGCTCGGAGAGATGGTGAAGTGTCTTATTCACCTGGTACGCGAGGGACAGCCCGTGAAGCTCGACGGCTTCGGCACGTTCTCACCCTCTGTCGATGGTCAGGGCAACGGCAAGAACGACATCGAGACGGCCGTGGCCGGTGGTGCCGACGCGATGATCAACGGCATCCGCATCAACTTCACGCCCGAGAACACCAAGGGCGAACAGCTCACCTCGCGTGCGCTGAAGAAGGAGTGCGTCTTCGAGTGGGGCTACGTGGTGCAGAGCGTCATCCGCACCGTAGGCGGGAAGCAGAAGCGCTTCCAGAACAAGACGCCGATCAGCTACGTGCTCGCGCCGGAGGCGGACGGCAATGGCGGTGGCGGTAACGGTTAAGCCGAGAAAAGCGGTTGTTCAGACCACCCCGCCCTGACGGGCACCCCTCCTAACTCAGGAGGGGAAACAAAAACCAGACGGGACTTGCATCACGAGGGGATGCGGGTCCTGTTTTTTTGTTAGCCGAAGACGAAGCGGATGGATTCGAAGAGTTGGATGGCGAAGAGGTAGATGACGATGAGGGATGCGCCGCGGGCGATGCCGTTGCTGAGGGCGTCGAGGATGTCGGCCAGACTGCGCAGGCGGCCAGATACAAGGCCGAAAGTGACGGAGACAAGGCACACCCCAAAGGCGATGACAGGCACAAGGCTGCGGCTGAAGGCCGACGGGAAGAGATGGCCCGTGGCGGAGAGAAGGATAGCGTGGGGCGTCAGCGTAAGCAAGGCCAGGATGCCGAGGTAGATGACGAGGAAAACGAGGGAGACACGGAGGGCAAGGCGATCTCTAAAGGTGAAAGGGTGAGAAGGAGAAAAGGTGAAAGGGTGAAAAGGTGAAAAGGTGAAGAATCTGATCAGGCCGGACTTGCGGAGACTGCCCCAGGCAATAAGGCACAGGAGGAGCCACACGAGCAAAGGCGAGGCGAAGAGGGTCTGCCAGGAGCCGAAGAACCAGCGGATGCCCTCGCTGGAGATCAGCGAACGCACACCCTCCATCCTCGTGGCGGAGAGCAGCCAAGAGAGGATGAAGAGGAGAACTTCGGACAAAAGGAGAATAAGGCCAACCACCCCTAACCCCTCCTTGCTAAGGAGGGGAATACGTCGTTTGGTGTCCTCCTTGCTAAGGAGGGGAATACGTCGTTTAGTGTCCTCCTTACTAAGACGTTTGGATGCCTCTTTAGTCAGGAGGGGCTTACGGTCTCTTTCTTCGCTATTCTTCATCGGGATGGAGGTTGTCGATGTCGAGGATGCGGAGCTCGATGGCACGGACGACGAGACGCGTGGCATTGATGCCGCCGGTGCCCTCGGGGAAGAGTTTCTGGATGAGTTCGTTCTGACGTTTCTCAAGGCTCTTCACGCCGAATGGCATGCCGCGAAGATTGGTGATCTGCTCCTTGGTGTAGCCCAAAGCGAGGTGACGGAGGAAACGCTCGTCGTACTCGTCGATCTCGTAATTCACCAGCGCCTCCTGCTTGACGATCCTGCCGCTGACAGAGGCCTTGAAGCGCTCGACAATCTTCTCGAGGATGGGCTCGTTGAACACCAGTTGCTTGCCGTCCATCACGGCCGAGACATCGCGGCGGGTCAGCAGTTCGCCCGTCTTGAGGATGATGCCGTCGGCTCCGGCGTCGAGCACATCGACCCAGAGTTTCTCGTTCAGGATCTCACCCGTGAAGATGAGTACCTTGACATTGGGGTGGAGCTCCTTGGTGTGACGACAGATCTCCACGCCGACGGTGGTTGAGCCGCCGAGGCCGAGGTCGAGGAGTACGAGGTCGGGAATCTGCTGCTTGAGCAGGCGCCAGTAGGCAGGCTCCGTGTCTGCCGTGCCAATCACTTCCGCCTCAGGGATGTCGGAGCGGACAATACCGAGGGTGCCTTTGAGTTCGAGGGGCACATCCTCAACGATAATTACCTTAAATTTATCCATATACTTTTATCACTTGAATATTCTTTTTTTGAACCACGAATTTCACGAATTCTTGCGTCCCGATGGTAGCAAGCGGCAAAGCCGAGCGACACGAATTATTGGCTGCGCATACAATTAATTTAATTAGTTCAATTAGTTCAATTAGTTTAATTAGTTTAATTAGTGGTCGTTTTAATCTTAGCGGCGGGGAGGGTGATGACAATCACGCAAATGCCGTCGGCGAGTTCGGCGAAGATGCCGCAGCCGCGACGGTTGGTGGCCTCACCGTGGTCACGGACGATCTGACGGCAGAGCAGGAAGGGAATATGGGCCTTGGAGGGCGTGAAGAGATCGGCAGCCTGCTCGGGAGTGAGCCGGAGCTGCGGCATAGGGATGCGCACCTCGACGTAACGGTCGTCGCGGGGCGTGAACTGCTTATCGAGTCGCTGCTGGCCGTTCTGACGGCGCAGGATCTCGTAGAGGTAGCGGATGAGCGTCTCGTCGCCCAGCACACCGCCTTCGAGAGGCTTGAGATGGAGCGTGGCGCGTTCCACCTGTCGCATCGCCTGACTACTGAGCACGCCGTAGAGTTCGCGGTAGTAGCGGGTGACCTCGCCCAGGGCCTCCACATCACCAGCGTCGAGCAACTGACGGATGCGCGAGGGATAGTACATCGTCTCGTGCTTCAAGGCGGAGAGGCAGTTGTCGAGCACGGCGTTCGACACGTGCAGGTTGCCGTCTTCGAGTTCTGCCTTGCGGATGTCGTCGTCGAGCATCTCGAGGCTGTTCTGCCGCTGCTGTTCGCGCAGGAACCGGTCGTAGAGGCGATGGCGGTAGTAGAGCAGATAGTAGGCGGGGACGATGGCGAGCAAGAGGAGCACGAGCAGGATGACGGCGATGGTCTTGTTGGTCTGCGACTGCTGCATCGTGCGGCAGTAGTCACCGAGGGTGTTATCAGCCGACAGCTCCTTGAAGAGCTGGGTATAGATGCGGTTGTTGTAGCTGTAGAGCTGCCATTGGTGGAGGGCGAGGGCAGCGACGGCGCTCTCGTTGCGGATGTCGAGGATAACCTGGTAGTTGGTCTTCAGACTGTCGTGGAACCACTTGATCTCCGGGGCCATCAGCGAGGGGTTGCCCATCTGGCGCATGAGGTAATGGCCATTAGGTCGCAGCTGACGGTAGTAGGCGTTGAGGTAGTAGCGGCAGGAGTCGGCAAAGAAAAGCGTGCGCTCGTAGGTGCCGTTGATATTGGAGAAATAAGCCGAATCGGCAAAGGCTGATGCTTTCGCTAATTGATAATTGAGAATGGAGAATGGAGAATTATGATTACTATCGGGAGTTTGAGCAGAGGCTGGAGTATTCAATCCGAAAATCGTAAATAAAAGAATAATCATTCTTATGATTCCCTTGGGGAGGGTGAAGCTGATGCGGCTGCCTTGGCCGAGGGTGCTGGTGGCTCCCATCGAACAGACGGAGAAGATCTGGCTGACCTTGCGGTACTTCTCGATGATGCCCTTGCAGTTGAGAAGGCCGAACCTGTGAGAACTTTGAACTTTATGATTACCTTCAGAATCGATAATGGGTTTGGCATCAAAGAGATGGTCGAGCTGGTCTTGTGTCATACCCTGGCCGGTGTCTTCGACGGCGATTTCCACACGGTCGTCAAGGTCGCGGGCAGAAACGATGACACGGCCGTCCTTGGGCGTGAACTTGCGAGCGTTGTCGGCCAGTGTGTTGAGCATAAAGAGGGTGAGCACCTTGTCTGCTTTGACAACGGCTTCTGTTGGCTGCACCTCGAGGTCGATGCCCTTCATCTGGAACGATGTGCGTCCGCGCCCCAGCAGGTCGAAGAGCGACTGGAGAGGGAAGCTCTCGATATGCAGGCTGAGGTCACCCTGGCGCAGCTGTATCCAGTAGGTGAGCACCTCGTTGTAGTCGTTGATCTGGTCAGTCAACTCGCGGATATAGTCCATCGCCTCCTCACTCCTTACTCCTTCTTTCCTTTTCTCCTTCTCTCCTACTTCATGTATGATGCGGTCGATAAAGGGCGTGATGCTGTTGACGAGCGAGATCTTCGCCCGCTGTTCGAGGCTGAGCCGCTCGCCGTTCTCCACCCGCAGACGCTGTACGGCCAGCTGTTCGCGCTTCTGTTCGAAGAGGTCGTCGGGGATGTCCTCACGGCGTTTGCGACGGTTCATATGGTTGAAGAGCCAGAGCGAGAAGAGCAGCAGGATGATGGCGATGACGACGGCAATAAGCATGAGGTTCAGCTGCCCGGCGGTCTTCTCATACTGGCTGGCACGGGCCTCGAGCTGACGGTCCTGACGGGTGGTTTCCTGCAGGTCGAGGTAGAGGTTGCGGTTGTAGTCGCTCTGCGGCTTGTCGTCGATGGCGGCATAGGCCACGCTGAGCTGTTCGCGGATGGAAGCCACGAGGTCGGGGGCCTGATAGATGAGCGAGTCGGAGAGCGCCTGTTCGAGGTTGTAGAGCGCCGATTCGTAGTCGCCGATCTGTCGGAAACAGGAAGCGAGGGTACGATAGGCACCGGCAATCTGGTAGATGTCGCCATATTGTTCGAAGATGTTCAAAGCGTTCTCTGCGAGCCAGCCTGAGAGCATATCTTCGTCGACACCCTCGGGATTGATGAACTTCATCGCGGGCAGGTTGTCTTCGAGCAGCTGACGGCGGTAGTCTGGGTCCATCAGGTGCTCGGAGAGGGCCTCAAGGGCATTGGCGGCGAAGAAGGGGTAGTCACCCTGTCGGGCGATGAGGAAGCAGCGCATCAAGTGGTCGAACTCCTGCTGGTTGATCTCCTGCTGCGTGCCCTGCGTGATGATGCCACCCGCACCGATGTTATAGAGCCAGTTGAGCAGCTGGGCGGTGTCGCGCTGTACCTCGTTGGGATTGATGGCGTGGAGGGCCTCGATGGACTTTTTCTCCAGACCCACGTAATAATAATAGGTGGAGTTGACGATGGCGTACTCGCTCTCGGCATAGTGCAACCGGCGCAGCTGACGGGCTGAGAGCTGATGCCGCTCCTCGTTGATGCGACTTAAAGCGCCATCGGCCAACTGACGGTACTCATGGAACTCGCGGTTGCGCGAACGGCGCTGACAGAGACGCATGTGCTGCACGTAGGCCACCATGCGCTCCACCTGGTTGTCGCTCGTCTCCAGCACCTCATCCAGCAGCTTCTCCGCCTCGTCGTACTGCATGCGGACGATGCAGACGAAAGCCTGGTTGTTGCAAGCCTCCGCCCTACCCTCGCTGTAACCATCCGACAGTTTGTAGGCCCTGACGGCATTAGCCTGGGCCGAGTCGATGTTGCGGTAATGATAGGCATAAGACAGGGAATTCAACTTGTCCACGGTGCTCCTGTCGGGGCGTGAACAGGCTGAGATGAGAATGGTTGATATGACGAATAGCCAGAATTTCATGAGTAAGAATAGAATCCCCCCTGCCCATAAAGGCAGAGGGGACAGACGTTTATTATGCGCGAGCCTTGGCCACGTAGCCGAGTGCTTCCTTGCACTTGTCGGTCACGTACTGCCAGTCGCCGGCCTTCACCTTGTCTGAGGGGAACAGCTTCGAGCCCATGCCGACGCAGAACACACCGGCCTTGAACCACTTCTGCAGGTTCTCCTCCTCGGGAGCCACACCGCCGGTAACCATGATCTTCGACCAGGGCATCGGGGCCTTCAGACCCTTCACCATGTTCGGACCCACCACGTCGCCGGGGAACACCTTCGTCAGGTCACAACCCAGCTCCTGAGCCTTGCCAATCTCGCTGACGGTCATACAGCCCGGGCAGTAGGGAATGAGACGGCGGTTGCACACGGGGGCGATGTCGGGATTGAACAGCGGACCCACCACGAAGCAGGCACCCAGCTGGATGTAAAGGGAAGCCGTGGGAGCATCGACGACTGAACCGACACCTAATGCCAGTTCGGGGCACTCCTTGTCGGCCCACTTCACCAGTTCGCCGAAGATCTCGTGGGCGAAGTCGCCGCGGTTGGTAAACTCGAAGGCAAGAACGCCACCTTCGTAGCAGGCCTTCACCACATTCTTACAAGTCTCGAGGTCCTTGTGATAGAAGACGGGCACCATGCCGGTGTCACCGATCTTCTTCAGGACAGCTATCTTATCAAACTTTGCCATAATTATCGAAATAACAATAATGTAATATCGGACTATCTCTGGACACGACCGCTGGCATTGCCGCCAGCCAGACTCTCTACTTCATCTACAGATACGAGATTGAAGTCACCATTGATGGTGTGCTTCAGAGCAGAAGCTGCCACGGCGAACTCGAGAGCCTCGCCCTGGGTAGCCTTTGTCAGCAGACCGTGGATCAGACCGCCGGAGAACGAGTCACCACCACCCACACGGTCAATGATCGGATTGATCTCATAACGCTTAGACTGATAGAATTCCTTACCGTCGTAGATCAGGGCCTTCCAGCCGTTATACGTAGCGCTGAACGACTCACGAAGCGTAGAGACGACATACTTGAAGCCAAACTCCTGCATCATCTGCTTGAAGATGTCCTCGTAGCCGGCAGCATCAGTCTTGCCACCCTCCACGTCAGCGTCGGGCTTGAAGCCGAGGCAGAGCTCTGCGTCCTCCTCGTTGCCAATGCAGACATCCACATATTTCATAAGCGGGCGCATGATGCTGATGGCCTTCTCTGAGGTCCACAGCTTCTTGCGGAAGTTCAGGTCAACAGAGACGGTCACGCCGTGACGCTTGGCTGCCTCACAGGCCAGCTTCGTCAGTTCGGCTGCCTTGTCAGAGATGGCGGGTGTGATGCCGCTCCAATGGAACCAGGATGCACCTTCCATCACCTTGTCGAAGTCGAAGTCTGCGGGGGAAGCCTCTGCGATGGATGAGTGTGCACGGTCGTAAATCACCTTCGAGGGGCGCATCGAGGCACCCGTCTCGGCATAGTACAGACCGATACGGTCACCGCCACGGGCGATGAACTCCGTGTTGACGCCATAACGGCGCAGGGCGTTGACGGCAATCTGTCCGATCTCGTGCTTCGGCAGTTTGCTGACGAAATAAGCCTCGTGGCCATAGTTAGCCACCGAGATAGCCACGTTAGCCTCACCACCACCGGGGATGATGCGGAATGATTCACTCTGAATGAAACGGTCGTTTCCTTGCGGAGACAGGCGGAGCATAATCTCGCCCAATGTTACGATTTTAGCCATTTTTCTTTTTCCTTGTTTTAATATGTAAGTAAACTAATTTTCGTTTGCGACCACAAAGATAGCAACTATTTCTGACTTGAACAAATATTTTAAGGGATTTAAAGGAAAAAAATACGGAAACGATTACATGATTTCGTTTACG
>JAEEGJ010013367.1_pt1 | contig 19925 bp, 17 predicted proteins | sample 8958761 | NCBI WGS metagenome assembly JAEEGJ01 (sample SAMN16246546, study PRJNA631951) | gut metagenome | biome: gut microbiome; feature: rumen; material: RS-attached | host: Bos | place: Iran: Karaj | collected 2018-10 | reverse complement strand
GAGACCATAGAGAACAACGGCAAACCTCAAGAAGCCATCCGCCTGATTTACAACAATGGCGACCTGCTCTATGTGAGCATCCACTCGCTGCACCGCATCGCCAAATACAGCAGTAAGGACGGCACCGAGCCCAAACTCAGCACCCTCGGCAGCGGCGCATGGAACCGCCTGAAAAACAAGACCAAGAGCAAGGTCAAAGACATCGCGCGTGAGCTTATCAAACTATATGCTGAGCGCAAACGCACGCCTGGCTTCAAGTTCTCGCCCGACAACTACCTGCAAAACGAGTTGGAGGCTTCGTTCATCTACGAGGACACCCCCGACCAGCTGAAAGCCACCAACGACGTGAAACGCGACATGGAGAGCGAGAATCCCATGGACCGCCTCGTATGCGGCGACGTCGGCTTCGGCAAGACCGAAGTCGCCATGCGTGCCGCCTTCAAGGCCTGCTGCGACTCGAAACAAGTGGCTGTGCTCGTGCCGACAACGGTACTTGCCCTACAACACTACCACACCTTTACCGAACGCTTCGACGGTTTCCCCGTCACAATAGAATACCTCAACCGCTTCAAGACCACCAAACAACAGAATGAAATCCTAAAACGCCTCGAAAAAGGCGAAATCGACATCATCATCGGGACGCATCGCCTCACGGGAAAAGATGTGAAATTCAAGGATTTGGGCTTGCTCGTCATCGACGAGGAGCAGAAATTCGGCGTGGCTGTGAAGGAGAAACTGAAAGAGATGAAGGCCAACGTCGACACGCTGACCTTGACCGCCACACCTATCCCGAGAACCCTGCAGTTCTCCATGATGGGTGCCCGCGACCTCAGCGTCATCACTACTCCACCGCCCAACCGCTATCCTGTGCAGACTGAACTTCGCGGCTTCGACGGCGAGCTCATCCGCGACGCCATTCAGTTTGAACTCGCCCGCAACGGACAGGTCTTCTTCATCCACAACCGCATCCAGAACATCATGGATGTGCACGACTTCATATTGAAGTATGTGCCAGGTGTACGCATCGCCGTCGCCCACGGTCAGATGGAAGGTTCCAAGTTGGAGAAAATCATGCTCGACTTTATCAACGGCGATTACGATGTGCTACTCTGCACCACCATCGTGGAGTCGGGTTTGGACATCCCCAACGCCAACACCATCATCATCAACGACGCGCACCGCTATGGCCTCAGCGACTTGCACCAGCTGCGCGGACGTGTGGGCCGGTCTAACAAGAAGGCTTTCTGTTACTTGTTGACGCCTCCCCTCAATACTTTGACCCAAGAAGCCCAAAAACGCCTTCGCGCTTTAGAGGAATTCTCCGACCTTGGAGAAGGCATCAGCATCGCCATGCGCGACTTGGACATCCGTGGCGCGGGCAACATCCTCGGTGCCGAACAGAGTGGCTTCATCAACGACATCGGCTTCGAAACCTACCACAAAATCCTCGACGAGGCCATCCTCGAACTGAAAGAGACTGAGTTTCAAGATATTTTCGATAAGGAAGAGGAGAAATCGTATGTCGCCGACTGCACCATCGAAACCGACATGGAGGTGCGATTCCCCGCAGACTACATCAACTCGACACAGGAGCGTGTGAGCCTCTACAGCGAACTCGACCGCACCAAGACCGAGGAGAGCCTGATGAAATTCACCGACCACCTCATCGACCGTTTCGGCCCTATCCCCAAGCAGGTCAACGACTTGCTCAACACAGTACGTCTCCGCTGGATTGCCAAGGACTTGGGCTTCGAAAAGATACTTTTGCGTCACCACAACATGACGGCCTATTTCGTTAGCAACCAGGCCTCAAAATACTTCGAGAGCAGCACCTACATGCAGATCATGCAGTACATCATGAGCCACCCGAAGCGTACCGCACTCAAGGAAACCAACGATAAGCTGCAACTCACCGTCAAGGAAGTGGAAACAGTGACACAGGCACTGCAGCTGTTGCGCGAAATGCAGACTATCAATTGATGTTTACTTATCCTTAAAAACGAACAGACTTATGACTGGACCTCAATTGCTCATCCTAACCATCATTGTTGCACTTGTAATCGCTTTCATTATCACGATGATCGTGCTCAACAGCCACACCAAAAAGATGTTCTCCACAAATGCCAGGTTGGTGAACAACCAAAACATCTTGTTGGAACAAAACAAGAGGCAGGAAAAAGACAAAACCGAGTTGAAAAAACGAATCAACGAATTGGAGGAAGAACTGAAGTGCCAAACAGGAGATGAAGTGGCTCAATTGAAGGAACAGACTCGCGAGTACCGCGAGAACATAGAGCTGACCGCCGACATGAGCGATGATGATCTGATGGCTTGGATAGACCAAAAGATGGACGAGATGCGGCTCTATACCGACACCAACCTCACCTTGAAAACCTTGGCGAACACCTTGGGGCTGACGCAACGGCGGCTAGGGTCTTTGTTCAAAAACCATCCAAAATATGCCAGTTTAGGCGACTATCTCAACGAGAAACGCGTCTTGTTGGCCTGTAGGCTGTTGCACGAGAAACCCAACTGGACCATCGAGGCCGTTGGAACGGAGGCAGGATTCGGCAGTCGCCGCACTTTCCAAATGGAAATGAAACATCGCTTCGGCATCACGCCATTGCAATACCGGCAGGGAATGGAGAATACCGCATATCAAGAAACGCCTCAAAGTTCAGATTAACACCCGCCGCTGCATCCAAGCATAAATGACAATGACGGCAATGGTGGAAACTTCCATAACCAAATTGACCCAAACCGACTCCAAACCTATCAGGAACGAAACAACAGGCACAATGCTGGAAATGAGGATGTAAAGCGCCATCCAAATGCCCACCTGCCGAAGCCGACCGCGATAGCTGAACGCAATGGCACAGCCCAAAGGCAGATAAACGAGCATCAGTGAAACGGCTACAGGCAGTCCGACAACATACATGATGGACGGAATCATTTCTGTAACAAGCCCAACCAAGTTCAACGCAATAACCACCCACCACCACACCGTGAACGGACGATATAACGGTTTTGTGCCTCTCAACAGCCCAAAATACATCACCAAGGCCCCAAAGGTCTGGACAATGCTTCGCACCCATGAAAGGTGAGCATCATCCATCCAGTGCATCAGCGGCGCATAGTTGACGACAGCCTGCAAAAGGTAGCACACAAAAGCCGCCTCGATGAGCCAACGCGGCAAGCCACTGTCTACATGGTTCACAAGACACAGGCTTTCAATACTTTCCACCTTTTCGATAGGGGTTTGTTCCTTTGTTTCCATGACCGCAAAAGTACGGTTTTTGCCGCAATGTTCAGAAAAAATGCGATATTTGTCTACAAAAAAAAACAATTTGCCCGGCCTCCATATAGTTTAAGAAGGTCGGGCAAATAAAAAAGAAGCTACTTACCGATGCTTAATTAACCGATAAGGTAAAGCTATAGTTCACTCTATCAGCATGAGTGCTGATAAAATCGAGGAATTGTTGTCTGGCATGGAACTGACTCGCCCTTTGAGAAGGCGTTGCACTAGTTCCTGACTTGATAGAGCCAAGTGTACCAAAAATAATCAATCCTTCCTCAGGAAGTTCATTCTCATTGTAAGTAACTGTTCCTTCCAGTTTGGCTTCAAAAGGAGTTTTAACACTGATTTCCTTTGTCCAAGGCAAAGTGGGATCATTCACTTCAACCATCGTTCCATCAGCATCCTTGTATTTGAAAGTATAGTGGAAGTAAGGCGAAACGGTTAGTGTTGCTGATGAATTCGAATCCTTCATAACGTTATCCATTGTGTAAACCACCGTCTTCGTCGTCTCGGTAGGAGTCGAAGGCGTGTCGGGTGTTGGTTGCGGATTGTCTTTCTTGCAGCCCGTGAGCATCAGACCACCGATAAGCAGGGTGGCGAGCAGAAATGATAATTTCTTCATTTGTTTGATTTTTGTTTGTTGAACATAATATATAAAAGTGTTCATAAGTAACGCCTTACCCATCAATTAATGGATAAAGTGTAGTTAAATTCTAACATTTGGGAATTTATGGCGAAGTATTCGAGGAAATCCTCTTTGTCTTCAAAATACTTTCCCGTAGCAGGTTTCGTTTGATTCTCTGGACTTTGTTCGATGGAAGCAAGCGTACCGAAATAAACGGGAGAAGGAATTTCGCTTTCATTGTAGGTAACCTTACCTTTCAGTTGGGCTTCAAAAGGAGTCTTCACACTAATTTCCTTGGTCCAAGGCAACGTTGCGTCAGTAACTTCGACCATTTTCCCGTCAGCATCCTTATAGGAGAAAGTGTAATGGAAGCATGGCGAAATCGTGTGTGTAGTCAACGCACCTGTAACATCGTTCATAGTTTGGAAAGTATTGTTTACCTTATAGACAAACGTCTTCGTCGTCTCGGTAGGAGTCGAAGGCGTGTCAGGTGTTTGCGGATTGTCTTTCTTGCAAGCCGTGAACATCATGCCACCAATAAGCAGGGTGACGAGCAAAAACATTACTTTTTTCATAATGAAATTGACTTAAAGATTAGGATTCTTTATATCTCTGTTCCTATAGTTATTAACGTCCGATTTCCGTCGAGTAGTTAAATTTCAAGACATTAGGATCATCAGATACAAATTGAATAAAACCTTCCTTCAAAAAAGGTACGACATATGCAGCATGATGGAATTCCTTTCCATTCACTAAGAGGGAATAGACTCGGCCGAAAACCACAGCTTCGGGAAGATCTGCTTCGTTGTATGAGGTTTGGCCTTCGATTTTGGCAGTGAAAGGAAGGGTAACAGTGAGTTCAGGAGAAGTCCAAGGCAGGGTAACATCGTTAACCTTGACCATTTGACCGTCAGCTCCTAGATAAGAAACAGTGTACTTGAAGCAATTCGAAACTGTTAGCGTATCCATATTGTTGCCAAGTTTGTAAACCACTTTGGTGGTTTTCGACTCTGGGTCGGGTGTAGGTTTCGGGTCATCTTTTTTGCAGCCCGTGAACATCATACCACCAATAAGCAGGGTGGCGAGCAAAAATGATAATTTCTTCATTTTTTAGTAATTTTTAAGTAGGTTAATTAAAGATATGATTTAGAATACTACTCAACTCTACCGCTGAGGCTGAAACTCACCGCATCAGGATTTTGCGAAATGTATTGCAAAAAACCAGCCTTCGCAAGGGATGCAATTATATCCTCTCCATTGGCAATCGGCCTATTTCCAGAAACGATACTCGTAATTTGCCCAAAACCAACTTGATCGGGAAGTTCTTCCTCTTTATAAGTGTACTTTCCTTCCATCTTGGCATCAAAAGGCAGCGTCACCGTGAGTTCGGGTGAAGTCCAAGGCAAGGTGACATCATTCACGATAACCTTGTTACCATCAGCACCAACATAAGTGATGGTGTATTTGAAGCAATCGGAAGTGGTGAAAGACCCATAAGTGTTGCCGACCATATAGGTCACTTTGGCAGTTGTAGGTGTTGGCGTCGGATCAGGAGTTGGTTGCGGGTCGTCTTTCTTGCAGCCCGTGAGCATCATTCCACCGATAAGTAGGGTGGCGAACAAAAATGTTACTTTTTTCATTTGTTTGAATTGTTAGTTGAACATTATTTAATTAAGGTGGTGCAAAAGTATCGAATTAGGTATTGCGAAAGGCATCACTTGCTTTGACGAAAGGCCAAAAATCGGGTATTCTGCGCAAAATCGGGTATTCTGCGCAAAAAAAGCCATCAAAACGAAGAGCATATACTATTCACTTTCCCAAAAATCCGCACCCTTTGCACCAATTTCCTTCGGATCAAAGACAGGTTCCTTGCCTTCCTTCTTCTGCCGCTCGTAGGATTTCAGGGCCTTAAAAGCTTTGGGTGATAGGAGCAGGATAGCGATGATATTCACCCAGGCCATGGTGCCCACACCGATATCGCCAAGATCCCACATCGCTCGCGCCTCATGCAATGAGCCGAAGAACACCATGCCCACCACACCAAGGCGCAGCACCCAAATCAGGACATGCTCCTTGCGGCCTTTACCAAAGAGATAGACAAGATTCGTCTCGGCATAGTAATAATATGCCATGATGGTGGTGAAGGCGAAGAAAAACAGAGCAAACGAAACGATGATGCCGCCCCAGTTGGCGCCCAACAGCGTACCCAAAGCAGCGGAGGTATAACTCACATCAGGCGCACCCAGTTCCACACCCTCGGCTGTCACAAGGAGATTGCCCGAAGCATCAAATACATTATAGGTCTTGCAGGCCAAAATCATCACAGCAGTGGCGGTGCACACCAACAAGGTGTCGATATACACTGAAAACGCCTGCACCAGTCCCTGCTTGACGGGATGCGAGACCTTAGCCGCGCCCGCAACGATGGCACCCGTGCCTTGTCCTGCCTCGTTAGAATAGATGCCACGCTTCACACCCCAAGCGATGGTGCTGCCCAAGATACCACCCAAGGCTTCTTTCATGCCGAAAGTACTACGGAGCATATCCATGAAGACCGTAGGCACCTCACGGATATGGAAGCCCAACACAACAAGGGAGAGCAAGACATACAAGACTGCCATAAACGGTGCTACAATCTGAGCCACATTGGCGATACGCTTCACACCGCCCATTACCACGAGACCGATGAGCAGAGCAACGATGGCACCTGCCCAAGCCGGGCTGATGTGGAAGGTATTGGCAAACGAGATAGCAATGCCGTTGGACTGCACCGGCGGCAGAAACAGGCCACAAGCCAGCACCGCGATAACGGCAAACAGCACGCCTAGCCATTTGCTGTGCAAACCCTTCTCGATGTAATAGGCCGGACCGCCACGGAACTGACCTTTGTGTTCTTCCTTATAGATTTGCGCCAATGTAGCCTCAGAGAAGGCCGAACCTGCGCCCAAAAAAGCGATGATCCACATCCAGACGATAGCTCCAGGGCCACCATAGCCAATGGCCGTGGCCACGCCCACGATGTTACCCGTGCCCACACGCCCCGACAGTGCCATGGAGAACGCCTGAAACGAAGTGATACCTGTCTTCTGGCTCTTGTCCGTCGAGAAGAGTAGCCGCGCCATCTCGCGCAGACGGCGCACCTGCACGAAGCGCGTACCGATGGAGAAATAGAGACCCGCCAAGAGACAGATGGCCACTAAGGCTGGGCTCCACACCCATCCGCTGATTGTTTGTATGATTTGTTCCATAGTAAATTGCTATTTTGAGACCTCAAAAATACGTTTTTAATCTAAAGCAAAACTTATTTAGCCATAAAAAACGATTTCGTCATCCAAATAATTCATCCATCACAACCTCTTTCTGCACGATGCCACTATGTTTGCCGTAGGCCACACCGTATGTGGTAATCAAAGTCAAATGGACAGTCTGCTTCTTCAACAAAGTCTTCTTTAACGTCTCTATGCGATTGCGAAGTTTAGCTTCTTCATCCTTTTCGATGGTATATGTACTTCCTGTAAATTTCATCTCACAAAGATTAACTACATGGTCATCACGGATGATAAGCAGGTCGATTTGCGCCCCGGCTTTTTGATCATCACCTTTGACATTCCAAGCTGAAATGCTGGACTTTACGCCTCCAATTTCCAAAGCTTGCTTGATTTGGTTGATATGTTGCCAACAGACTTCCTCGAATGCCACGCCATGCCATGCACCCATGATGTTGGAAGTGATGTTGTCGGTCATAAAGCTGACATCCGAGAGATTTGGCTCAACATATTTCACCCAAAACAAGCAGAAATTGTCGGCCAATTTGTAATATTCCCCTTTGCCTTGTATTCCATACGGTGTGTAACGGAAAACAAAATCGCTTTCCGCAAGGGCCTTTAAGGTGTCAGTAAGCCCTCCGCCAAGAGGTAATCCTGTGGCATTGGCTATTTCCTCACGAGTGAAACCGCTATGCCGCTTGGCCAACAAGCGAATAATCTTTTTGCAATCCTCTGGGTTACCAAAAACGGCATTGAAAAGTCGATTGAACTCATCTTTCAAACGAGGATTTTTGCCAAATAGCAACTTGTCGACATTGCGCTCAAAACTCAGTCCTTTCTCAAAATAACTGAGATAATAGGGTATGCCACCAAACACCATGTAAGTCTGGACAATGTTGTAACGCGACAACTCTACCTGCGAATGAGCAAAATACTCCTCACATTCTTTCAGCGTGAATGGCAGCAACTTGATTTCATCTGTGAGCCGTCCATACAGGCCGCCACGGCTACGCGAAAGATTGCCAAGAATCCAAGAAGTAGCACTACCACAAACAACAAGCATCATATTGTCGCGACGGCTGCACCATCCGTTCCAAAAGTTCTCAAAAGCCGACAAAAACCCAGAACGAGGCGTGTCCATCCAAGGCAACTCGTCAATGAAAACTACCTGCCGACTTCCATCATCAAGTTTGAGAAGCAACTGCTCAAGTTGGTAGAAAGCTTCCATCCATGATTTAGGCATTGCAAAACCTTCCAGTCCGTGACTGAGCAACGAGAAATAAAAACTCTCCAACTGCACTTTCATACGGCTCTTTCCCTTTTCTTGGTCAACAGGCGAAACCCCAGTGTGTTGAAATGTGATGCGGCCTTTCAATGCTTGGTTGATGAGGAAAGTCTTGCCAACACGACGCCTTCCATATATAGCGATAAACTCAGACCTATCGCTGCGATAATGCCTTTCTATCTCCTCAACCTCTGATTTTCTTCCAATTATGTAACTCATTGCATTTATATTTCGCCGCAAAGATATAAAAACTACATGAATCGGCAAAATATAATATATTATTTTCTGCCGATTTCACATGTTTTTATATAGAATCGGCAGGATATAGTATACTATTTCCTGCCGATTCCTGTAATTCTTAAGGCTTTTTGCTTTGGATTACCTCGTCAAGCAAGCATCCAGATCCTTCACCAAGGCTTCCTTGTCAAGATGCTGACCGATGAAGACGAGCTTCTGCATGCGGTCGCCATAGGTGTCGTCCCAATCGCGGCGGAGGGTGGGTTCGCGGTCCATCATCATGGCCAACTCGTTGGCAGGCATGGTGGCAAACCACAAGCCTGCATCGCGCAGCTGCACTTGCTTGCCCGCCTGCTCGAAGATATAGCAGTTGTCCATCTCGTTCTTGAAGTAGCAGATGCCCTTCACACGAATGACGTTCTTCGGCATCTTGCGTGCCACAAACTCATCGAAACGCGCCATATTGAACGGCTCACGACGATAATACACAAAGGTGCCAATGCCGTATTCCTCAACCTCGCCGCCTTCGTGGTCGTGGTGATGGTGGTGGTGATGGCCGTGCTCATCTTCCTCGTCATCATCGTCATGGTCGTGATGATGGTGATGCTCGTGTTCGTCCTCGTCATCATCGTGATGATGGTGCTCATGTTCATCATCATCGTCATCGTCTTCAACGACAGCGCCTTCCACTTCCTTGATCCAGGTGGCGGAGGTGGCCACCTTGTCGAAGTCGAACATCTTGGTATTGAGGATCTTGTCGAAGTCGACATCGCCATAGTCGCAGGTAATGATTTCGGCGGTGGGCTGCAAGGCGCGGATGATGCTCTTCACGCGACCCAACTCCTCAGGCGTGACCTCCGAAGCCTTGTTGAGCAAAATGATATTGCAGAACTCAATCTGCTGGATGACAAGACTTTCCAAGTCATCCTCGGCCAGATTCTTCTTCATCAGATCATCACCGCAGGCAAACTCGCTCTGCATACGCAGTGCATCGACCACGGTCACAATGCAGTCAAGAATCGGAATACCGTCCTTGGTGAGTTGCCATGCCATGTCGGGGAAGGAACAGATGGTCTGGGCGATGGGTTCCGGCTCGCAGATGCCACTAGCTTCGATGACGATATAGTCAAACTTCTGCATCACGATGATCTCATGCAGCTGTTGGATAAGGTCCATCTTCAAGGTGCAGCAGATGCAGCCGTTCTGCAAGGCGACCAAACTGTCGTCTTTTTGGCCTACCACTCCACCTTTTTCAATCAAATCGGCATCAATGTTGACCTCACCTATGTCATTGACAATCACGGCGAATTTGATGCCTTTACGATTGTTCAATATCTTGTTGACCACTGTGGTCTTGCCGCTACCGAGGTAACCGGTAAGCAGCAATACGGGAATATCTTTCTTCATTTTACATGCTTTTTTAAACGGGGTGCAAAGGTAAGAAAATTCAAGATTTAAAGATTCAAAATTCAAGATTTAAGATTTTCACTACTTTTGCAACTTAAATCACATCATTATGAGTAAACAAGAAGACTATAAACTCCTCCTTTCGCAAGTAAAGGCGATGGTAAAAGACGAGAGCGACGCTGTCGCCAATATGGCCAATGTGGCCGCACTAATCCAAGAGGCCTTCCACTTCTGGTGGACGGGCTTCTACCGTGTCATCGGCGAGCAACTTGTGCTCGGTCCCTTCCAAGGCCCCGTAGCTTGCACCCGCATCGGCTTTGGCAAGGGCGTGTGCGGCACCAGTTGGAAAGAGCGCAAAACCATCGTGGTTGAAGACGTCGAGCAGTTCCCTGGCCACATCGCTTGCAGTAGCGAGTCAAAGAGCGAAATCGTAGTGCCTTTATATAAAGGAGAAGAAGTCATCGGCGTGTTGGACATCGATAGCGAAAAATTGGCCACTTTTGATGCCGTCGACAAGGAATGGCTGGAACAGATTGCCGAGGTAGTTTCAGCTGCGATAAGCAAATAATCTTAGCTTTAACGTGGAACACGGGCCCTTCGACAGGCTCAGGGGCCCGCTGACTCACATTACTATAACCTCAGATAATCCGCACGAATCACGCCATCGAGGAACTCCGACGGCACCATCGTTTTGATGGCCTTAACAACGATGTTCATCATACGCTCGTGCACATAGTCCTTCCTGAAGGCCAAGCCTATCGTTCGCTGAGGCTCAGGGTTGACAATCGGCCTTATATTGGCCTTCACCGACTCTGGCAGCAAATGCAAGTGCGACTCCGGCACAATGGTAATGCCCCCATTTTCGTTGACAATTTGAATTAGGATGCCCACACGGCCACCTTCATACAGTTTGTCGTAAGTAATCTCCTCCTCCGACCTCACCTTCGAACGGTCAATTAGCCTCACGCCGTCTTTCATCGTCCATACCTTATGTTCCAGCAGGTGCTTTCGCTCAACGCTTTCCGCTTGATACAAGGCATCTTGTGGCGAAACATAGGCAAAAAAACGCTCATGATACAGCGGCACCTCCAGCAAATCGGGGTCGTTGACGGGATAGGTGATAATGCCCATGTCGACCTCAGCTTTTTTCAATTTGGTAATGATAGTCGCTGTAATCATCTCCTCCACCCGAAGACGAATCGCTGCGTTTTTTGTCCGCATGTAATGGAACAGACCTGGCATCAACACGGGCGCTACTGTCGTTGTCATGGCTATGCTGAGGTCGCCCGATGATTGTTCCTTCTCCGTGCGGGTCAGTTCCAGCAACTGCTTGGTGTGATAGACCGCCATCTTTGCCTCGTCAATCACCTTCAGGCCCATTTCGGTGACTGTGACAGGGTGTGTGTCGCGATTGAAGATTTTGATATCCAGCTCCTCCTCCAGCTTCTTAATCATCAGACTCAGTGTTGATTGCGTCACACCGCAGGCATCAGCCGCGTTCACAAAATAGCCGTGCTGTTCCACGGCGATGATGTATTCCAATTGTTGCAGCGTCATCTCTTTATTGATTTTATCAATGCAAAGATAAACATTATTGTATTGACTCATAAAGTTTTCCCCAATATTTTTGCTGTCATCATTTTAAACCGAACAAAAATGAAGAAATGGAATACCACTATCCGTTATGCAGGCTTCTCCTTGATAGGTGTTGCGATACTTATGTTTATCTCAGCATTCATCGCTTTCAGGAACGACATGGACGACAGTTTCAATCCTTTGGCCTTTTCTGGCATGGCCTCGCTTCTCAGCGGTTTTTTTGCCATCATCGGCACCAAGCCCCAAGAAAAGATGACCATTGAGGATGGTTTCCGCATCGTCACGGGTTGTTGGATTGCTGCTTGCATCTTCGGAGCTATTCCTTATCTTTTGTTTGGCGGAGAGTTTACCGTCATCAACGCTTTCTTTGAAAGCGTCTCAGGCTTTACCACAACAGGCGCTTCCATCCTCAATAACATCGAAGCGCTTCCCAACGGCATGCAGTTTTGGCGCATTGCCACGGCCTGGATGGGTGGCATTGGCATCGTCACCTTGGTTTCATTGGTCATCTCCGGGCAGCATGACCGTCATTCCGTTTTGGCCAGCGCTGAACTGTCGGACCTCGCCAAATCATATTATGGTGGGCGGAAAAAGCATTTCGTCTATAGAATGATTGTCGTTTATCTGATCATAACTTCTGTTTCTGCCATTGCCTTACGCCTCACGAAAATGCCTTGGTTCGATGCCACTACTTTGGCCATGTCGGCCTGCAGCACCTGCGGCTTCTGCACCAAAAACATCAGCGTAGGCTTTTACGACAGTTGGGTCGTCTAAGCCATCCTTTGCATTGCCATGCTGATGGGTGCCACCAATTTCAGCCTGATGTTCTCGACAGTTTGGCCCGACAAAGGCAACCGCAAGACCCTATTTAACACACAAGTCGTACGATGGTTTTTGGTACTTGTCACCATTGCCATCCTCGCCGTCACGGCCAACCTGTACTTCAATGGATATTGCACTTCTTCCCCGAAGGCTTTACGTTTGGCAGCTTTCCAAGTCTGTTCGCTATCGACAACGACGGGCTTCGCCACCGCCGACACCAACCTATGGCCAACGGGTAGCATGGCTATTCTATTGCTTTGCTCTTTGGTCTGTGGATGCTCTGGTTCCACCTCGGGCGGCATGAAAATGGACCGTTTTGTCATCGTCGTCAAGAGCCTGAAAGGCATGGTGAACTCACTTATTGGGTTCAAAAATGTCAACCGAATCAAACTAGACGGACAGGTAAAGACAGAAGAAAACGTCATCTCGATTTTGGCCTTCATGGGCACATATATCCTTATCATTGCCATCGGCTCCCTCATTTTCGCCCTCAGCATGGACTACAAGACCTCACTCACGGCTTCGATTGCCTGTATAGGCAGCGTCGGTCCTGGTTTCGGTGAAGTCGGTTCAATGGGCAACTATGCTGGTTTTTTAGGGTTCCAGAAAGTGGCAGCTATGCTCATCATGCTCTTAGGCCGCGTCGAAATCTTCCCCATGCTGATTGCCATCAGAAGCATTTTCCGCCGTTGATTCTTGCACAATTCAAGAAAAATGCTGTTCTTTGCATCTCTTACAAAGAGATCAACCTATGAAAAACATCATCCGGAGGATTCTTGTATATTTGAGATCCCTCATCCACCTCTCCGACGAGATCGACTATGAGAATGCCAGTGCGTCTATCCGCAAAAACATCGCCTTCAAAGACACCAATGTCTTCATTTTGGCCTGCGCCATCATTATTGCCTCGGTGGGTTTGAATGTCAACTCCATCCCCGTCATCATCGGCGCCATGTTGATTTCACCTGTGATGGGGCCAATTCTGGGCTTCGGTCTTGGTCTCGGTACTGAGGACAACCACCTCGTGAAGGACTCTCTGAAGAATTTCGGCGTGATGGTCATCATCAGCATCATCGCCTCTTCCCTATTCTTTCTGCTCAGTCCATTGAGTTTAGCCAATCCGTCAGAACTTTTAGCACGTACCAACCCTACCATTTATGACGTGCTCATCGCCCTCTTCGGTGGTTTAGCAGGCATCATCGAGACCTCGCGCAAGGACAAGGGCAGTGTCATCACAGGAGTGGCCATCGCCACGGCACTGATGCCACCACTTTGCACTGTCGGCTACGGTATTTCCATCTGGAAAGGACAAGTTATTTTCGGTGCACTCTACCTCTTTATCATCAACAGCATTTTCATTGCCTTAGCCACTTTCGCTGCTGTGAAATACTTCCGTTTCCCCATCGTTGAGGCCTCAGGCGAAACGCGTACACACCTACCCAAAGCAGCAGTCTACATCATCCTCGCTATCGTTTTGGTTCCCAGTATTATAACCGCTATCAACACAATCAAGGAGAACAATTTCAACATCCATGCCGAAAAGGTGGTAGCCGAAAACAAGAATCTTGGCAAATGTTTCATCTACGACCATAAGACCACCTATTCGCGAAAAGCACCTAAGCTGGAACTCTTCCTAGCCGGTGAAACATTGACCGAAGAAGCCAAAAAGAAACTGTATAACAGTGCGGAAGCATACGGCATCACACGCAGCCAAATCGTTTTCCACGAAGACGCCACCAGCATGCGACAAGATCTCTCTGAAACAGAAATCGTGAAAGGCATCTACGAACATTCTGACCAACAAATCAAGATGTTGAACGACAGCATCGCCAAATTGACGGCTACGCTTTCCGACTATCAATCGAAAGAGATTCCTGTCGATGCCATTTCCAAAGAGCTGTTCACACAATACCCAAACATCATTGAGGTCAGCCTTAGCCGAGGTGCATCAATCAATGTATCCGACAGCATTGCCTCCGAACAGATCATAGCCTTCATCACCACACAACAACCCATGCCTATCGAGAACCACGACCGCATTGAACGATGGCTGAAGGTTCGTTTAAAGAACGAGAATGTCGTGGTGGTGAATCAAGTGGAGGAATAACAATAAAAGCCGCTATTTAGCGGCTTTCTTATTGATTCTGTGGAGATTACCGGACTCGAACCGGCCACCTTCAGATTGCGAACCTGACGTTCTACCAGATGAACTAAATCCCCAATTCCGATATGCTCAGTGACCTAAGCGGCTGCAAAAGTACAATATTTTTCCCAATCTGAACAAACTACGGGAAATAAATGTAATTTTGCCAACCATTTAGAATAATCGTATATAAAACCATACTACAATGACTATTGAAGACTATATCATTTTTAGGGTCAACGCACTGCTCCATGCCCACGATGCTAAAATCATGATGCGCTTAGAAGGCGGTATGAGCAACTACACCTACGTCGTTGAATGCCAAGGCAAAAAATACACCTATCGCGTGCCTGGCAAGTTTGCCGAAAAGTTCGTTGACCGCGAAGAGGAATGGGCCAACATTCAAGAGGTTAACCGACTGGGATTGAACAACATCACGGAATATGTCGAGATTCGCTCCGGTGAAAAACTGGCTGAGTATGTGGAAGGCACCATCATGAGCACCACCGATGTGGTTTCTTACAACGAAATGTCAGTGAAGGCGCTGAAGAAAATCCATAACAGCGACATGAAGTTCAAAGATTACAATGCCTTTGGCCGCCTCGATGCCGACCAGAGCTACTGCCTCGAAACCGGCTATGTATTCCCGCAGGAATACCTCGACCTCCGCAAGAAGCTCGACACCATCCGAGCCACTCAAGTCAATGTGCCCAAGGTGCCTTGCCACTGCGACTATCAGCCCACTAACCTCGTCATCAGCGGCGACAAGCTTTATGTGCTCGACTGGGAGTTTGCAGGCATGAACGACCCGTTCTACGACATCGCCTGTTATGGCAATGTGGGCTTCGACAAGGCCTTGTCGCTACTGGAAGCCTATGTTGGCCACAAGCCTAACAAGGAAGAGTTGCAACGCCTCTATTTCCACCGCGCCTTCCAGTGCCTGCAATGGTTCAATGTGGCCATCTTCAAGGACCGCGTTGGCCTCAGCAAGGACCTCAACATGGACTTTAACGCCGTGGCGTTTATGTTCCTTGGAATGGCGAAAGATTTGTTGGAAAATTATGAGAATCTCTAGCAGGTTTTAGAAGGCATGTCATCCCAACGCTGGCAAGTGTGCGAGCATGGGATCTATGGCTTCTAAAACCATCAAAAGAAAAATCCTGTCCCTCACAGATTCCCGCAGCGCACAAACCTCTGCTGGAATGACATGAGAGACAGGATTTTTCAATACAGGAAGTCTGCAGCGGTAAAGCTGCCAAAATCCCCATCCAAACCCAAATCAGCTTTGGCTTCGTCGGAGAGCATATCAATGCTCCAAACGGGGTCGAAGGTGAGTTCCACATCGACTTTTTTCACGCCCATGATGGCTTGCACGCGGTTACGCACCTCGGCAGGCAAAGTCTCGGCCACGGGACAGTTGGGTGCCGTCACCGTCATCACAATCTTCACATAGCCTTCTTCATCCACTTCGACGCCATAAATCAGGTGCAGTGTCCAAATGTCGACAGGGATTTCAGGGTCGTAGATGGTCTTCAAGACCGAAATGACGGTCTCTTTCAAGGTGTTGATTTCTTCCTGTGTCATGATTGTCCCTCCTTCAGTTTAAATGCCTCTGCATAAAGCAGCATCTGTTTCAGCATGGCCAAAAGGCCGTTGGAACGCGTGGGCGACAAATGTTCTTTCAATCCGATTTTGTCCAAAAACGAGAGGTCGGCGGCAAGGATGTCCTCGGGTGTCTGACCCGAAAACACCTTAATTAAAAGGTTGACGATGCCCTTAGTAATGACCGCATCGCTGTCGGCGCTGTAATACACTTTGCCATCCTTCAGCTCGGCATTGAGCCACACGCGGCTCTGGCATCCATTAATCAAATGCGCCTCGTCGCGGTATTTGTCGTCGATGATGGGGCATTCCTTCCCCATCTCTATCAGCATGGCGTAGCGGTCCATCCAGTCGTCGAACATGGAGAAATCCTCTACGATGCTATCTTGTATTTCCTTTATAGTCATATCCTGTGTTTTGCGGGCGCAAAAATAATAAAAAAGGGCGGCACCCAAAAGGATGCCGCCCAAATTTCGCGGAAATCAATTCCGCAATGTCATTTATTGCATGACAGTGACGCGCTTGACGGTCACACCGTTTTCAGTGTGGATGCGCACCATGTACATACCAGCGTTGAACTGGCTCATGTTCAAGGTGTAGACATCGGCATTGAGTTCGGTGTCGTAGACCACCTGGCCGAGGACGCTCACCACAGTGATGCGGCTCATACCGTTGGCCTCGATCGTCACATTGCCCTTAGTCGGGTTAGGATAGAGGGCAACATTGTCGCTGTTCTCGCCGATGGCGTCGACGCTGGCGCTCACATAGTTGTGAGTCGGGTCGTCAGCAGCCAAAGCAGGAGCAGATTCGCAACCATCGTCATACACGGCAGTCACCTGGTAGTAGTACATACCAGCGACATCCGGTGTGTCGAAGTACTCGTACAGCGTCTGACCAGCCTCAGCAACTTCACCGATTTGGACATAGTTGCCAGTGGCTTCGTTAGAACGATACACGTTGTACTTCACAATGCTAGCGCGGTTGCTTCTGTTGCCAAAGACAACATTGCCGAAGTCAACGCCAGTCTTTTGAACGAAGGTGGTACCAGTTGACACAGGCGTGTTGTCAGGCAGAGCCACAAGTGCTTTGCCAGAGCGTTGGTTAGTAACGAAGCCACGGATGAACCAGTCAACACTGTAATCAGAGATGGCAGCAATGTCATACCAACTACCTTGATACTGGATCCAACGAGCATTGGGGTTACCGCAAGAAGTAGCAGTGCAAACTGCGGGATAAGTAATACCAACTTGATTGATGACAATCCAGAGGTTCTGATTCATATCAAGAGTCACAGGCGTGTCGAGAGTGCCATAGAGCCAATCAAGAGTACCATTGGCAGTAATGGTTTGAGTACTCACCAAGGTACCAGGTGCAGTGTCACCACCAAGATAGATATTGGCAGTGAAGTTACCAACACCAGGAGTATTATCCTCCATAAGACCGTTCATCACAGCAACTTCAGTCAGAGTGCAACCGTTGTAGGCTTGGAGGTCATTGGCCGAGAACATAATAGCCCAAGTCATGTTACCACCAAGTCCAAGCAAACTAGCATTTTCCAAATCACCATCGTCGTAGTACAGCCATTCCTCAATCGGAGCAGCAGGTTCAACACCCCACCAGATTCTCACCTGGTCGGTGGCACCGAGGACCTCGGCATGGATAGGATCGCCAGGTTCGCAAGTAGGTGTAACATCACCTTCGCACTCTTCGCAGCTCATGGCATAGTAGAAGTTGTTGCTCGGGAGTTCAGCAGTACCATTGTAAACGATACGGACGCAGTACTCACCAGCGCTCGGGAACTCGTAGCTGTTGGTCGGGGCGGGCACGAAGGCTTCCCATTCACCATTCAGGAACACCATAGCACCGAGGATGTCGCCGCTAGGAGTCGGAGGAGGCGTTGGGCCAACACCGGCATCGCGGAGCTCATAGACACCGATGAGGTTCGGGTCTTGCTGGAGGTCACCTATGAAGGCCATCTTACCATTGATGGCAGCGACATGGCAACCACCTGAAGTACCGGCATTGAAGCCAGGAACGTTCGAGAAGTTGAACACCGAACCACCAAGCTGGTTATTCGTGATGTTGTAGTCATAGACTCCGTTGTCGCCGTTGTTGAAGCAGAACACGTGCTCAACATCGTTCTCGTCCTTGTAGTAGGCAAGGTCGGAAGCGCTTGTCGGCTCAGGACCAACCTGGACGATAGCACCAGTGCGGTCGATGAGGGTCAGGTTGCCTGACCAGTTACCAATTACCCAGAAACCGTCGCGAGTAGGATCGTAGGTGATACCACGCATTGCACCATAGGAAGAGGTGAAGGTGCTCACCACGCTGTGGTTGGCCAGGTCGACGCAGTACACCGTGCTGCTGTTGGCAACACCGTAGAAGTTCGTGCCGTCGTAGGTCATGCCACGGAGCGTACCGCAACCAGGAATTTCGAAGCCTTCGATCATGTTGCCGTCCATGTCATACTTATAGAAGTTGTGGGCAGCACTGCTGTAACCCCAGTTGCTGGTGTAGAAGTTCGTGCCGTCGGTGACCACACCATAATGGGCAGCCTCAGCAGCATTGAACGTGAACATCAGATCCCAAGGAGCGCGGTTGCCAGAAACGGGCACCACATTGGCGATGTCCTTCACCTCGCCAGCCGGCAGAGGAGCGTACATATTCTTAGCACCACCGCTGATAGTGACATCGACACCGTCGTTGCCGCCATACATGCTCACAGTGAACTCGTAGGTTCTGCCAGCCTCGAACACATAGTCGTTCTGACGGCCACCCACGTTACCGTTGGCAGCGGCAATCCAGATACGATCGCCAGGAGTCGGGTTGGTGATGCACCAGTCATAGGTACCAGCAGGAATCTCAATGCTCACACTGTTGTTCATGACCATGTTCTGCGTCGAGCAGTTGCCGTCAGCGTTGGTCGGGATCTTATGTGAGAACTGAGCATAGATGCCTTCGTTGCCAGAGCAGCTCGTGCTCAAAGCACCAGTCTCAGGAATCGTGGAGCCATACAGCGAATGGGTTTCGTCAAGCAGCATCTGATAGCCAGAGCCATCGCCCCAGACATCACCAGCAGTCAGGATAACCGTGGCGTTTTCACCAGGTTGCGGTCCAGGAGGAGGTGTCGGGCCAACGCCAGGATACTCCCAGCTGACGGTCGTACCGTTCACTTCAAGACCGTTGACAGTGCCAGCATAATTCTCGCAGCTTTCATATTCCCAAACACATTCTGCGTAATCGCTCATGCCAGTGCTGTAGACAGCAGCGACCTTGCAAATGTAGAGTTCGCCCTCGACGAGTTCGTCAGTGGCCACTTGGCAGAAGTTATAAGGAGTATTGATGTTGAAGATCGGCTCGTGGTCGATGCTCTCGCACATCACCTTATAGTATTCAAGGTGACGAGTGTTCGAACTTTCTTCAGGACGCACAATGTAACCATAGTTACCAGGAGTGACGTTGGCAATGTCTTTCACCTCGCCAGCAGCGAGAGGAACGTTGACGTTCTTTGCGCCACCACTGATGGTGACGTCAACACCGTCATTGCCGCCATACATGCTCACAGTGAACTCGTAGGTTCTGCCAGCCTCGAACACATAGTCGTTCTGACGGCCACCCACGTTACCGTTGCCAGCGGCAATCCA
>JAEEGJ010013363.1_pt1 | contig 19928 bp, 5 predicted proteins | sample 8958761 | NCBI WGS metagenome assembly JAEEGJ01 (sample SAMN16246546, study PRJNA631951) | gut metagenome | biome: gut microbiome; feature: rumen; material: RS-attached | host: Bos | place: Iran: Karaj | collected 2018-10 | reverse complement strand
ACCCAATCTCTGCCGCATCATTCCTCGTTTTATGCCTTCCGCCATATCCCGCCCCGCAAAATGTTCCCCGTTAGGGGAACCCTTTCCATAGATATTGTGATTTCCGCAACGCATATTCCCCGCCATATCCCGCCCCGCAAAAAGTTCCCCTTTAGGGGAACCCTTTCCATAGAAAATATGTTTTTCCCCGCCCATATCCCGCCCCGCAAAACGTTCCCCTTTAGGGGAACCCTTTCCATAGAAAATGTGTTTTTTCCCCCGCCCATATCCCGCCCCGCAAAACATTCCCCTTTAGGGGAACCCTTTCCATAGAAAATGTGTTTTTTTCCCCGCCATATCCCGCCCCGAAATAGTTCCCCTTTAGGGGAACCCTTTCCATAGATATTGTGATTTCCGCAACGCATATTCCCCGCCATATCCCGCCCCGCAAAACGTTCCCCTTTAGGGGAACCCTTTCCATGGATGCGTAAATGTATCCCACGCAATAAATCAAACAAATCCCCGTTTTACAAAAAAACGATATGGCAAATACATATAGTCAGATATACATCCATTTGGTTTTTGCGGTGAAATACCGTCAGGCGGTATTGGCAAAAACATGGCGTCAGGAATTGTTCCAATATATCATTGGTGTTGTAGAACAACGAAACCACAAGGTTTGTGCTATAGGCGGTGTCGAAGATCATATACATATTTTGGTAAGTATGTCCCCGGAGCAGTCGATATCAGAACTTGTTAGGGATGTCAAACGTTCAAGTGCTCTTTGGATTATCGAAAAGAATTTCGTCTCGGCGCGTTTTGCATGGCAAAAAGGCTTTGGGGCATTCTCCTATGCGAAATCACAGTTGCATACCGTTGCAGATTATGTTCAAAACCAGGAGGCGCATCATGCAAAACAGACATTTCACGACGAATATTTGCGTTTTCTAGAATTGTTCGGGATAGATTATGATAAACGGTATGTTTTTAAACCATTGGAAGATTGTGATTCCAAATAATTTGTTGAATAATTGAAAGGCAACCTCTGACGAGGTTGTTTCCCCCTTCGCATTTCCCCTTTTTGTTATTGAAAGGCAACCTCTGATGAGGTTGTTTTTTTGCCGACGCTTTCCCCGTTGCTGTTGAAAGGCAACCTCTGACGAGGTTGTTTGTTTGTCCATCACCTTGTCCTTTGTTATTGAAAGGCAACCTCTTGATGTTCCCCTTTAGGGGAACCCTTTCAATAAAACAAATCTCTGCCGCATCATTCCTCGTTTTATGCCTTCCGCCCATATCTTGCCCCGCAAAATGTTCCCCGTTAGGGGAACCCTTTCATTAGCCCTTTCAATTATATCCGAAAACCCACCAGCCCCCGCAAACAAATGCATTTTTCCCGTTTTCCACAAAAAAGATTTCGCCCTGTTGCAATATCGGTTTTATGGGTGTCTATATAGTGTCTCGTTTAACAGAGAAAAAATGTCGTATATTATAGCGAAATATTTAAACATAAAATGCTGAAAAATAATAAGTTGTCAAAGTAGAGCTGAGAATCGGATTAAAAACTCGGCCAAACATTTTGAAAACTCGGAAAAAAAATGTATCTTTGCAAGTTGGTTTACAGTTAAATAACCATACGTAACGATAAAAGCGAAACAATAGTAAAAGATAGTATAAAAGACTGAAAATTAACATAGTACGAATATAACAAAAAGAACCATGGATGTTCTTTTATATACGATGGCAATTGTGGGAAAACCCTGTCCAACGGACGGGGAAACTGCATTTTGTCGTTTCTTTAATTTATAAGTTGAAATCAAATGATATGCCCTATGGAACGAGGTAATTCAGATAATAAAGTAATGAAATCAAATCATACAACGATGCATACACACACTCGTAATGTTTTAGGTAAGATGAAGAAAGTTCTGTTGCTATGTATTGCGATAGCGCTGACTGGCGGTCTGGCCAAAGCACAGACCACCGTTACCATTGGAACTGGCACAACAACTACGTATCAACTGCCGGTAAACAATTTCTACAATTACACTTATTCCCAGCAATTATATACTGCTGCTGAAATCGGTGCCGGTGGCGTGCCTCACGAAATTACTTCGGTATCGTATATGTATGCCTATTCTTCGGCTACGACTGCCAAAGCAAACTGTACCATCTATATGGCCAATGTGCCACGCACATCTTTTACAAGCACTACCGACTGGGTGCCGTATTCGCAATTGACGCGTGTGTATACTGGTAGTATGAATTTCTCGGCCGGTGTTGGAACATGGACGACTTTCAACCTCCAGACGCCATTCACCTACGATGGCACCAGCTCCCTTTTGATTTGTGTACATGATAATAGCGGTAGTTATAACAGCAGCTCCTATGTTTTGTATGGATCAGCTTGCTCCAACCAGGCTCTGCATTGTTATAACGACGGATCCTCATACGTTATCACAGGTGCAACACCTACGTTGAATGGCTCAACTCCAACGGCTTATTTGGCTTCGGTAAAAAGTAATCTGCGTATGGTTATGAATCCTGTCGGATGTCGTGGTATAACCAACCTCGCAGTGAGTGGTTCCACCGTAACTTGGACTGAACTTGGCAACGCCACCCAGTGGGAACTTGAATATGGTCTGCAGGGCTTCACACAAGGCTCGGCAGCCGGCACACGTGTTACAGTAAACAACACTCCCACATATAACCTTACAGGTCTTCAGGCCGGCCAAGTGTACGACGTCTATGTCCGTTCCGTTTGCGGACCTAACGACTACAGCCGTTGGAAAAAGACCTCCGTTCTGTACGGCGTTACCTTCTGCGGCGGTAACGGAACACGTGCCAACCCCTACCAGATATGCAGTGAACAGGATCTCCGCGACCTCGCCAGATATGTTAATGCCGGTGTTTCGTTCAGCGGCATATATTTCCGCCAGATGGTTGATATAACCTTGGCACAAGGCACGTTCACTCCTGTGGGTCAGGCTGCATCAACACCTTTCTCCGGCACATACTTCGGTGGCAACCACTTCGTTAGCAACCTCGTTATGGCCAACAACACAAGTTCGTTGCGAGGCTTGTTCGGTGCGGTGCGCGGTGGCTATATCGACTCCCTTACTATCGACGGAACCATCACAGGCGGCGACTCCACCGGAGCTATCGCGGGTTCTATAGTCAACTCCACAGTCCGCAATTGCGTCAACAATGCATATGTGATGGGTGCCTATTACCGCCATGGCGGTATTGTTGGTGCGGCAGGTAATTCCCGCATTGAAAATTGCGTCAACAACGGTGCTCTTTTGGGTTCGCAATACTATCACGCAGGTATCGCCGGTATAGCTTACAATGGTACCGTAATTCGCAAATGCGTTAACAACGGTGTTATATCAAGTTCCTCGTATTATGCGGGAGGTATTGTGGGATATGCTACAGGAGCTTCCACCTCTTCAAGAACGGAAATTCACAGTTGCGTCAACAAAGCCCAAGTGATAGGTACTTATTATACGGGAGGTATTGTCGGCGACGCATACAATTTCTGTTTGATAGATTCTTCGACCAATATGTCCGAAGTGGCTGGAACATACAACGTAGGAGGTATTGCCGGACGTATGTACAACAACGGCAACATCGTCCGCCGTTGTAGCAACCGTGCATTGGTATCCAACGGCACCGGCAGCTACACGGGTGGTATAGTTGGTTACTGCTATGGAAGCTCGGCCAATTACAACTATATCGAATATTGTGTCAATAGCGGTCCGGTATCGTCGTACAGTAGCTATATAGGCGGTATCGCTGGCTATCTGTATTACAGTTATTTGCAGTATTGCTCCAACTCCGCGGATGTCGATAACCACTCCACAAGTAGTTACACTGGCGGCCTTTGCGGATACGCCACCACTTACGGTTACATACGTTACTCGGTAAACGGCGGTTTGGTAACCTCCGGAGGTAGTTATGTGGGAGGTATAACTGGATACAGTTATGGTTCCACTTACACCACATATTGTCTTAACGTAAACAACGCAACATCCACAAATGCCTCGGCAACTTATGTCGCTGCTATAGCTGGAAACGGAGTCGTGTCCAACTGCTACTACGACAATCAGATGTGTCCTACCGGCCTCCTGTATGGTACTACAGCGGCTACTACTGAAGGCAAGCCAACTACACAGCTTGTGGGTACGGGTATTACCATCCCCAGCACATCGTATTTTACAATGTCGAACAATATGTACCCAATACCCAACGGCATTACTGACTCCATTGGTGCGAAACTGGCGTCAACACCCATTTTCCTCACCGGCGGTCAGACTATTGCTGCCGTTGATACCAACTTTACTGTAGGCACCACAAACAACGTGCGCTGGCTTAGCGACAACCCGACTCTTGTGAGCGTCGCAGGCGCCAATGCCACTGTGAATCCAGCTACTATTGCCATGGTGCGTATGTCGGGTATTACTCAGGACAGCCTTGTTAAACATATCGATATAAGGGTGTTGTCGATGCCGTCGTTCTGCGGCGGTAGCGGTACACAAGCCGACCCGTATCTGATTTGTAACCCCGCCACCCTCGACTCTCTGGCGGACATCGTGAACTTGGGTATCAACTGCCAAGGCATTTACTTCAAGGTGGTAAGAGACCTCGATATGTCGGGCTTCAGCCCGTGGAACCCCATAGGAGCCTCCGCAGGAACGCCCTTCTGCGGTCATTTCGATGGTAACAATAAGGTGATCAGCAATGTTAACATCAACAACTCAACCCAATATCAAGGTCTGTTTGGTTATGTACTAGGACAATCCGCTGCCAGTCCCGCCGAGGTTCACCATCTTACCCTCAGGGGTCGCATCGTTGGTGGCAGTTATACCGGCGGTGTTGTGGGCTATGCCAATTATGCCAAACTGTATAAACTGACTAACTACGCTACGGTGGGCAGCACTTCGTACACCTATCAAGGTGGTATAGCAGGTTACTGCTATTTCAACTGCCGTATCGACAGCTGCGAGAACCACGGAGCGGTGTCGGGCGCAGGATATACTGGCGGTATCGCAGGCGGACTGTATGAATATGGCTCTATCCGCAACACCAAGAACTACGCCAACGTTACAGCATCGTACTACAGCGGCGGTATAGTTGGGTATGAGTATTATTACGACACCTTGGTGAACTGCGTAAACGAAGGTAATGTAGCGACATCCTCGTATTCCGTAGGCGGTATTGCCGGTTACAAAAATTATTACGGATATATCCAAAACTGCCGCAACAGCGGTGATGTAACCGGAACTTACAATGTCGGCGGTATAGTCGGTTATTTATATTACTACAATATTCTTCAGAACTGTGAAAACACCGGAGATGTAACAGCCACTCAATATTATGTAGGAGGTGTTGTCGGTTATTACTACAGCGGCAACAGCTCGCTTACAAGTACTTACGAGATAAACAGCTGTACCAACCGTGGCGATGTGATCGGTACTTATTATATAGGCGGTATAGCAGGTTATGGTTATGGTTGCCGCATACGTTTCTGTAACAACTACGGCGACGTTACCGCAAGCAGCTATGCCACTGGCGGTATCATCGGATATTGTTACTATTATAGCCTTGTGTCGGGCAGTAACAACTACGGTAATGTTACCTCCACCTATGTGGGAACCTCCGTTGCCACCACGGCTTATGGTACCGGCGGTATTGTGGGATGCTTCAGCTATGGTACTACTGTTAGCAACATAGCTACCATCGATAGCTGCAACAACTACGGTGATATTACAGCTGCATCGAATATGACTGGTGGTATCGTGGGTGAAAGCTACTATTACAGTGGCTCCACAAAGAAATGTAACAACTACGGAAATGTACACGGCACCAACTATGTTGGCGGTATCACCGGTTTCCACCAAGGAACTTCCACCTCCACAGCCAGCTACGCTCCGTATATCATCACCTGTGCCAATGCAGGAAATGTTTCGGGTACCGACTATATCGGTGGTATTGTGGGCCGTTTGGGTTACACAACTTCCGGCTACAACGCCTATGCGCAGGAGTGTGCTAATATCGGCTCGGTAAGCGGCACCAACTATGTTGGCGGTATCTGCGGTTACAACTACGGCTATTCCAGCTATCCCTCGTACGTTCGCGGCTGTCTCAACGCAGGTATGGTTAAAGCATCCAACTACGGCGGCGGTATCTGCGGTTACAGTGCTTCAACATCCAACGCTTATAACCAATACAATATCAACGCCGGTTATCTTGAGTGTTCCGGAACCTACAAAGGCGGTATCGACGGTTATTCCAACGCACCTTCAAACTGCTACTACGACACACTTATGTGCCCGATGCCCAACTGGTATTACGGCAACAACAATGCCACATACGCACGCCGCACCTCCTACCTCACCGATGGTTTGTTCAACCCCTCGCCGACATATTTTATGACAGAAAGAGATATGTATCCTCGTCCTCTGTCGCTGCGCAACAACACCATTGCAATACTTGCTGCCACTCCGGTGTTCCTCGACGAGACCAACCCCACCAACCATGTGGACAATGTGAACTCCTGTTTCTCGGTATGCACCAATTATGGTGTGAACTGGCACTCCACTAATCCTGCTGTGGCAAGCATAACAGGCAACGTTGGTGTTCCCCTGATGGTGGACACCGTTACTGCTGTTGCCGTTAAGGATAGCATACACAAAAACGTACATCTCAATGTTGTGGCTCTGCCGCAGATAAGCACCACCTTCACATACAACCGTTCTCCGCTGAACGACACCACAGGTCGTCGCATCAGCATCAGACCCACCACAAACCAATATAGCAACGGCTGCACATTCTTCTCCAACTCACTGCCTCGTGGATTGTCACTCAACGACTCCACTGGCGAAATCAGCGGCATTGTTTACGACGAACTGCACGACACCATCGAAGTGCGCGCCGTATGCTCAGGCTGTTTCATAGCACAGGCTATTATACCTTATAATATATACCCCGAAGCTCCGTGTATGTACGACTCGTTGCGCCTGCCCGCCGGCTTCACTTGGTATTACGATTCTATTATGCGGTTCCCCGTTCAGAACAACATCATTTACGCCGACCAGCGTCCGATGTGGGTTTACACCCGTATGAACGGTCGTCTGCAACCCTATCTGATACAGCCCAAACCTGTTCCTATGGCTCATATCAGTGGCGACACCACAGTATGCCAAGGCGGAACAGCCCGACTGATGATCGTGTTCAACGGCACCGCACCTTATTATTATAGAATAACAGGCGACACTCAGGACCGTGTGTCCAACAGCGACACTGCATATATCACCGTCGCTCCCAACGTAACGACATACTACCATCTCACATACCTGCGTTTCGAGGTGTGCGAGGCTATTCCCGGCAACCTCACAGGCCGCGCTTTGGTGAACATCTGTGGCGAGCAGAGCCTCTGTAATGGCGACTCGGTGGTATTCACATCGGGAACTTGGTTCACCAACTCCAGCTACACCACTCCTGTTCCGGGCAACGTGGCTCATCCTACATCAAACACAATGTACTACAACCGCGACGATGGCACATCGCTCAACGCTATAGTTCATCCGCGTCCCACTGCAACAATACCTAATGGTTCCGACAGTATCTGCAATGGCGACTGCATCAACCTTACAATAACCTTTACAGGTACGGCACCGTTCCACTACCGTCTTACTGGCGACACCGTGGACCGCGTCTGCAACAGCAACAGCGAGACATTGCGTCTGTGTCCCAGCGGTAGTATCGTTTACCGTGTTCTTTCGGTTGGCGATGTGTATTGCGATGGCCAGTACCAAGACCGCAACGGCGTTTACGACGTAAAAGTTTGCACAACTCCGATAATCTGTGTCGGAGATACCGTGGTTCTGCCTTCCAACAGGATATGGTACTACGACAGATATTATACCAATCCGGTGGGTGATACGATTGTAACTCCTACTGTGACTACAACCTATTATACTCCCGACATCACCTACGACGACACCGTGAACTTCTCCTACACAGGATCGGTTCAGCAGTTCCCCGTTCCTCCGGGATTGGATTCCATATCGTTCCAAGTATGGGGTGCTAGAGGTGGCGACGGAAGATATGATTACCTTAGCGCCGACGGTGGTAAGGGCGGATTTGCCGAAGGCAGAATGCGCGTTACCTATGGCGATGTATTATATATATATGTAGGCGGTGCCGGTCGACCGGGTCTCTCCGGACAACTTGGAGCTCCTGTTCAAGGCGGTTTCAATGGCGGCGGTAATTCCGGTTACAACGGCTCGTCCAACTACAACAACGGCGGCGGTAGCGGCGGTGGTGCCACAGACATTCGTGTAAACGGCACTACATATAACCACCGTGTTATCGTTGCCGGTGGCGGCGGTGGCGGTGGCAACTCGTGGCAGAATAGTGCGGCTACGGGTGGCTACGGTGGCGGCGCTACAGGTGGCGACGGTGCCTCTGGCGGTACTGCTGGCGCAGCAGTGGGCTCTAATACTTGGGGCTCGCCTGGCGGCGGTGGATCGCTTACTGCTGGTGGTGTAGCCGGTAGCTATGGTGGCTATACAGGCTCGGCTGGCGCCTTCGGTTTAGGAGGTAGCGGCTGGCAAAGCAACAACTACTCCGCTGGTGGCGGCGGTGGTGGCGGCTGGTATGGCGGCGGCCCCGGTTCGCAAGGCAACTCCGCAGGCTCTGGCGGCGGTGGCGGCGGCTCCGGATTCGTTTATGTCCCCGGTGTAACAGTGCCAGGAACATATCAACTTACAAGTTCCCGTTATCTTGGCAATGCCCGCACAGTGGCAGGTAACACCTCATTCCCCGCACCCAATGGCGGCACAGAGACAGGCCACAACGGAAACGGCTTCGCCCGTGTGATGTACTTCTCAGATTCTATACTATACCCGGCAACTACCTTTACCGTACGTGTTAATCCTAAGGCAACTGCCACAATACACGGTTTGGACACCACTTGCGACTCCACTCCGGCACGTGTGCAGATGACCTTCACAGGTACGGCTCCCTTCGTGTATCGTCTTTCGGGTGATACTACCGACCGTGTGTCCTACAACTACACACAGACACTGTATATGACTCCCGACACTCTCTCCACATACCGTATCACTATGCTTTACGACGCCAACTGCGTAAGCGGCAGGGCACAGTTCACAGGTATAGGAATTGTTTATCGTTGTGGTCAGCTGGTAGTGTGCGAGGGCGACTCGGTATCGTTGCCGCAAGGCTACTACTGGTACCGCGACCGTCAGCTTACACGTCGTATGTACATCACCGACCTGCTGCCTCGCAGAACGGCAACTTACTACGGTGTACCTGTTCACGGCGGCAATACCTATGAACTTACAATAGTTATAAAACCGCATCCCACTGCACGTTTCTACACTGGAAACACCACCATATGCAACGGCGATTCGGCTTATCTTGGCATAGTATTCACAGGCACAGCTCCTTATACCTATCGTCTTACAGGCGATGTGGCCGACCGTATGAGTTGGTACGACACCGCTATTGTTCCTGTATGTCCTTCGCAGACATCTCGTTACAATATCACAATGCTGTACGACACTCTGTGTTCTGGTATCATACCTCTGCCACAGAACGAAATTACTGTTGAGATTTGCGGTCAGCGTCTGGTTTGTGCCGGCGACACCGTGCACCTGCCTTCGGGTGTATGGTTCTACGACAGCCTTGCCACACGTCCTGTTCCTCCCAACAATGTGGTAACAATCGACAGCACTACGACCTTCTATCTCGCTGGCGAAATGGCCTACGATTTCTCGTACACAGGTAGCACCCAGCTGTTCCAAGTGCCCGCTTCGTGCTATGCTCTCAAACTCGAAGTTTGGGGCGCTCAGGGTGGATATCGTACCACACCTACGAATGGTGGTAAGGGCGGTTATTCCGTCGGTTATGTGAACCATCTCGGCGCTTTCGCCAACGCCAACCTCTTTGTAAATGTCGGCGGCTTTGGCGGATCGGGCAGCACTAACACCAACACTGTTGTTCCCGGCGGTTGGAATGGAGGCGGTTACCGCTATGGCTATCACGGCGGTGGCGGTGCCACAGACATCGCTCTCGACGGAACAGCAGGTTCCACAGCATGGAACACAGCAGACCATCTGTATTCACGTATCATAGTGGCCGGTGGCGGTGGCTCCGACGGTAGCTCAAGTTATGGTGGCTCTTATGGCGGCGGCCCGACTGGTGGCGATGCCAGCGGTGGATGCACATACAATTCATATTGTGGCTACGGTGGGCGTCAAACCTATTCGGGATATTCAACTGCATACACTACTACATCACAAACTACTACTGGTCTTAGTGGAACTACCGCAACTTATTGGTATGGTGGTTTCGGCTTCGGCGGCGGCGGTACGTATTATAGCAGCGGCTACGGCGGAGCTGGTGGCGGTGGTTGGTACGGTGGTTCCGGTACATGTCCCGATGGCTCTGTAGATGACGATAGAGGTGGTGGCGGTGGCTCCGGATTCGTTTGGGATGCAAGCTCTGCTTCCAGTGTTCCGCAGGGTTACACACCTACTGCAGCCTTCTATCTCGACAACGCCCAGACTATTGCTGGAAACTCTTCGTTCCCCGATACCACTGGAATTGGTACCGAGACAGGTCACGAAGGAAACGGCTTTGCAAGAATTACCGTTTATTCCACTGGCACATATACAGTTACTGTGGACAGACGTCCTACAGGTACAATTTCCGTATCCGACACTGCTTGCGGTAACAACGGCGTTTACCTGCGTCTCAACTTCACGGGCGCACCTCCGTTCACATACCGTGTTACCGGCGACACAGCCGACCGTGTATGTTACGGCTACAGCGATTCGGTTTATGTGCAGCCCGCTATGATTCAGGCATTCCGTATCACAAGGTTGTACGACAACCACTGCACAGCCCAGCCTGCCGATTACGCCGGTCTGGCTACCGTGGAGGTTTGCCGTCAGACTATGCTCTGCCACGGCGACACCCTGTTCCTCGACACCACTCGTAACTGGTACTCCGACCCGCTGATGCTCAACCCGATTTCGCGTATCCAGATACCCGACACAACCACGGTTTACTACACCAACACGGTTAGAACACATACCGCTGTTGTGAATGAGCATCCTACAGCTACAATACTCACCCCCGACACATCGATCTGCGGCGGTTCTGCATGCCTGCGCATACATTTCACAGGTACGGCTCCGTTCACTTACCGCATTACCGGAGATTCCACCGACAGAGTTTCGTATTTCAACGACGATGTTGTATGTATCACCCCGACAAACACAGGAGTATATGGAGTTACAAGTCTGTACGACGCTTACTGTACTGGCGACCCGAGCACATACGTACATACAATGATTATCACCGTTTGTGACCAGATGATTGTCTGTGCCGGCGACTCGGTTGTACTTCCCGCTGGCGCTCAGTGGTACTACGACGGTGCTCTTACAAGACCTGTTCCCAACAACATAGCCAATCCTACTGTAACTACCAACTACTATATGGAAGCCACAACCGACTTCACATATACAGGTTCTGTTCAGAGATATGTGGTGCCCAACGGCGTAACCCAGCTCGACCTTCAGGTTTGGGGTGCCGAAGGCGGTAAAGGCTGCTCTAGCTCTTCATCGTTCTATGCTGGCGGCAAGGGCGGTTATTCCGAAGGCACAATGCCTGTGAACCCCGGCGACACTCTGTTAGTGTATGTCGGTGGCAGAGGTAAGGATGCCGATGGAACAACAACTACAGGAACTACCTATCCCGGAGGCTGGAACGGTGGCGGCGATGCCGGTATCCACAGTTACTCCAGCGCTTACCAAGGCGGTAGCGGCGGTGGCGGCACAGATATCCGTGTCAACTCCACAGCTCTTGGCGCACGTGCCATAGTTGCCGGCGGTGGTGGCGGCGGTGGTTACTCTTACGTTGGTGGCGAAGGCGGCGGTACTGCTGGTATAGCAGGCGGCAACGGTGGTGCTGTGAACTATTACGGTCAAGGTGGTACTCAGGGTGCCGGCGGTAGTGGTAGTACCGGTGGCTCATACGCCTACGGTGGTGGTACTTACGATGTTAACGGACAATCCGGCTCGTTTGGCCAAGGCGGCAACGGCGGCAGCGGTTCATCCGCTTGCGGCGGTGGCGGCGGCGGCGGCGGCTGGTACGGCGGCGGCGGCGGCAAGTCGGGATACTATACATCTTGTTATCCTGGCGGCGGCGGCAGTGGCTTCGTTTACACCTCCGCAAACGGCGCATGTACACTTCCTTCGAGCTACTATATGTCCAACGCCCGTACTATGGTTGGCAACACTTCGTTCCCCTCACCGACAGGCGGTACAGAGACAGGCCACCAAGGCAACGGATATGCACGAATTCACGGTGCTGCTGTTTACACAGTGGTGGTGAACACACCTCCCAAGGCTTCTATCACCACTGGCACAACACGTGTTTGCGACAGCGCTACACACAATGCCGTGAATATCACCATAACATTTACTGGTACAGCTCCCTTCACATACCGCGTTACCGGCGATGTGGTGGACCGCGTTACCAACAACGGTTCCGAGACCATCACCATCTATCCTACCGTGAGCGGAACCTATCAGGTTACCTATCTTAAGGACTACTACTGTGAGGCTCTGCCAATCGATTTGCAGGGTGTACGCACAGTGCTTGTCTGCGACCAGCCTATCATCTGCGCCGAAGATCAGGTAACACTGCCCAATGGCACTTGGTACCATGATGTGCTGCTCACCCGTCCTGTTGGTGGCAGAACAGTAAATCCTGCTATGACTACTACTTATTACGACCAAGACACCAACGCCTTCACAGTAACGGTGCGTCCGCGTCCGACGGCATCCATCTCTGGCCGCGCTTCGGTTTGCGACCAGCAGGATTCGGCTACTCTGACGATAAGATTCACCGGCACATTGCCGATAACCTACCGTCTGTCTGGCGAACGTGTCAACCGTACTGCTAACAACTACACCGAGACTATCAATGTACATCCGCGTAGAACAACCACTTATACCATAACACAGGTAAGCGACGTATTCTGCGTAGGCCGTGCTTCCGACCTTGTAGGCAATGCTGTTGTGGCCGTTTGCGACACCATAACACACTGCGCAAGCGACACCATTTACCTGCCCGCTGGCACATGGTACTACGACTCGCTGCTTACCATACCCGTTGGCGGCAACATGGTATTCCCCGACAGCAACACTACATACTATAAGGCTCTTAGCGCAGGCGAAGACACCACATTCACCTACACCGGCGCTGTGCAAACCTACACCGTGCCTGCAGGCGTTGACAGCGTACTGCTTCAGGTATGGGGAGCTCAGGGCGGCGACGGCGGTCCAACCAACTACGGTGGTAAAGGTGGATACTCGCATGGTATTATGCGTGTAACCGCAGGCGATGTGCTCTATGTGTATGTCGGAGGACAAGGCCAAGGAACATCATCAACAACATCTGGTACAGGTCTTACCAATGGCGGATGGAATGGTGGTGGAAATGGATATCAGAGTGGTACAGCAAGAAGTGCTGGCGGCGGAGCATCGGATATTAGAGTCGGCGGCCAGACACTTAATCACCGTGTGATTGTTGCCGGTGGCGGTGGCGGTAATATCTATTTCAACGGAAATACTTATTATGCCGGTGCTGGCGGTGGAACCAACGGTCAAGCAGGTACAGGTTCGGCAGGAGCTGCATCCAGCACCTCTGGAGGTACCCAGGCAGGCCCGGGAAATAATGCCGGTACATACTCTAACTTCTCCAATGCAACATTTGGTATAGGATCTTCAGCAACTACTACCGGTAGCACTGTGTGCGGCGGCGGTGGCGGCTGGTACGGCGGCGGAAACGGCAACGCGGCTTCTGGCGGTTCCGGATTTGTATATACATCGGCTAACGCCCAATGCCAAGCGCCTGCAGCTTATATGCTCACCAACGCACAAACTATTGCCGGTAACCTCTCCTTTGTCGCTCCCGACAGCACAACTGAGACCGGTCATGCTGGCAACGGTGCTGCAAGAATCATAGCCTACGGACAAAGCGGCGACTTCGAGCCATACACAGTTAACATCTATCCCAAGCCGATGGCTACCATCTACGGCGGCGACAGCATCTGCTTCGGCCAGCTTACCCAGTTGGTTATCGACTTTGTGGGTGTTCCTCCGTTTGTATATCGTCTGTCGGGTGAGACCCAGAACCGCGTTTGCAACGGATTTACCGACACGCTCTATGTTTCGCCCACTGCATCCAACGCCTATCGTCTGGATATGATGTACGACTACTACTGCGAGGCCCGTGCCGTTGATTTGCAGGGTGTTGCCAACGTGATAGTATGCGACCAGCCCGTTATCTGCGAAGGTCAGGCTGTACAGCTCGATCCCAACAGGGTTTGGTATCTCGACCACATGCTTACCTATCCGTTGCCCAGCACTTCGGTTACTCCTACTCAGACAACTACTTACTACTCTGCCGAAGGCTCTTACACAGTAACGGTGAAACCGCGTCCGAGAGCCACTATCAACACTCAGGTATTGGATATCTGCGACAGCCAGACAGTAAGCGTGGTTATCAACTTCATAGGCACACCTCCGTTTGTATATCGTCTCAACGGTGACACTGCAGACCGTGTGTGCAACAACAATATGGAATTCCTCACCTTCATGCCTATGGGTTCGGCCATCTACCGCATGACAAGTCTGTACGACGCCCTCTGCGACGCTACATTCCTTGATATGAGCGGTAGCGTTAAGGTGAACTACTGCGGCGAGAAGGTGATCTGCTCCGGCGACGTTGTGGAACTGCCCGCTGGTCGCTGGTATCTCGACTCGGCTTGCACCATACCTCTGCCGAGCAACTCTGTAATGCCCAACACTACAACCACATACTACCGTCATCTTGGTGACACTAACCAAGACTTCCACTTCGTAGCCGACACACAGATATTTGTCGTTCCTCGAGGCGTGGACAGCGTGTTTATGCAAGTGTGGGGTGCAGAAGGCGGAAAAGGCAGCTATTCGTCAGCATCATCGTTATACAACGGTGGTAAAGGCGGTTACGCCGAAGGATATATGGCTGTAACCCCCGGCGATGTATTGTATGTCCTTGTTGGAGGTAAAGGCACTGACGCCAACGGAAGCACTACAACCGGTGTTGCATATCCTGGAGGATTCAACGGTGGCGGCGATGCCGGTACCCACACCTACTCCGGCACCTATCAAGGCGGTGGCGGTGGTGGTGGTACCGATATCCGCGTGGGTACTAATTCTGTCAACCATCGTGTTATTGTAGCCGGTGGCGGTGGTGGCGGTGCCTACTCATATGTGGGTGGATACGGCGGTGGCACAACTGGCCAGGCCGGTGGAAACGGTGGCGCTGCTACATACTATGGACAAGGCGGTACTCAAGGTGCCGGTGGTAGCGGTAGTACAAACGGTACTGCTTACGGTACTGTAGCTGCCAGCAATGTAAACGGTCAGACTGGTCTGTTCGGCCAAGGCGGCCACGGCGGTGAAGGAACTTCCTGCACTGGTGGTGCCGGCGGCGGCGGCGGCTGGTGGGGCGGCGGCGGCGGTAAGTCTGGATCCTCGACCACATGCTATCCTGGCGGTGGCGGATCGGGCTTCATCTGGGTTGCCGGTGCTACAACTCCCGCAGCTTACGCTGTGCCTCAGGCATACTATCTGAACAATGCACGTACTGTTGCAGGCAACGTTTCTATGCCCGACATAACTGGCAATGGAACAGAGACTGGCCACGAGGGCAACGGCTTCGCAAGAATATTCTACCCGAGAGACGTTGTGGAATCCTTCACAGTGATTGTGAACCGCGGCTACTCGCAGACCTTCTTCGACACCATCGGTTACGGTGAGTCGTACAACTTCTGCGGCGTAAGCTACACACGTCCGGGTACCTATTCGGCCAACCTGTACACCGAGAAGGGCTGCGACAGTACGCTGATACTCAACCTTGTACAGCTCGACAGCGTGGCTAAGGACACCACTATCGCAATCTGTGCATTCGAAACACTCGATTTCCGTGGAACTATCTACGACAGCACTGGTGTTTACATCAACAAGAAACCGCACGCCCAGGCTTGCGATACCACCTACACCATCTACCTGACGGTGAAAGATACCGCATTCCGCTACATCGACACGGTTATCTGCTCCAACGACACCATCTTTGTTGGCGACACCATGTTCAACGAGACCGGTTTCTACCGTCAGTATCTGCAAACCGATCTGGGTTGCGACAGTATGGTGGTTCTCAACCTCGTGGTTCAGGATACCATCTGGGATCTCCGCGACTCGCTGGCTTGCTACGAGACTATGGTTGAATTCTTCGACACGGTGCTCGACCATACGATGCCGGGTACATACACCTACGTGGCGAAGACGATACACGGCTGCGACAGTATCATCCGACTGAACTTGCAGTTCCGTCCAAGGATAGACACAATTATCTACGACACCTTCTGCGAGAACAGCCGTTACTTCTTCAACGACGAGTTCCGAAATGCTACAGGTATCTACTACGACACCCTGACGAGCGAACTCTGCAACTGCGACAGCATCATAGAACTGCATCTGAAACGTCTGCTCTATCCTGTAGTCCAGCTAATAGACTCCGGAGCTTACTGTAAGAACGACTCGCTGGTACTGCTTGTTCAAACCGACGCCAACAGTATCATCTGGGAGACCTACCCGGTAGATACGTCGATGAACCGGTTCCGCAATATGGCTAGAATAAGAGTGGCACCCAAGGTGCATACCTTCTACACAGTAACGGTTGACCATTATCCGCACAACTGCGTAAGCACAGCGCAGATATTTGTGAAACCGCCAGACACACTGCAGGCTATAGTACGTGCCAACCCGTCGGTGGTGGATCTGCCCAACACACAGATACAGTTTACCGATGTAAGTATGGGTACCATAGTGACCAACAAGTGGATACTCGACGACTTGGTACGTGAGAACACCCCGAGCGTGTACTACACCACTGCTCCCGAGGACGACTCCGTAAGAGTGATACTCATCGTGTCCGACACCAACACCTGTTACGATACTACAACGTTGGTTGTTCCGATACGTCGCGGCGAGATTTGGGCACCCAGTGCCTTCACTCCCGACAACCACGATGGCAACGCTGCCAACGAGACGTTCAAGATTTCGGGACTTAATGTAACTGAATTTGAGATACACATCTACAGCCGCGCTGGTCAGCTTGTGTACGAGTCCGACGACATCAACTTCGTCTGGGACGGCACACACAACGGCAACAAGTGTCAGCCAGGCTCATACGTGTATATCATCAAATACCGTCTGCAGTCGCACCCCGACAGACTTGAGACCAAGACTGGAAGCGTGCTGCTGATAAGGTAACAGATACAGCAATTTGCGAAACAGAAATCCCCGCCCAACGGCGGGGATTTCTGTTTCTAGTTGAAAATTGAAAGTTGAAAATTGAAATGTTTTTGAAAATCTGAAAATCTGAAAATCGGAAACTCCGAAAATCTTTGAAAAAAGTTTTGTTTTTCTCTGAAAAAAATCGTATCTTTGCAACCGATATTTTCTCTTTATAAAAAGTATAAATAAATAAAAGTCAATATAATGAACGCAACACATATAGAACACATCGGTATTGCCGTTCCCAACTTGGAAGAGGCAATACGTTACTGGGAAGACGTAATGGGCTTGAAATGCTACAAGACCGAAGTGGTTGAGGACCAGAAAGTGAAGACCGCTTTCCTGCGCATCGGCGAGGTGAAGATCGAACTTCTGGAAGCCACATCGCCGGACAGCACAATAGCCAAATTCATCGAAAACAACGGTGGTCGCGGAGGCATGCACCACATCGCTTTTGCCGTGGAGAACTCCAGCGAGGCTCTGGCCGAAGCAGAGAGCAAGGGCATCCGTCTGATAGACAAGACTTCACGTAAAGGTGCCGAGAATCTGAACATCGGTTTCCTGCATCCCAAATCGACTTTGGGCGTTCTTACCGAACTCTGTTCCAAATAAATAGAATTTTTTTCGCCGTATGGCTGTTCGCTAAGGACAGTCGGAAAGCGAGCATTATAAACAACTAAAACACAATTACATAAAATGGCAATTGAAGAAAAAGTAAAACAACTCCTCGACAAGAGGGTTGAAGCCAAAATGGGCGGCGGTCAGCAGCGTATCGACAAGCAGCACCAGCAGGGCAAACTCACTGCCCGCGAGCGTATCACACTCCTGCTCGACGAAGGTTCGTTCGAGGAATTCGATATGTTTGTGCAGCACCGTTGCACTAATTTCGATATGCAGAAACAGTCGTACATGGGCGACGGCGTGGTTACCGGCTACGGCACCATCGACGGACGTCTGGTGTATGTTTTTGCACAGGATTTCACGGTGTTCGCCGGCTCGCTGTCGGAGACAGTGTCGCTGAAAATCTGCAAGATGATGGACCAAGCCATGAAAGTTGGCGCCCCCGTCATCGGTCTTAACGACTCCGGCGGAGCACGTATCCAGGAGGGTTGTAACTCGCTGGCCGGCTATGCCGAGATTTTCGAGCGCAACATCCTCGCTTCGGGCGTGATACCGCAGATTTCCGCTATTTTCGGACCTTGCGCAGGCGGCGCAGTGTATTCGCCCGCCCTCACCGACTTCATACTGATGTCGAAACAGAACAGCTACATGTTCCTTACCGGTCCCAAGGTTGTGAAAACCGTTACTGGCGAAGACGTTACAGTGGAAGACCTCGGCGGCGCTATCGTCCACACCACAAAATCGGGCGTGGCTCACTACGTAGGCGACACCGAAGAAGACGTTATCGCCATGATACGTAAGCTCGTAGGCTACCTGCCTTCGAACAACTTCGAGGAACCGCCTTACGTTCCCACCAGCGACCCCATCGACCGCTTGGAGGACAGCCTCAACACTTTGATTCCCGAAAACCCCAACGCTCCTTACGATGTGAAGGAAGTGATCCACGGCATTGTTGATGACGGCGAATTCCTCGAAATTCACGAGAAATACGCTCCTAACATCGTAGTGGGTTTTGCCCGTTTCGACGGAATGGCCGTTGGTATCGTTGCCAACCAGCCCTGCAAGATGGCAGGCGTGCTCGACATCAACGCTTCGCGCAAGGGTGCACGTTTCGTGCGTTTCTGCGACGCTTTCAACATACCTCTGGTAACTTTGGTGGATGTGCCGGGATTCCTTCCTGGAACAGGCCAAGAGTACGGCGGAGTTATCGTTCACGGCGCAAAACTGCTGTTCGCCTACGGCGAGGCCACAGTGCCGAAAATCACCGTTACACTGCGTAAGTCGTACGGCGGCGCACACATAGTGATGAGCTGCAAACAGCTGCGCGGCGACATCAACTACTCGTGGCCCATGGCACAGATTGCCGTTATGGGTGCCGAAGGCGCTACCGAGGTGCTTTACGGCCGTCAGCTGAAGGACATCACCGACCCCGAGGAGAAAGCCAAATTCATCGAGACCAAGGTGAAGGAATACAACGACCAGTTCGCCAATCCTTACAACGCAGCCAAGTACGGTTATATCGACGATGTTATCGAACCGCGCAACACCCGTTTCCGCGTTATCCGCGCCCTGCGTGCCGTGATAACCAAGAAAGAGGCCAACCCGCCCAAGAAACACTCGAATATACCGCTGTAATTTAGTTGATAGTTTACAGTTTATAGTTGATAGTTAATTATTTAAACATTTTAAAATAAAAAAAGATATGAAACTGAATAAAATAATATTTTCCGGATTAGTAGGAGTTTTTGCATTGGTAATGGCCTCCTGTGGTGGCAACAATGCCCAGACCGAAGAAGTTAAGAAATGCTGCGACAGCGAGAAATGCACCTGCGTTGAGGGTTGCACCCCCGACAACTGCACTTGCGAGAACTGCACCTGCGAGTGCGA
>JAEEGJ010013356.1_pt1 | contig 19937 bp, 11 predicted proteins | sample 8958761 | NCBI WGS metagenome assembly JAEEGJ01 (sample SAMN16246546, study PRJNA631951) | gut metagenome | biome: gut microbiome; feature: rumen; material: RS-attached | host: Bos | place: Iran: Karaj | collected 2018-10 | reverse complement strand
CTGACGCCTACACCTGGCGCCACCAACTGTGGAGAAGTGTGCGACGAAAAGCATATTCTTGGCGAACCCGTCTTCAGCGAGCCTGGTCATGTACTGACCTCTTCCAAGAAGATCTCTCTCGCCCTCTCTCTGCCGAAAGATGCACCAGAGGGTACGCAAATCTACTATACTACAGACGGTAAGGAGCCTACCAAGGACAGCAAACTCTACACAAAGGAGATATCGATTAATGACAGCTATGCCATTCGCGCCAAACTCTTCTGTGATGGCTGGCTCTCACCTCGTTCTACCGTTCAGTCGTATATCTTCCTCGACCGCGATATGACCATTCCTGTGATTTCCATTACCACCAATGATGACTATCTGAATGGATCAAAAGAAGGCATTTTCAAGAATAATAGCAAAGCTAACCAGAACAACTGGCGTCGCCCCATCAATTTCGAATTGTTCGACGAACCCGATAAGGCAAGTGTTCTCAATCAGATTTGCGAAACCCGTGTGATGGGTGGACAGTCAAGAGACTGGGCACGTAAGTCGATGGCCATCTATGCTAACAAGCGGTTTGGTACCAAGCGTCTTGAATACGAGTTCTTCCCAGATCAGAAGCCTGGAATGACGGATTTCAAGAGTATTATGCTGCGAAATGCAGGTAACGACATCGACGGACTCTATATGCGTGACGCCATCATCCAGCGCTCCATGGCCCAGCATGCCGACCTCGACTGGCAGGCCTGGCGCCCCGCCGTCATCTACATCAACGGCGAGTACCACTGCATGCTCAACATACGTGAGCGCAGCAACGACGACAACATCTTCACCAACTACGACGGTCTCGAGGACATCGATATGGTCGAGATTGCCCAAGAGAATAACCACCTCATTAGCGAACTGAAGGCTGGTACATCCGACCACTACGACCAGTTCGTGAAGTTCTACTCAGAGAAGGGCCACACCCTGACAGAATACGCCGAGTGGATGGACTGGAAAGAATACATCAATTTGATGGCCATGAATCTCTTCTTCAACAATCAGGACTTCCCCGGCAACAACATCGTAATGTGGCGTCCCAGGACAAAGGACGGCAAGTGGCGCTGGCTCTCGAAAGACACCGACTTCGGCCTCGGGCTCTACAACTCCCCTGTCACCGACAACACCGTCAAATGGCTCTACTCCCCCAATACCACCAACTCCTGGGCCAACACCGAGGAGGCCACGCGCATGTTCCGCAATATGATGGAAGATCCCGACTTCCAGCGCGAGTTCATCGATCGTAGCCTTGTTTACATGGGAGACTTCCTCAACGAGAAGGGCGTACGCGAGATCTGGGACCCGATGTTCGAGCTTGTGAAGGACGAGCTGCTCATCCACCGCGACGAGCTGAACCCCGCCAACCCCTGGGGTTGGGGCTGGGGTGCCAACAATGAGAAATCCATCAACGACGAGGTGAACAAGGCCCGCGAATGGCTCAAGAAGCGCACCGATCTCTACCGCAAATACCTCTGCGACTACTATAAGGTAGGCACCCTCGCCACGATGACCGTCAACAAGGGTTTGGAGGATGCCACCGACGGCCACTTTCTCTTCAACGGCGTCGAGCTGACCAAGGGTGTCTTCGACGGCAAGTTCCTGGTCAAGCGGAAGATCACCCTCGAGCCCGGCGAGGCCTCGACCCTCAATGTCACCGGCTGGGAGATTGTTGCCGACGACACCGCCACAAACTATCAGGGTTCCCGGTTAGAGATCGACATGCCCCAGTGCACCAGCCTCGCCATCACGGCTCTCATCGAAACTAACGGCATCCGTACCATCAGCAACGAAACCACTAAAGCCAAGGACATCTACGACCTGAATGGTCGAAAGGTTCGCTCTGGCAGCACTTCGCTGGAGGGCCTGCCACGCGGCATCTATATCGTTGGCGGGAAGAAATTTATCGTTGATTAAAAATATTAAAATTAACTTATAAACATTTAAAAAAGACAAGGCATATAGTTGGACTATATTAGAAAAGAAGTAACTTTGCATGCTTAATTTAATTATTTAGCATGAATAGGAAATTTTTCATATATCTTTTAACAATGATTCTGGCTATAAGCGGCATTGGCACCGCAGTTGGACAGAATCTAATTATCAATGAGTTGATGCAGTCGAATGTCGACGAAATTATGGACGACCTCAATGAATTCCCAGACTCATGGGTGGAAGTCTATAACTTGGGACCAGAAACTGCCAATCTCGTTAACTATAGAATTGGTATCACCTCTAATCCATACGAAGCTTGGTCTTTACCTGCCTATGCCGTTCCTGCGGGTGGGCATGCAATTATCTACTGTGACAAAGAGAGTCAAGGAATGCATACCAATTTCCGTTTGGATTCTGGCAAGGACAGTCAGGTATACCTTTTTCAGGGTGGCAGTATCATTGACAAAGTTGAAGGATTAGCAAAACAACCGGCACCAAATATCGCCTACGGTCGTCAAACAGACGGATCTAGTAGTTGGGGATACCAATTGATAACAACTCCTGGCTATAGTAACAGCGGTATAATTTGTGACCATGATCATATTCTTGGCAATCCTGTGTTTAGTGAACCAGGAAGCGTTCAGACAGGTTCACGTTCTATCTTGTTAGAACTGAGTGTACCAGCAGGAAGCCCTGAAGGCACCGTCATCCATTTCACGACAGACGGTCGTGAACCGACGCGTTCCGATAGGAAATATTCTTCACCCATCCACATTACAGCGACAAGCGTTATCCGTGCCAAACTTTTCTGCGACGGTTGGCTTTCGCCACGAAGCACCTCTCATTCATACATTCTTTTCCCACGTAGCCTTACCCTCCCCGTCATATCTATCACTACCGATGATGCTTATATGAACGACAGCCGTATTGGTATCTTCCCCAATAATGACACTAGTAATCGTAACCTCCACCACAATTGGCGAAGGCCTTCCAATATTGAATATTTTGAGGGTGAGGGTATGCCAAGTATTATCAACCAATTAGGCGAGATTAGAGTAGGAGGAGGAACCACTCGCGAGAACTCCCGCAAGACTCTGGTTGTCTATGCCCACAAACGCTTTGGAACCAAACGATTCTCTTACGAGTTTTTCCCAGACCAAAAACCTGGTTTAACAGAGTTTAAATCCTTTTTGTTACGTAATGCTGGTAACGATTTTAACTCATTATTTATGCGTGATGCCATTGTCCAACGCCATATGGGTACCAATACTGACCTTGACTGGCAAGCATGGAGTCCCGCCATCGTCTATATCAATGGTGAATATTATAGTATGCTCAATATCCGAGAACGTGATAATGGAGATAATGTATATACTAACTATAATGGACTTGAAGACATTGACTTAATTGAAAACTGGGATGGTTTAAAAGAAGGTGATTTTGAGAATTTCAACAAATTTAAAGCTTTTTACAACCAACGCGGTCATACGCTAGCAGAATATGAGCAATGGATGGACTGCAAGGAGTTCATCAACTTGATGATTATGGATCTATACCACAACAACTTAGACTTTCCTGGAAACAACGTAATTATGTGGCGACCAAGAACAGAAGACGGCAAATGGCGTTGGATTGCAAAAGATGTCGACTACTCACTTGGAATGTATAATATATCATATACATATAATATCTTCAGATGGTTCTATGATCCTAGTTATGACTCTACATGGAGTTGGGGAGTTAATAGCCCTGAATTTACGATCATTTTCCGCTATTTGATGGAAGATCCCGATTTCAAAGATTTGTTCATTGAACGCAGTGCCATTTACATGGGCGACTTTCTCAACGAAAAAGGCATCCATAAAGTCTGGGATCCCATGTATGAGAAAATAAAATTTGAATACCCCTACCATCGGATGAGAATCAGTAGATATCCAGATTATGATAAAGAGATGAAGCATGTCAACGAGTGGGTAGCTCATCGCACTGAGGAGTTCTACAAACAAATTAGCAGTTTCTATAAAGTTGGAGATCCAATACCTCTTGAGATTAATACAAATTTACAGACAAGCCCTTTGGAAAATCTATCATTTAATGACGTGAACTTGTCTGAAGGTCGTTTTGACGGGAAATTCTACCCCAATCACAGAATAAGACTTGATGCAAAGCCAAAAGAAGGCATGGAACTGATTGGTTGGTGGATTCAGCAGACTAATGGTGGCTCAACTACCAGCCAAGAATATATGGGCACCGATCTGAATATGGAAATGCCCGCTTGCAGCAGACTTGTTATTGAGCCGATCTGCTATAACGTTGCAAATGGTATCATCAACGTTGACCGTACTCCCCCAGCCATTAAGCCTTACAATGTCTACGACCTCTATGGTCGAGTTATTCGCTCGGGCAGCACTTCGCTGGAGGGCCTGCCACGCGGCATCTATATCGTCGGAGGGAAGAAAGTCATCAAAACTCAATAAGCTTCGCGGTATTTACTATCGTCCTTGTCATTGAGCATGGACAGATAGCTCTGATAGCGGCTTTGGGCAATGTAATGATTCTCCAAAGCCTGAAGAACGGCGCAGCCAGGCTCATGGGTGTGAGTGCAATTGGAAAAGCGACAGTCTTTGGAGAAACGGAAGATTTCCTTAAAATATGAAGTGAGTTCTTCGGGCTCCATATCGAACGTGCCGAAGCCTTTGATGCCTGGGGTGTCAATCAGCCATCCCTCACTCAAGGGGATCATTTCTGAGAATGTGGTGGTGTGCTGTCCCATCTGATGGGCATCAGAGATCTCCGCTGTACGCAGGTTGACGCCTGGCACGAGGCGATTGATGATAGTGGACTTCCCCACCCCGCTATTGCCGCTTAATAGCGTTATCTTCCCTTGCAGCATTGGCAAAAGCTCATCAATGCCGTCCCCCGTTTCTGCAGAGATGGCGCGACACTCATAGCCAACTGTCTCATAGAGATGGATCAACATCTGCTGATAGTGTTTTTCGTCGTCGTCAAGCAAATCTGTCTTATTGAATATCAGCACCACTGGCACTCTGTAAGCCTCAGCCGAAGCGAGAAAGCGATCAATGAATGTAGTGTTCGTCTGAGGACGGTTGACTGTAACGACAAGCAACACCTGATCAACATTGGCGGCAATGATATGACTCTGTTTAGAAAGGTTGATGCTCTTCCTGATGATATAGTTGCGGCGATCCTCAATCTCTGTGATGAAGTTCCCCTCCGAGACACAGACACGATCACCTACAGCCACAGGATTCGTGCTCCGTATGCCTCGCAAGCGGAAGTTTCCTTTCACTTTACAGTCAAGCAGCTGGCCATCGTCTGTCTGGACGGTGTACCAGCTGCCTGTGTTTTTTATCACAAGACCCTTCATATTGTTCAGACCACCCCGCCCTGACGGGCTCCCCTCCTAACCCAGGAGGGGAAGAGGTTAGACAGTCATAATCTCCTTGTTCTTCGCAGCCAGGAGATCGTCAATCTTCTTGATGTACTTGTCGTGAATCTTCTGGAGCTCCAACTCTGCATCCTTCTCATTGTCCTCAGAAAGTCCGTCCTTGATGGCCTTCTTCAGCTTGTCCTTGATGTCGCCACGCACGTTGCGCACCTCCACCTTAGCCTTCTCAGCGATCTTAGCACACTGCTTGGTCAGATCACGGCGGCGCTCCTCTGTAGGAATGGGAATGTTCAGACGGATTACCTCACCATTGTTCTCTGGGGTGATGCCCACGTCAGAATCCATAATAGCCTTCTCAATGTTACGGATCTCCTTACGGTCCCAAGGCTTGATAGCGATGGTACGAGGATCAGGAACACTCACGTTAGCCACTTGGTTCAAAGGCACTTTCGAGCCATAAGACTCCACTCGCACACCATCGAGGATGGCCACGTTAGCACGGCCTGCACGGATGCGGTTCAACTCATCTTCGAGGAACATGGCAGCCATCTCCATGCGCTCCTCACTTTTCTTCAAAGTTTCTTTAACGTCAATCATATACTTTAAGTTTTAGCTTTCTGTTGACAAAAGTACGTATTTTCCTTGAAACCGCCAAACATTTTGTCTATTTTTTCACTTTTCACCCCTATATATAAATAAGGTGTAGGGGTAAAAAGGGGCAGAATACCATATTTGTGGTATGCGGAATAGCCCACGTGTGGGATTTCGTAACCCCTGAAATCGCCGTACCTTTGCACCCAGAAACATTAAACAACAAACATTTAAAAAGAAAGATTATGGCAAAGATTGCAAAACAGCTGACCGAGCTTATCGGCAACACCCCTCTGCTGGAACTCACCAAGTTCTCAGAGGCCAAGGGACTTGAGACTCCGATTATCGCCAAGGTGGAATTCTTCAATCCTGGCGGCAGTGTAAAAGACCGCATCGCCTTGGCGATGATAGAAGACGCAGAACAGAAAGGACTGCTGAAGCCCGGTGCCACCATCATCGAACCGACGAGTGGAAACACAGGCGTAGGACTGGCACTCGTCAGTGCTGTCAAGGGCTACAAGCTCATCCTGACGATGCCTGAAACGATGAGTGTAGAGCGTCGTAACCTTGTGAAGGCTTATGGTGCTGAGGTAAGACTGACAAGTGGCAAGGATGGTATGCCTGGTGCCATCAAGGCTGCAGAGCAACTGCGCGACAGCATTCCCGGCAGCATCATCCTGCAACAGTTCGAGAATCCTGCCAACCCCGCCAAGCACTATGCCACTACAGGCCCTGAGCTCTGGCAGCAGACTGATGGCGAGATTGACATCTTCGTAGCAGGCGTAGGCACTGGTGGCACGGTCTCTGGTGTGGCCAAGTACCTGAAGGAGAAGAATCCGAATGTGAAGATCATCGCCGTAGAGCCCAAGTCATCACCCGTCCTCAACGGCGGTCCGAGTGGTCCCCATAAAATTCAGGGTATTGGTGCTGGCTTCGTTCCCAAGACTTACGATGGCAATCTCATCGACGAAGTACTTGATATCGAGAACGATGACGCTATCCGCACTGGTCGTGAACTGGCCCAGAAGGAAGGACTGTTGGTGGGCATCTCGTCTGGAGCAGCTGCCTTTGGTGCCTCAGTGATTGCCAAGCGTCCGGAAAATAAGGGAAAGAAGATCGTAGCCCTGTTGCCTGATACTGGCGAACGCTACCTCTCAACGGTACTCTACGCTTTCGACGAATACCCGCTTTAAAGCACGATTTTCTCCCGATTAAGGCGCAAATCATCCTAAAAACAGGGTGATTTGCGTTTTTTTTGTACTTTTATTTTGTTATTTAACTAAAATTCCCTATCTTTGCCAACTGTAACTACCTGAAACCTGATGAGCAGTAGTAACAGACAAAGACTTCTGGCCGTCGCGACGCTCCTAACCATCAGCCTCACGGTGTTTGCCCAGAAAGAGAATATGGAGACGATTGCTGACACGCACCATCTCTCGGCTTATTTCGTGGCCGCACTGATGATCAGCGTGTTTGTGATGATCTTCTCCAATCGTTTGTTCTATTTCCGCCAACGGGAAGTGAGTGCTCAGGCACAGCAACTAAACACACAATTGGGACTGGTACTTACCTCGAACAAAACACAGGTATGGACCTACGATGTCACCAAACATCTCTACACCTTATTGTCGATCAAGGGAGAAGAAGAGAAGACCTATGTGCCCATCGACTTCTCGCAGTTCTTCGACAGTAACGAGTTCACCCAATTGCACAAGGCTGTCACCACTCTGGCCGACAGCAATAAGGATCCCGAGCCCATCGTGATCAGAGGCAGCAAGCCTGAAGACGGATCCGCCCCCCGCATCTACAAGGTCAACCTGACTATCTTGCAGCGCGACAAGAAAGGCAAGGCTAAAATCCTGTTAGGCTCCCAGCGTGACATCACGGACAACAGAATGAGGAAGGAGAAAGCCCGCAACCTGGCCCTGCGCTATCACACCGTTTTCAATTCATCGCTGGTCGATATGATCTATTACGGTGCGGACGGTTACATGACAGACATCAACGACAAGGCCTGCGAAACCTTTGGCGTCGACAGCCGTGAAGCCTTGATGAAGCGAAAGGTGAAGATTACCGACATCCCATCATACAGGGATCTCGACTTCGACCATATAGAAAACCTGCAGATGTCGTCGATCACCGATATCGACCACACGAAACGTGAAGACGAACGGATACCGGAAGTGACCATCAAAGGCAAGTTCTACTATGAGTGTGCCGTGTCTGTCATCCGCGACAATGACAGGAAACTGCTTGGCATCATTGCCGCCGGGCGTGACATCACGGATATGGTCGATTCGCATCACCGTCAGCAACAGGACGCCCTGCTGCTCGAAAAACGCACCAAGGACATCCAGAATTATATCAACAACATCAACTACTCACTGAAAGTGAGCGGTGTGCGACTTGTCAACTACCACCCTGACAATCACGAACTGAAGATCTTCAGCGACCTGAATCAGGTGCAATACAGTCTCTCGCAAATCCGCTGTGCCTCACTGCTGGCACCATCAGACCAGCGAAAGGCCCGTGGACTGTTGCTCCGGATGGACCATCGCACTCCAGGCAATTTCATGGCTACCGTACAGACCCGTTTCCACGACGAGCAGGGCCGCAACATCTTCCTCACATTCAACATGGTGCCTGTAGAGGGCAAAGACGGCCGCATCAGCCATTACTTCGGCATGCTGCGCAATGACACGGAGATGGTTTACACGGAGCGCCAGCTGATCAAGGAGACCAAGAAAGCTCAGGAGACGGAAGAACTGAAGAACACCTTCCTGTTGAACATGAGTTATGAGATCCGTACGCCCCTCAATGCCGTCATCGGATTCGCAGAACTCTTCAACGGGCCTCACGACGTGGAGGATGAGCCCGTGTTCTCTGATGAGATCAAGCGCAACACCAATGAACTGCTGGCCCTTGTCAACGATATCCTTTACATCTCCCGCCTTGATGCGAAGATGGTGGAATTCAACTATCAGGAAACGGACTTCGCCACACTCTTCGAAGGCTACTGCTACATGGGATTGAGTGCTCTGAATCCTGATGTGAAGATCCAGGTGGAGAATCCCTATAACCGCCTAATGGTCAAGATCGACGAACAGAACGTAGGAGAGGTGATCCAGAAACTCTGTGTCAATGCTGCCCGTGTCACAAAGGCAGGCACCATCCGCGCCAAATACGACTACCGTCACGGTGAATTGAACATCACCATCGAGGATACCGGCAAGGGCATGAGTGCAAAAGAGCTGCCGCACGTGTTCGACCGTTTCGTCAGAGACGAGAACAACCAGCGTGAGGGCACTGGTCTTGACATGGCCATCATCAAAGAGTTGGTCGAGCAGATGGGCGGTACAATAGAGGTCCAGTCCGAGGAAGGCAAGGGCTCGGCAACCTACGTCATCATCCCCTGCGAGATGACCGCTATGGAGAAAAAGACAGAGATTATTGTTTAATCAGGCTACACGAACATGACCATACTATTATCACATATCCATATACTAGCCGCCATCCCACTCGATGTCTCATCAGTGCTGATGGTTGTCGTCATTTTCATTGCCTTCGTGATAGCCTGGGCCGTCAACCGCATCAGTCTGTTGCGCATCCGTCAAGGGGTTGACAAAATCAAAGAGACCTCAGCCATTATGCAGCACACCCTCGATATGGGTAAGAACTACGTGCTGATGCTTGATATCCGTCAGCAGCATGCCATCAACATTCATGGCCATCTCCTGCCTGACGACGGCATGGACTATGAAGAGAGTTTTGAGTTGATTCATCCTGACGACCGTCATATCTACAGGGAGTTCATCAAACGCCTGGCAATGGGGGAAAAAGAGACGGACGAGTGTATCTTCCGTTGGGACATAAGCGGCGAGAAGAGGCTTGGCCAGTGGCGCTATATGGAAGACCAGGGCATTGCCGAGTATGCCAATGCAGCAGGCATCCGACCCATCCACATCTTCTGTACACTGACAGACCGTACGGAACAGATCCTCTTGGAGAAAGAAGAACAGGAGATGGCCAACAAGTATCGCCGTATCTTTGAGCAGTCACTCACGGGATTGGCTTTCTATGACAAGGAAGGCCGTCTGCTCACGACCAACAAGAAGATGCGTGAGATTCTGAACTTCCAATCGGAAAAGGATCCTTACTACTACGAAAATTCTCTGTACGACATGCCGACCTTCCGCGACCTGCTGAACAAGCGTCATGTGGAAGAACTCTATTTCTGTACCAAGAGTATCATCATCGAGCGTGGCGTCAACTGCTACACCGAGATGCGTGTACACCCCATCTACAAAGACGACGGCGAGCTCTACTGCATCACCTTCTCTATCCGTGATGTCACCCAGGAACGTGAGCTCTATCTGCAGAACAAGAAGAACAGCCACGACATCCGTGTGGCCAACGAGGCCATCCAGCAATACGAGAACGAGATCCAGTATCTGATGGATACCTGTAACATGCGCTTCTTCCGCTGTTCAAGGGCCGAGCGCACCTGTACCTTCTATAAAGGAATGACTACCGAAGTCAACACAATGAGTTTCGACGAGTTGATAGAGCACTTCGTTGACAGTCCTTTCCGTCAGGGGCTGGTGGATTACGATACCTACTTCAGCGTGCAGCGCACCAATCTCACGAAAATGCACCCGCTCTTCCACGAAGGCAATGAGATGCAGTGGAACTTCATCGACAGCGTGCCCTACTTCGACGAGAACGGTGAGATGCTGGGCACATACGGTATCGTACGAAACGTCAACGACCTCATCGAGAAGCAGGAACGGCTGAAGCAGGAAACAGAACGGGCTAATGATTCGGGACGTCTGAAGTCGGTGTTCATGGCCAATATGACCCACGAGATTCGTACGCCGCTGAACTCCATCGTCGGTTTCTCAGACGTGCTGCCCATGCTCTCCACCCAAGAGGAGAAACAAGAGATCATCCATGTCATCATGAACAACTGCGACATGCTTATGCGACTGATCAACGATATCCTTGCCATCTCGTCGCTCGACACCGGCGGCATCCGTATCGAGCCTGCAGAAGTGGACTTTGCCAAGAGTTTCGACGACATCTGCGAATCACTGAAGCAGCGTGTACAGGAGCCAAGCGTGGAATTCATCAAGGAGAACCCTTACGACAGTTTCGTCACCGTTCTCGACGACGCCCGTATCCATCAGGTCATCACCAACTTCGTCACCAATGCCGTGAAATATACCCACGAGGGACATATCAAGGTGGGGTACAGGTATGAGGAGTCAGGAGATTTGTATATCTATTGCGAAGATACTGGTGCAGGCATTCCCAAAGAGCATCAGGCTAAGATCTTCGAGCGTTTCGTCAAGCTCAACGATTTCGTCCAAGGCACGGGCCTCGGTCTCTCCATCTGTAAGGCCATCGCTGACGCCTGCCATGGTGAGCTTGGTGTCGAGTCGGAAGGTGAAGGCCACGGATCGACATTCTGGATTCGCATTCCATGCGAGAAAAGGTGAAAAAGTGAAAAGTGAAAGAAAAAGATGATGAACAAAAAGATATATTTATATAATAAGGTGCAAAAGTGGATGAAGTATCTGCCGATACTTTTCACCCTTTCACTTTTTCACCTTTTCACCTTTCCTGCCTCGGCCCAGACGAAAGACTCCATCAGGGTGTTCACCGACGAGCACCCGCTGGTCTATGAGGATGCCTGGGACTTGTGGCCCTACGTGTTCCTCAACGAGAACGGCGAGCCTGACGGTTACAACATCGACCTGCTGAAGATGATCTTCAAGAGGCTCAACATCCCCTACATCGTCAAGCTGAAGCCCACCCTCGAGGCACAAGCCGACCTGAAGAGCGGCAAGTCTGACCTCATGCTCCGTATGGATGCCTCGTTCTCCAGAGGCAACTCCCTCTACAGCAACACCATCATCCAGCTGTTCACCCATAGTGTAGTGTCACCGCAGTCATCCAATGTGGTACTGCGAACGGGCAAGGACCTGAAAGGCCATCAGGTAATCGTCCACGAAGGCAGTTTCAGCCACCATATGATTATGGATGAGGGCTGGACGAAAGACATCAAGGCCTACGACGATATGAAGGAAGCCATCCAGAAACTGCGCTCCGACGAACAAGGTGTCATCATCTGGAACACCATGTCGCTGAAATGGCTCATGCGGAAATACAAGACCGACAATCTGGTTATCAACCCCATCGACATCCCTGCCGGCGAATACAAGTTCATGTCTAAGAACCGTCGCCTGCTCGACCAGATAGACAGCGTCTATACCGAACTGCGTGTCGATGACCAGTTGGAAGGCATCCGCAACAAGTGGTTCTATCCCGAGCATGCCGATTCAGGCATCCCTGCATGGGTGTGGAACATCGCAGCCGTATTGGCAGCCTTGGCTCTGATCTTCCTCGCCTACTACACCTTCTACCGTGTCCGTGAGCACCAGATGACCCGTGAAATCCGCCAGAGCAATGACCGTCTGTCGCTCGTGCTCAGTTCCAGTGAGATCGGCCTATGGGTCTATCACGTGATGGCCCAGACGGTGGAATTCCTTGACGAGTTTGGCAAGACGCAACAGACACGCCATCTGCATGAACTGGTGAACCGCTACAACCAGAACGATTTTGACACCCTTCGCGAGGTTCTCTCCGACATCTCCAATCAAAGGAAGGATTCAGCCAACATCACGCTGAAAATCAGGGAACAAAAGAACAGTCACTTCGTTGAGCGTGACTACAACGTTGACATCGGCGTGCTGCGCCGTGACCGCAATGGCAGGCCTACGGACATTCTCGGCACAAGGGTCGATATCACTAACGAGCGGATGCGGCAGCTGCACATACAAGACAATATGATGCGCTACCAGGCCGTCTTCAACTCTGCCATGATCGACATGGTGGTGTACGATGCCGATGGCTACATCATTGATATGAACGACAAGGCCCTCAACGGAATCCACATGAACCGAAAGGACCTGATGAAGGAGCACATCCATCTGACAAGCGTCTTAGGCGTGGACCATATCGACCTCGACACGTTCCAGCCACTGCACATCACTCAGATCTATCCCTCTTCCGAAGACCAACGCTCACTGCAACAACATCTGAGACGTTCGCAGCTGTTCTACGAACTGAAATTAGTACCCGTGCGCGACAGCCAGGGTAAGCTGCTGAACATCTACGGTACCGGCCGTGATGTGACTGAGGTGGCTATGTCCTATCGTCAGATTAAGCAGAATGCCCGCGAGTTGCAGGAAAGCAACGACGAGATCAACAACTACATCCGTAACATCGACTACGTGATGAGCGTGGGCGGCATCCGTATGGCGCGCTACAATCCTGAGACGCATACGCTGACCGTTTACAGCGACTCAAACAATGTGCAGTTCACGCTGACACAGACGCAAGCCCTCACTTACGTTGATGACAGTTCACGGCGCCGTGCGCTGAACATCATCAAGAGTATGGATAGCCTGGCCACCAAGCCCATCCATGCAGACATCAAGACCACCCTGCGCAAACGGGGCGGAGGTGGACGATTGCACCTGCAACTGCATTTCATTCCCACGTATAACAGCCATGGGGAGATTAAGGAATACTTCGGCATGTGTCGTGACATCAGTGAGATCAAGACCATCGAGGAGAAGCTGGCGGCAGAGACGCTGCGAGCCCAGGAGGTAGAGGTAGTGAAGAATGCGTTCCTCCACAATATGAGCTTCGAAATCCGCACACCGCTCAACACGGTGGTAGGTTTCGCAGAGCTTTTCCAGATGGAGCACAGCCAGGAAGACGAAGTGGTGTTCATTCAGGAAATCAAGGAAAACTCCGCCAAGCTGCTCAAACTTATCAACGACATCCTGTTCATATCCAGACTCGATGCAGAGATGATTGAGTTCAACAAGCGCATCACCGACTTCTCAAAGACCATCACCCAATGGTGCGAGTCTGTCTGGGCACCCATGCAGAAGCCCGGCGTCGAATATACCGTCAGCGGCCTCTTCAACAAGCTGATCCTCGAGGTTGACAGCTCAAATGTGGGCATCATCATCGACAAGATCGTCACCAACGCCGTGCAACATACGGAAAAGGGTTCCGTCAATGTGCGCTTCGACTATCTGGGCAACAACCTCATCGTCTCCGTCGAGGATACCGGCTGCGGTATACCTGAGTCATCCTTGGGCAACATCTTCGAGCGTTTCGTGACAGGAGCCAACGAAGGAGCCGGTCTCGGACTCGCCATCTGTCACGAGCTCATCAAACGGCTCAACGGCACCATCAACATCAAGTCCGAAGTGGGCAAAGGCACCACCGTCTGGTTCTCCATCCCCTGCAAGGCACTTGAAATAGAAAGGACGTAGAAATTATGAAAGAAAAGATATATCATACATATAATAAGGTGCAAAAGTGGAGAAAGTATCTGCCGATACTTTTCACCCTTTCGCTTTTTCACCTTTTCACCTTTCCAGCCTCTGCCCAGATTGACTATAGCTATACAAAGGAGAATCCGGTGATCATCGCCAGTGACTGGGATTTCCCGCCATACGAATATAGTAACGATCAGGGCGAACCTGCCGGCTACAATGTGGAGCTACTGCAGACGATCTTCAAGAAACTTGACATTCCCTACCGCATCATTCTCCGCGAGTGGAGCGAGGCTGCGCAGACCTTCGAACGCCGCGATGCAGACCTGGTCATCGACCCCTCCTACCGTTTCCACGGAAGGCCCTACATCCGCTCGACCAATATCCTGAATTACTACAAGGTGCAGATCGTCTCTTCCGCAGGAGCCAGGAAGGTGACGGCACTCGCCGACTTCACCCCCGAAGACACGCTCGTGCTCAAACTCGACGACTACGCTGCCAACCGCATCGTGGACGAGCGCCATTTGGACGTTCCCATCATCTATTGCTCGCCCAAGGAAGCCCTGGCAGGCATCAGCGAGGGGCGCTACAACTATTTCATCTGGGGCGAGGGGCCATTGAACTGGAAGAAGAAGGAACTGGCCATCGACACATTGATCACAGGCTCTATCGACATTCCTGACGGCGAGATACGCATCGTGGGCTACGACAAGGAACTCATCGACGCCATCGACGATGAATACGCCCGTCTGGAACAGGGCGGCGACCTTGAGAAACTGCGCGACAAGTGGTTCCATCCCGAACGTCAGCACGACGACACCTCACCCGTAGCCCTCATCGTGCTCGCCGGAGCCATCGTCGCCGTCATCATCGGCCTGCTCATGGCCCGTCTGGTGCGTGACCGTGTGCGCCAGGCCGTGCGAAAGACGGAAGACCTGAACCAGATGATGGAACAGGCACTGAACATGGGAAAATACTACGTGTTCACCATCGACGTCGTCTCAGGCCAGATCCACAACATCCACGGCAATCTGCTGCCCGAAGGTGAGCTGGTAAGGGAAGTCTTCTTGCCCCGCATCGACAAGAGCGACCAGGAAGACTTCCAGAAGAAAGTCGATTTGCTGATCTCTGGAGAACTCCAGCAGGCGCGCTACACCAAACGCCTGAACATCGGTTCGCTGAAAGATCCAAACTGGATCTGGCTCAGCGGACTGGCAAGCCTTGAATATGTGGACTTCAAACCTCGTTATATCACCAACACCGCCCGTGATATTACCCAGCAGATCGAAGACGAGCGCATCAACAGCGAGCTCAGCGCAAAATACATGAAGATCTTTGAGACCAACATCATCGCCATGGCATTCTACGACAGCGAGGGCAACCTCATCGATATGAACGACAACATGCGCAAGCTCTGCGAGGTCAATGAGGAGGCCGAGGCTTGGCTCTTCAAGACCAAGATTTTCGATACGGCTCTCGTCAAAGACCAGTACCTGTGCGGCAGCCGCGAGGAGTTCCACGTCTGTCAGCATGCTGTATTCCCCCAGCTCGGCATTGACAAATATATTGAGCTGCGCATCAAGCCCATTTGCGACGACAACAACAAGGTGAAATACTATGTGACCACCGCCCGAGAAGTCACCGACGAGCGCAACATCTACCTTGAACAGCTGCACCACAACAAGGAAATGGAGAAGACCAACGCAGCCATCAACGAATACGAGAGCCGTCTGCAGTACCTGCTCGACAACAGCCAGATGTTCATCTGGAACTATTATCCTGAGAGCGGTCAGATCACATACACTCACTCCTCACGTAAGAATGAGTTCAGCGAGACCCTCGAAGAGTTCTTCGAAGGCATCGATATGGAGAGCAAGGAACAGGCACTGACAAACATCAGGGCCTGCATCGGGTCACGACAGCCCTACGATGCCATCCACCACTACCGCTACACACCGTTGGAGAAGCACCCCGTATGGTATGCCATCAGCGGTATTCCCAACCTCGACAAGGCCGGCAAGCTAACGAGCTATTTCGGCATCGCGAGAAACATCACGTTCCTCATGGATGCCCAGGAGCGGCTGAAGCGCGAGACCAGCCGTGCCGAGGACTCAGGACGCATGAAGAGTGCCTTCCTGGCCAACATGACCCACGAGATACGCACGCCGCTGAACGCCATCGTAGGCTTCTCAGACCTGTTGCCCGTCATCGACACCAAGGAGGAGCGCATGGAGTTCATCCGCATCATCCGCAACAACTGCGACATGCTCATGCGCCTCATCAACGATATCCTCGAAGCCTCGTCCATGGGTCAGGCGCTGGCCATCAAGCCCGAAGAGTGCGATGTCTCGTCCGTCTTCGACGACATCTGCCAGACGCTCGCCCAGCGTGTGCAGGAGCCAGGCGTGGAGTTCGTCAAGGACAACCCCTACCCCACGTGCCCCACCGTGCTCGACAAAGGCCGTGTGCAGCAGGTGCTCACCAATTTCGTCACCAACGCCGTCAAATACACCCATCAGGGTTTCATCAAGGTGGGCTACCATTGGGAGCGTCGTGCGAAGTTCGACGGCAGCGGAGAGGCCGAAGGACTGACCTTCTACTGCCTCGACACCGGCGCCGGCATCCCCAAGGACAAGCAGGCGAGCGTCTTCGAGCGCTTCGTCAAACTGAACGACTTCGTGCAGGGTACCGGCCTCGGACTCTCCATCTGCCAGAACATCGTTGAGCGCTGCAACGGCCATATCGGCGTCACCTCCGAAGGCGAGGGCCACGGCTCCTCCTTCTGGTTCTGGATCCCCTGCGAGCGCAAGATCATCAACCTCCCCGGCTACGACACACCAACATTAAAGGCTTGAAACCGAGAGTTTCATGCCTTTAATGTCTGTCTTTGCTGCCTGCAAAAATAACTTTATAACATATAACATTATAACATTAAGCCACTTGCATATTGCTCAACCAGAAATCAGACGGAGCTGAATGTTAATATATGTATAATATATATAATATATAATAATATAATAATTATACTATATACTTACCTATCTCCGATTTCACTATGCGAACATCCTTAATGTTATAATGTTAATTGTTATAATGTTTATCCGAGGATGAATGTGCGCTCCAGCCAATAGATGAAGATACCGGCGAGGTAGCCTGCGAAGGCCACCCAGGTGATGCGCTTCATATACCAGCCGAAGGTGATCTTCTCAAGGCCCATGACGACCACACCGGCAGCAGAGCCGATGATGAGCATGGAGCCGCCCACACCGGCGCAATAAGCCAGCAGCTGCCAGAAGATGCCGTCGACGGCCAGGTCACCGGCAGCCTGGACAGGATACATACCCATGCAACCAGCCACGAGCGGTACATTGTCGACAATAGACGAGAGCACACCGATGATGCCCGTCACGAGGTAGTGATTGCCCTCGAAGGTGGCGTCGAGCGTCTGCCCGAGCATGGCCAGCACACCCACCTCCTGAAGCACGGCAACGGCCATGAGGATGCCGAGGAAGAACATGATGGTGCCGAGGTCGATCTTCGACAGCAGATCACTCACACGCTTGGCCATCGTGTCATCCTCAGCCGTGTTGTAATGGAAGATCTCCGTGACCGTCCAAAGTACGCCTAAAACGAGCAGGATGCCCATGAACGGGGGCAGATGGGTGATGGTCTTGAAGATGGGCACGAAGCAGAGACCGCCCACGCCCAACCAGAAAATAATGTCACGCTGGGCCTTCGTGAACTGGCTCACATCGGCCTTGGGCAGGTTGTTCTCCTTGTCGAACTTGCCGCTGAGCTGATACTGCAGGATGAAGGCCGGCACGAGCATCGAGACGAGCGAGGGGATGAATATCTCGGTGATGACGCCCTGAGTCGTGATGACACCCTTGATCCAAAGCATGATGGTAGTCACGTCGCCGATAGGTGAGAAGGCACCTCCGGAGTTGGCCGAAATGACCACCAGCGCAGCGTAGATGAGACGGTCGCCACGGCTCTGGACAAGCTTGCGGAGCACCATAATCATCACAATCGACGTCGTCAGGTTGTCGAGGATGGCTGAAAGGAAGAAGGTCATAAAAGCGACGCGCCACATGAGTTTCCGTTTGGAACGGGTCTTCATGGTGTCGCGCACGAAGTTGAAACCACCGTTGGAATCGACAATCTCAACGATGGTCATGGCACCCATCAGGAAGAAGAGCGTGCCTGCGGCGTCGCCCAAATGGTGTTCGATCACCTCGGCAATGTGATGGATGACATCACCCTCGGCAACAGCGGGATAATAAGCAGCGGGGCCCATCATCAGCAGGGTCCAGCAGAACACACACATCAGCAGGGCAATAGCTGCCTTGTTGACCCTCGTCAGGCTCTCAAGGGCTATGCAGAGGTAGCCGATGCAGAAGACGATGACAATAGCAATCGTTAATGTTGACATTTTGAATCTGAGTTATTAAATTGTTCTTAATTTGACTGCAAAGGTAGTAAAAAGAAGTGAAAAGTGGGAAGTGAAGAGTGAAAAGTAATGTCCTTTAACTCCCTTTAACTCCTTTGTCTTCTTTAACTTCTAAAAAAATCTTATCTTTGCACCTCAGATATGAACAACAACCAACAGGAGACGAAATGGAGTAAAAACGTGATGCTCGTCGATGCGGACTATGTGGACAAGGTCGCATTCAACCTCATCGTGAACTTCGAGCGGATGCTGGGCCGTCGCATCCCCAAGGCTGATCTGGCCAAGTGGGTAGACTGCGTAGCTCTCGACGGTGGTATCCGGGAGGGTGGGTATGAGACACTCGTGGTGCTGGCACACCAGAAGGACAAGGTGCAGCTGGACAACTTTGCCCCGGGCAACTATGCCGCCGAGCTCGACGGCAAGGCGTTCAAGGACCATTTGGGAGAGTTCATCATCAGCGCCGTCGCCATCGAGCCTATCGCTGACAGCGAGGACTATCTGACAGAAGCCCTGCGGCTGGTGACGTCCCAAAAGGAAGTGAAGCGGGTGATGGTGATCCCCAACGCCGAGGATCCTTATATATATAATAAGGTACGCGAGACGCTGAACCGTGTGGATGACGACGAGAAGCGCATTACCGTCTTCGCCATGGAGCCTAAGCCGGGCGGCAATTTCCGTCAGGAGATCCTCGGCTACTCCCTCATGGCCGCCCTCGGAATCACCTCCGATGAAATCAATAGCAAATCGTAAAATCAGTAAATCGTAAATAATATTATGTCAAGAGTTTTAATGATTGGCGCTGGAGGCGTCGCCACGGTAGCAGCATTCAAGATTGCACAGAATGCAGACGTGTTTACCGAATTTATGATCACCAGCCGCCGTAAGGCCAAGTGCGACAAGATTGTAGCCGACATCCACAAAGCTGGCTACAACATGGACATCCAAACTGCTCAGGTGGATGCCGACGATGTGGAGCAGCTGAAGGCGCTCTTCACGGACTACAAGCCTGAGCTCGTGATTAACCTCGCCCTGCCCTATCAGGACCTGACCATCATGGACGCCTGTCTGGCATGTGGCTGTAACTATCTCGACACGGCGAACTACGAGCCGAAGGACGAGGCACATTTCGAGTATTCCTGGCAGTGGGCCTACAAGGACCGCTTCGAGCAGG
>JAEEGJ010013350.1_pt1 | contig 19946 bp, 15 predicted proteins | sample 8958761 | NCBI WGS metagenome assembly JAEEGJ01 (sample SAMN16246546, study PRJNA631951) | gut metagenome | biome: gut microbiome; feature: rumen; material: RS-attached | host: Bos | place: Iran: Karaj | collected 2018-10 | reverse complement strand
CTCTTCGCATAGAGTTCGACGAGGTCAAACGCGAGCTGCTTGATGGAGTTTTTCGCACGGCTTACCGACTTGCTCCATTCGGCAGATCCGAGGCGGGCAAGCTTCGGTGTCCTTCCGTCGGAAGCGACGTATTTCTGGATATGGTCGAGGCGGTCCATCGGGATATAAAGATGGTCGTCGTTCGCATAGGTGATCTGCAGGTAGTCACGCTTCGTACCCTCGACTTCGAGATTCACGAGACCGTCATATCTGCCAACGCCGTTTTCATCATCGACGACCAGTTCACCCGGAACAAGATCCGAGAACAGGTCGATCGTCATGCCGCCTTTTTTCTTCTTTTTGATACCGCGGTCCACACCGAAAATATCCTGTGTTCCGATGAGGACCATGTTGATCGCCGGATAGACAAATCCACTCGGCAGCGGTTTCGGCAGCAGCACCGGCATGCTGTTTTTCTCGAAGAGGAACGTTCTTAGTTTGTCGGCGCGGCTTCCCGTACCGCTCATAATATACGTCGTTTTTCCTTCTTTATTTCTTCCGGAAATCAGCTCGGCGAGAGCGTCTTCATGGCCTCTGTAGCTGTTGCAGGCCGTGCCCTGGATCTTGATATGAATGCCTCCGGGAAGACCGTTATTACTGCTCGGCAGGATCGCCATCGCGACGACCTGTTTCTTGTCGAGTTCACGGAAAACATCCGGGATCTTCATCAGCGCGGTCGAGCACTCCGCCGGGACGAGTCCTTTTTCAAAGGCATTCCGGAAACGCGCTTCAAAGTCCGCAGCGACTCCATCCATTCTGGATCTGACCTGCGCGATCTCATCGACATAGATCGTGTCGCCCATGCTCCGTACAAAGGAGAGGATCGACTCGGTATTTTCTTCGAGGACGGCCGCCCACTTTTCCCATCCGGAAAAAGAACCTCCGGACCGGAGCGCTTCACTTTCTTTTCCGACCATGCGCAGAAGCGTATCGATATTGTTTCTGTCCGCGCCGATCGCCGCCGCTTTTCTTGCTGCCTCATCACCGATCGCGACCATTTTATCCGCGAGACGCTCCCAGTCTTTCGGAGGGATCAGGAGCTCGGACGCCGGAAGGATCGTATATTCTTTCAGCTGCTGCTCGGATCTCTGGGTATTGAGATTAAAGAGCTTGATCTGATCGACTTCGTCATCGAAGAACGACAGTCGCACACCCATATCCGATCCGCTCGGGAAGAAATCGAAGATATCGCCGCGCTTGGAAAACTCGCCGACGCCTTCGACTTCACGGGTACGTACATATCCCATCGAGATCAGGGTCTGCGCGAGGTCTTCCGGAGCAAGCCGCCTTCCCAGCCGGACAGTGACCGACGTATTGATAAACCTTCCCATCGGAAGCATCTTCGTCAGAAGCGCGCCGGCCGTCACGATCAGGCAGCCGCAGTCACGCGTGACATACTTCACGAGTGCATTGACACGCCCCTGTTCGATCTCACGGCTCGATGCCGAGACCTGCGACATATGCGTCTCACGTCCGCGAAGGATCACACTCTCTTTCTCGAAGAAAGCATCGAGATAGGACTTCATTTTTCTGGCGGAGAGCTCATCCGAGACTAGGATCACCGGTACGGGAAAATCACTTGTTTCTTTCTTTCCTGCTTTCTTTCCAGCTGCTTTTTCAGATGCATTTTCGCTTCCGTATCTCGGGTCGTTTTCACTTCTATAGAGAGCAGCGGCAGCGATCAGAAATGCCTTCTGCGTCTCGGTCATGCCGGTCAGGTTGATGTGTCCTTTTTGCGTAGAAAAAGAATCGACCAGCTCCTTAAAGGCAGGGTCGATGAAGGCTTCTTTCAGCATATCCTTTATCGAAGGAAGAAATCTCATGAGTGATGTGATCCTCCTCTGTTTCTTCCACCCGGGATCGGTTTTCCCGAGAGGATATCCTCGACCGCTTTCGCTCCTTCTTCAAAGGCCTTCAGCATCGTTTCCTGCTCCTCTTTCGGAATCGAGGAAAGAACGAAGTCCGCCAGATCCCAGTGCTCGGGGACCGGTCCGCATCCGATGCGGACACGTGCGAAATCCTGCGACTCCACACAGTAGATCACGGACTTCATGCCGTTATGTGTACCGGCCGATCCGCTCGATCTGACGCGGATCTTGCCTCTTTGGATATCGATATCATCGTAGATCACGATCAGATGATCGAGAGGGATCTTAAAGAAACGCATGACCTCGATCACGCTCTGTCCCGACAGGTTCATAAAGGTATGCGGACGCAGGAGGATACAGTCTTCCCCCTGGATCGTTCCTCTTCCGTATTCGCCTTTCCACTTGAGCTTATCTACCCGGATATTATGCTTCTGCGCAAGAACTTCCAGCGTCATGAAGCCGCAGTTATGGAAGGTGGACGTGTATTCTTTGCCCGGATTTCCCAGGCCAACGATCAGCCACATATTATCACCTTTCGCCGTCCAGTCTTTCTCTGTACTTTGTTTCTTTCTAAACCACATCGGATCACATGCCGCTGGTACGCTTCTTATCCGGCTGGATGACCGTCGAAGCACGGGAGCGGTTCTTCTTTGCCACCCAGTTTTCTTTCACGACCTGCTGGGATCTGGCGATCGCAAGACCCAGTTCCGGAACATCTTCCGTGATGGTCGATCCGGCAGCGATATAAGAGTTCTCTTTCAGTGTGACAGGAGAGATGAGGTTACTGTTACCGCCGATAAATACATTATCGCCGATGACGCACCAGGTCTTATCCATACCATCGTAGTTACAGGTTACGGTACCGCAGCCGAAGTTGACGTTCTTTCCGACCTTCGCATCACCGACATAGGTCAGGTGGCGGGCACGGGAATAATCGCCGATGGTCGCGTTCTTCACCTCGACATATGCGCCGATGGTGACGTTGTCATTAAGTACCGTATCCGGACGCAGGTGGGAATAGGGTCCGATACGGCAGTTCTTACCGATCGTGCAGTCCGATGCGATCGAGTTATCGATCGTACTTCCGTCGCCGACGATAACGTTATCCAGACGGGAGTTCTCGCCGATCTCACATTCATCACCGACGACTGTATTTCCGAGAAGGATCGATCCCGGAAGAATGATAGTATCCATACCGATCTTGACAGTATCCGCGATCCAGGTCGTCTCTGTATCGACGATCTGCACGCCCTGCTGCATGAGTTTGAGGCATGTTCTTCTGTTGAGCATCTTGCCGACTTCCTGAAGCTGGACCCGGTCATTCACACCACGGGTCTCATCAAAGTCCGCGATATATGCACCGACCTTATGGCCGTCACGGATCAGGATCTCGATGGTATCTGTCAGATAGTATTCCTTCTGTGCATTCTTCGCATCGATGCGTCCGAGTGCAGAAAGAAGAAGCGGTGTCTTAAAGCAGTAGATCGAGGAGTTGATCTCATTGACCTTCAGTTCCTCTTCCGTGCAGTCACGGTGCTCGACGATCTTTACGACATTGCCCTCGGCATTACGGATCACGCGTCCATAGCCCTTCGGATCCGGTGCCAGGCCGGTGATGATGACCGCGCCGTAATCACCCTGCTCGAACATCTCCAGTGCTTTTGAAATCGTATCGGAAGTAATGAGCGGAGCGTCACCCGGAAGTACGATCGTACATCCGTTTCTCCCCTCGAGGAAAGGAGCTGCCTGCATGACCGCGTGTCCGGTACCGAGCTGCTGCTCCTGGAAGACAAATGCCACATCTTCGCCGAGGACTTCTCTGACTTCTTCCTGTCTGTGACCTACGATATATACCTGTTCTGTAGCTCCAACTCCGGAAAGCGCTTCTGCGACCCAGCGGATCAGGGGTTTACCAGCCGCCAGCTGGACGACCTTCGAGTGATTCGAGTGCATACGCTTGCCTTCACCGGCTGCCATGACAACTGCACAAAGCTCCATATTAGTGTTCTCCTTTAAGGTTAAATGATTCCATGTCTATGCACACAAAAACCCCAATGATCCTGCTCTTACGGGGGGCATCGATCATCGGATTCCTGATGATTTTCATATCAAGGATATTATATCTTTTTTCCGGGCGCTTTTCTACCTTTTTCTTTATCACCTATCCCGCCTGATATGATTTATTTCATACTGCAAAAGCACTGTTCCCTTTACCAGTCGGCGGTTTAGAGAATATCAATAGATTTTTATGATGATTTCTGTTAAGATGGATGAAATACATCATCTTCGAAGATAATGGCGGAGTGTGTCCCGCGCTTCGAAGTCCCGCAACAATGGGGGAAAGGGATTAACATGATTGCATTGATTCTTGCTGCCGGATATGCCACGCGCCTCTATCCGCTGACGATTAATACTCCGAAGCCGCTTCTTCCGGTCGGACCGAAGGCTATGATCGATTACATCACCGATGAGATCGAGACCATCCCGGACGTAACACGGATCGCCGTAGTAACGAACCATCGTTTCGCCGGTCACTTCGACGAATGGTCAAAAGCCCGTTCCGAAAAAGATATCGCAGATGGCAAGCTCTCTTCTCCGATCATCGTGATCGATGACGGCACGACTGACGATACAAATAAACTCGGCGCGATCGGCGACATCCAGTTCGTCATCGACAAGCTCTCTATCGATGAAGACATGATGATCATCGCCGGCGATAACCTCTTCACCTATAAGCTCAGCGACATGTATGCTTTCTTCAAAGAGAAGCAGCACGATACTCTTATCTCCGTCACCGTTGAAGATGTCAACCAGTTAAGAAAACTCGCTGTTGCTACGATCAACGAAGACGGCAAGGTCGAAGCTCTGACCGAAAAGCCGAAGGAGCCTCAGTCCACCGATGCCGTCTATGCGACATACATGTATCTTAAGGAAACGATCCCGATGATCCGCCAGTATCTCGACGAGGGAAATACACCGGATGCTCCGGGCCACTTCCCGTCCTGGCTCTACACCAGAAAAGACGTCTATGTCTATCGCGCGCCGGGAACCTGCATCGACATCGGAACTCCCGAGAACTATAAGGATGTCTGCGACAACTATCAGAAGATCCTCGGACTCTGATCCCTGCCGGACAAGTTCTTTTCAAACAGGAAACCAGAGGGTGCCCGAATGAGCACCCTCTTTCTTCGTGCGTTTACTTGATTTCCCGGGGGATCACTCCTCAGAGGAACCTTCCGTTTCCACTTCTTTTCCCGCCTTATCCTCAAAGAATCTTCTAAGCGGCATGTAGCAAAGGAATGCCACCATCGAGATCGTAATGCCCTTGAAGATATTGAACGGTACGAAGGTCATAAGAATAACATCCAGCTTCGAATCGATCTTGACCAATGTATTAGCAACATCGCACATCTCGATGATCACGGAAAGCGGGAAACCCATTACCTTCTCGTAAAGCGGTATCGTGAAGAAGTAATTCACAAAAGAGGTCGCGATCACGAGCGCAACTGTGCCGAGGCCGAGAGAAAGGATAACACCCTTCTTATTCTTGAAGCGCAGGTAGATGAGCGTCGTTGTGAGAACAAAGATACTTCCCGAGATGAAGTTCGCGACTTCACCGATATTCTGTGTATTCGTGAACGGCATGTGGATCACATTCTTAAGAAGTTCCACGATTACACCCGCGACCGAGCCGCATGCAAATCCGGCAAACAGCGCCGGGATATCGGAGAAATCGTACTTAAGGAAACCGGGCATCAGGGGAAGCGCGATCTCAAGCAGCATGAGCACTTCCGCGAGCGCCGTCATCATACCTGTAAGCGCGATCCTGCGGATCATCTTCTTTCTGGATTCGTTCTGGGATTTGAGATTTGATGTGACTTCTGACATTTATACCACTCCTTCCATCCGGACTATACCGTCGGCACCGGATTCTCACCGGTTCGGCTCTTCGCTCGCGGGCTCGTATCTTCTCGTGATACATCACCGCCGGTGGGGAATTACACCCCGCCCTGAAGTTACGATGGGATTATAAGACCAAGCGCACTACGCGTCAATAGAAAAACCGAAATCTTTCTTCACGAAAAGCACCTGTCTTATTCAGAAATTAATATAAGTGAAACACTTCCGTTGCATCTTCTGGGATATACTTAATCATGTGAAATTATGTAAGAAAGGTATCTTCTAAATGAAGCGCAATATACTTCCAGGTATTCTGGTCATCGCTATCCTCGCCTCTTCGGTATTTGCTGCCGGGTGCAAGGATAAGAAACAAATAGGTCCGACGTATACGGACTGGACGGCTCCCTCTTCGGCATCGCAGCCGTCGGAGGAAGCATCTTCATCTACGACTGTAAAAGAATCGGAAACCCCGACGCCGACTCCTTCTCCGGAGCCGACGGCGACCCCGACACCATCACCGTCTCCGACGCCGGTGCCGGAGTATGTCGAGCCGGTCCTCGAGGGCGGGCCGAAGTGGTACAGCGGCTATGTCGATCCCCGCTCCGTCCGCGCAGAGATCGTTTCCAATCCGAAGGATATCGCCGTACTGGTCAACAAATACTACGCCAGCCCGGAGACTTATGTCCCGGAACTGGTCTATGCGAAATACTCCGCCGGCCAGCAGCTCCGTCCCGAAGCTGCCGAAGCATGGGAGGCGATGCATGACGCATGTATGGCGGATATCGGTCAGGATCTTTACCTGATCTCCGGATACAGATCCTGGGCCACACAGACGGCAAGTTTCAATAACGCGATCCCGAGACGCGGTCTGGACAAAGCCGTCTGTAAGAATGCCTATCCGGGAAGATCCGAGCATCCTCTCGGTCTGGCTTTGGATATCAACATCAAAAGCGACCCCGAGATCCGCGACAATTTCGTTTATACGAAGGCCGGCCAGTGGGTCCTCGAGCATGGCCACGAATATGGATTTATCTGGCGCTATCCGGCAGAGAAAGGTCACATCACCGGCTACGGTGTAGAAGGCTGGCACTTCCGCTTCGTCGGTGTCGATGTCGCGACCGAGATGTACGAGAAGAAGATCAGTACGCTGGAAGAATACTACGGGAAACCGCAGCTCCTTCCGGACGATTACAACGAGTGAGCCCGAAAGGATATAGTACCTATGCTTCTGAGCCACAACGGAGATTATCAGTTCTTCGATATCGGAACGAAGATCTATTCGTGCTACGCTGTCACATATAAAGACAAAGCCGTCATGATCGACGCCGGTCCTCTTTCCGAGCGCGAAGCGATCGAGAAGAATCTGGAAAAGGATTTTCTTTTTGACTTTGATGCCATTTTCCTGACCCACGTACATGGCGATACCGCAGGAAATGCCGAGTATTTCTCCATGCTGTATAACTGCCCGGTCTATTGCATGAAGGATGCACTTTTATCTCTTCAAAGAGGTGTCTGCAAGCGTCCCGCAAAGGATCATCCGTATATTAAAAAAGCAGGTCCCGCAGGAAGTGTCGTCCCGAAGCTTCCGGCATTCGTCCCCTTTGAGCCCTGCCAGAATGCACAGCCCCTGACCAGACAGGTCGCAGAGGAATACTTAGGGAAAGATGTCCAGCTTCTCATGACACCCGGCCACTGCGAAGATTCGATCTCCCTTAGGATCGGAGATACCGCCCTGATCGGCGATGCCGCGCAGTTTAACAAGCGCGTCCTTGCCCCTGTTTTCGTCGATAATGAAGCACAGCTGGCAAGAACATGGGAGACGCTCATCGGACTTTCCTGCAAACAGTATTTAAGCGCACACGGCCGCCCCTTCTCCTTCGAAGAATGGCTCAAAAACAAATAAGAGAAGGCCCCGGAAAACATTTTTCATCAGAAAGAATATAAGTGAAAAGATCTCCGAAGAGACGAGTTTTTTGCGCAGCAAAAACTGTCTGAGTCTCGCGGAGATACTTTTCACTCTTTAATTTGTGTTTAGTAAAAATCTTTCCGGATCCCTTCGATGATCTCATCACGCATGACCCTCGATAGTCCGATCGCCGTCGTGGAAACCACGACCAGAAGATGTGCCAGGATCACGATAATGAAGTACGGCACATTGATGTAGTGCGGGATCGTGGGAGCAATAAAGTTCACCGTTATCTGCATCGAGACAACCAGGATCAGTACCAGGAAGAAGATACTCTCGAAGAAATAGATGATACTCTCCGAGATGACCATCCGGAACAGTGTTTTTCGCGACATACCGACAGCATTCAGAAGAATATATTCTTTCCTTCGGAACACGATATTACTGAGCACGGTCATGATGACATTTAAGAAACACATGAAACTGAGCATCGCGACATAACCGTACATGATAATGCGGACCAGCGAATTCACTGCACTCCGTGCACGGTAATCGATACCGTTATCCACCAGCGTATCCGTCAGATACAGATTATTTTCAAGGATCTCTTTCATCTGAGAAACCGCAGTCACCGGATTTCCGGCGGTAAAGATAAACACTTCGTAGCCGGAAGCAGCTCTCAGATGATAATAATCCAATCTCGAGAGCGGCATATAGATCTCCATAACAGGTTCACTGATCTGAAGATCATCCGACAGATCGATCTCCGCGACCGGCTTCAGCGAGTGAACAAAACTCGGCCGGTTCTCGTCATTGATGTCCATCCTTATCTCGTCAGGAAGCTTCGAAAATCCCTTCCCTTCATAGATCACTCTTCCGCTTTCCGTGTACATCGTAAGAGAATTATTCACGATACAAAGCTCCGATCCGTATTCGAAGAACGGATCCGGATCGATGTCATGTTTCGTCAGAAGTTCCCGGTATGTTCCATCGTCGATAAAAACGATCGGCATATAGACATACTCTTCACCATACGATGAGCTGATCAGATATTCACGTATCTCCTGGGATGCCAGAGACGAGGAAGAAAACTGCATCTGAATGGAAGTAACATACATCATTTTAGCGGTCTTGACAGTATCCACTTCATTGAGGAGATAGAACATAGACTGGTCTTCTTCGGTAAAACCACCCTCCCCGGTAGGGTTCATATAGGAGATCACATTTCCGGCTTCGTTTTCCTCGACTCTGTAATTCTCGGTGACAGAGCGGACCAGCATATTTGCAAAGAGGATCATAAACACGCTGGCCATGATCGAGATGACCGTTGCCAGATATCTCTTTCTATAGCGCTGATAATTCTTCAGAGAAAGAGCTCCGGTAAAGCCCAGGATACGGATAGCCAGCCCGTGATGATTCTTCCCCGCTCTTCCCCGGGATGCGCTGTCCTGCGAGCGCACCGCCTCCATAGGAAGTACTCTGGACACTTTCATCACAGGGATCAGGACAGCGGCGAATATCGTCAGAATGGAAAGGATCAATGGTCCGATCGTATTCTGATAGCCGATGCGGTAATGAAGATCGATATTCTTCAGGATGAAATAATTGGCAGCATTTCTTCCCATGTCACTCAGGGCATTAAACAGGAAATAACTGCTTATATGACCCAAGACAAGACCGATCGGAATGCCGATGATCGAGTAATAAAATGCCTCCTTAAACATAAGATCCCTCACCTGTCTTCTGGTGGCACCGACAGACTTCAGAAGTCCGATCGCACGCAGACGCTCGGAAGACGAGGAGGCAAAGGAATTATAGATGAGCATGATCGCCAGAAGTGCGATCATAGCGATCGTACCGGCAGAGACTACCGCGATGATCCTCTCGATCCTCGTATCATCTGCCGAGTTCTCCATACGGATATAATCCTTGTTATAAAGGCAGTCATCTTCGTAATCAAAATTGTCGGACGTAAAGGTGATATAATCGGACGGATCTTTGAGTTCAAAGTATGCATTTACGGCAGAACCTGCCATGACATTTTCCGAACGGGTGAGGATCGTATTCTTCGCTACCGTTTTCCATGTCGAGTATTCCGGCACTACAAAATATCCGACGATCGTATATTCCTGCTCACCGATCGAGTAGAACTGTTCATTCACCAGTCCCTGCTTATCCCGCTGAAGTCCGCGAAGATTCATGACTTTATGTCCCTGTGAATAGCGGGCATAGTATTTCATATCGATGGTAGATCCGAGCTCCAGACTATTCCGGTCATCCGAGAACATCTCCAGAGAAATGATCGCTTCATTACTGTTTTCCGGCATTCTTCCCCTTACCAGAGAGATGTGGCACATATCCTCAAATCCCGGACTCATCGCCGCCAGGAAATACTCATACTTATCCATATACTGCAGAAGTCTCGGTTCTGCTTTCATGAGTTCTTCATCATATCCGAATCCGGCATTAAAACCGAGTTCCTGGACATACACTACATTTTTGATGCGCTCATCTTTTGCCGTCTTCTGGAAATCCATAGAGGTCATCGAGTACGCTTCTACATGCCATGTACCGTATTCATCGCTGGCGAAGCTTTTCAGAATATCGATCGCGCACTGATGCGCCGACGTCACGATGGAAAACATCATCGTAGCGACGATGATCCCGATGAGAGTCAGTATCGATCTTCCCTTATTTTTGAATACCGTTCGCTTGGCATATTTGCTGACGATATTGGGGGACCGGCTCATTTACGGATCACCTCATCGTGCTGGATCCGGCCGTCCTGGATCGTAATGATACGCTTTGCCTGAAGTGCCACATTTTCATCGTGCGTGATGAGCACCGTAGTCTGATTATATTTCTGGTTCGAATACTTAAGAAGCTCGACAACTTCCTGACTGTTCTTGGAGTCGAGGTTTCCGGTCGGCTCGTCCGCGAGAAGGATCGTCGGCGCATTGATCAGTGCCCGTCCGATCGCGACGCGCTGCTGCTGGCCGCCGCTGAGCTGACTCGGGAATGCATTTCTTTTTTCTTTCAGTCCGAGAAGGTTAAGAAGCTCCCGTAAGCGTTCCCGGTTCACTTTTCTATGGTCAAGGAGCACCGGCATCGTGATGTTCTCCACCACGGAGAGGACCGGGATCAGATTGAAGAACTGATATACCAGGCCGATCTCTCTTCTTCGGAAGATCGCCAGCTGTTCATCGTTCTGTTTAAAGATATCTTTTCCATCGATGAGTACCGTGCCGGATGTCGGCCTGTCTACGCCGCCCAGCATATGAAGAAGTGTGGACTTACCGGAACCGGATGCACCGATGATCGCGACGAATTCTCCCTTATTGATGGTCAGGGATACATCGTTCAGAGCAGCAACGACATTCTCGTCCTTGCCGTATGTCTTGGTAAGATGTTCCGCTCTAAGTAGTTCCATTTTTCCCCTCACCCCACTAAATACTTTCGGATCCGTTATCTTTTCGAGTTGTAGAAACGCACCGTGAAGACTGCACCTGTCGCCGGCGCCTCGCGGTTACTCGCACGGATCGTACCGCTTTGTCTCTCGACGATCATCTTCGTCAGCGCAAGTCCGATACCGATACTGGTATTTAAGGCCACTTTTCCTCTGTAAAAGCGCTCGAACACATGCGGGATATCCTCCGGATCGAAGCCGGATCCGGTATCGCTGATGACAAACTCGGTATAGATCGGCGTGTATTTGACTCTGACCTCGATCACGCCGCCCTCCGGAGTGTGCTCCATACAGTTCTTGAGGATGTTTCCGAATGCCTCGGACGTCCACATCATATCTCCGCGGATGACCGCGTTCTCCGGGACATACATCCTAAGCGCGACGCCATTGATGTCCAGCGGCACCGCCAGGGGGCCTGCCGCCTTTGCGAGCATCTGTCTGACGTTATACTCCTTCTGCTCGAAGAAGACCGTATCTGCATCGATCTTACTCATCTTCAGGAGTGTGTTGATGAGCCACTCGATACGGTTTAAGCTCTGCATCATCTCCGCCAGAAGATCGAATCTCTTCTCATCGGAGAGCTCCGCATCCGAGAACATATCCACGACGATATTCATGGACGTAAGCGGTGTTCTCAGCTGATGGGCGATGTCTGCGATGGAATCAGAGAGGAATCTCTTGTCGGCCAGAAGCTGCGATGCCTGTTCACGAAGGCGGATCACCAGCTTATGGATCTCCGAGCTTAAGATGGCGACCTCGCCTTCCTTATACTCTTCGAACTTCACATTCTCCGCACCATGCAGGATCTTATCGATGCTGTCCGAAAGATCGGCGATCCTTCTGTAACGGCGGATATCCGCGAGCAGCCGGATCAGGATCAGTGTCACGGAAGTAATAACGACAGCGATCACGCTGTTCCATCCCAGGAAAGATGCTCCACAGGCAAGGATCACCGTGATCACGATGTAGATAAGATATTCACGTCGGAGTTCTGCGTTATTGCGGATCATGCTTACTCCCCGGCTTTATATCCGAAACCGCGGATCGTGCGGATCAGCATCGGCTGTGCCGGATCATCCTCGATCTTCTCACGGAGTCTCTTGATATACACTGTAAGTGTGTTGTCATTTACATACTCGCCGCCGACATCCCACAGATCCTGCAGGAGCTTGGCGCGTGTCAGGACGATGCCCTGGTTATTTGCAAACAGGAGAAGCAGTCTGTACTCGAGTGCGGACAGGATGATCTCCTCCCCGTCTTTACTGACGTTGCCTCGGGCGGTATCGATCTTTACATTTCCGAGTTCCACGACATCCGAAGATTTATGGGATCTTCTCATGACACTCTTGATGCGGGACAGCATCTCTCTCGGGCGGAAGGGCTTGCTGATATAGTCATCCGCGCCCATGTCGAGGCCGGTGACGACGCTGTATTCATCGCCGGAAGCTGTAACGAAAATAACCGGAATATCCGCCTTCTGTGCTTTGATCGCCGCACATACGGCATACCCGTTTCCATCGGTAAGGGAAATATCGATAAGCGCCAGATCAAAGGATTCATTCTCGATCTTCGTCATCGCTGTCGTCTGACCCGGTGCCCAGATCACATCGAATCCTTCGGATTTTAAGAAGGCAGAAAGCGTAGTTACAATACTGGAATCATCTTCCACGAGTAAAATTCGTCCCATAAAACAACCTCTTCCACAGATTTCTCTTGATACTATTTTACCTTTTTTACAGGGGCTGTGGGTGACTAATTTCACACTTTCCCACGAAGATAATCATCAGGAGTAGATCAGGCCTTCTCAGATACTGCTTCCGCTACTGCCGGAGCCGCTTCCTTTTTCTTTCTTCCCGTCGCGAAAAGCACTATAAACGCGACCGCGATCACGATCGTTACGCACAGGCCGCCCTCCGGTCCGAATGTGCCGCCGGTCAGGATGTCCTTAGACATCTTGGTAGGTGCGGACGAGAAGACCGATGCCGACTGCGGGTTGCCGCTGACCTCAAGCCCGTAGAGGTTGCCCTGACAGAAGTTCCATACCGTATGCATCGCGCAGACAGTGTAGATATGACCCTGGCGGAGAGCGATGCAGGCAAAGAGCGCTGCGATCAAAGCCAGGTTGATCAGCGCCAGAACAGAGAATCCGGCATTACCTGCATGCAGCAGGGAGAAACACATCGAAGAGAAGAAGATGCCGAACGGGATGCCGAATCTTCCGGCGATACGGGGCATCATGTAGCCTCGCATCATGATCTCTTCCGTCGCGCCCTGCGGGATCCACATCAGAAGATAAAGGAAGAAAAGTCCTACGTTATCCGAAGTAAGGGCATATCCCTTGAAGGAGACCTGACCGGTCACGAACAGAAGGACATATACCGAGGAGATCAGGATGAATCCGAGAAGCATTCCCCTCAGGTAGTTCCTCCACGGCGCCTTACCCTTTCCTCTAAGGAAAGAGGGGTTGGGAGTCCAGACCTGTGCAGAGGAATCTTTCCCGGCGAGTTCTTTTGCAGAAGCAAAACCCATCGTGGTAAGACGGTTTCTCTCCAGAAGCTTTACGATCAGCATATAGATGCCGATGATACACCAGTATCCGATGCCCATGAAGAAGATGAACCAGTGATTCGACATGAATTCTGAAAAGAGAGCTGCTGATTCCGATACCGCATCCTCCACCGCGGATAGGCTGGAAAGCTCGCGGAACATGCGCAGGAAACGAACAGATTCCGTGGTCTTCATGTAGGAGATGACCGCCGGGATCATGGCGACCAGCTGGAAGACCGAGAGCAGCGCCAGCGGCAGGACCGCTTGACCGATCAGGAAACCTCCGAGCGATTTTCTCTTCACCGGCCGGTAACCATAGACTCTCGCTCTGGCGCGGGAAACATAGTCTTTCTCCTGTTTCTTCGCGCGTTCCATGGCTTTTCTGATCTCTTTATCGGATTTCGATTCGACCGATACCGTAAACATCTCGGTCGTAAGAAGTTTCTTCGACACCAGGAGGCAGACCGCCGCAAGAAGGAGCGAAGAGATCACACAGATCAGGATCGGGAGAAATTGCGCCGTGTTCATCAGGCTGTCTCCGATCCCGAAGAAATGTCCGTAGATCGGGATGCATTTATTGATATCATTTGCAGTACTCGGCTGCATGCAGGTCACGCAGGCCACCAGCACGATCATAAAGATCGGAAGGAATGCCGTCTGCGCCGAGATGATGGACTGGCTCATGCAGGATATCATGATCGTGATCGCAGACATCAATACGATCATAGACAGGGAGAGCGCCAGCACTCCGAGGAATCCGGCTATGGAAGTCGGGAAGAAAACGATCATACATACTATGCTCGGAATCAGGGCGTGAAGCGCGACGCCCAGGAAATTACCCAGAACGATCGTCCAGCGTGACATCGGTGTCATAAGGATCGACGCAAAAGTACCTCTCTCCTTCTCCCCTGCGATCGCATTCATCGCGATGAGCATGCAGGTGTACATGATCGATACGAAGAAAAGAAGCGGCGCGACCATTCTTGAGACCCGGTCACGGAATAGGCCCGAAGGCTGCTCATCATGTACGGATTCCGTATAGATAAGCGGCTGCTCTCCTAACGGAAGAAAGACACCGAGTTTATCCGACAGATAATTGTAGTACCCGCCTTCGAGATCATATTCCAGGAAATCTTTCCTGAAGTCCGCATATTCAAGATGGTCTGTAGATATGAACGTCAGTATTTCCGGGCGTTCTTCCACTTTTTTCACCAGGACTTTCTCATCAAAATCCTTCGGGAAAACAAGGACCATAAACGCATCATATTCTTTCATCCATTTTGAGAAAGTAAACACATCGAAGACCGCGTCGGTCTCTTTATCTTCGATCCCCAGCCAGAAGTAATAGTCCCTCTTCTCCGCATATTCTTTCCAGGAATCCGGGGGATTGACCACGACGATATTCGAAGCGTATGACGAGTCGAAGCCGTCATTTCTGTGGATATATTGGTGGATCAAGCTGAAGAAATAGCACAGCACAACAATGACGAAAGCCACACAGGCAAGGAAAGTGATCATAGATGCCTGTGACTTCATCGTGTGGTTTTTTCCGAATGTTTTCCGGATCAGTGCCTTCAGCGAACGCTGCATCTTTACCCCTCCCGATGATATTCTGAATAGAGTTTGAAGAATGCTTCTTCAAAATTACTGCTTGCTGTCTTTTCTGTCAGTGCCTGTGCCGATCCCTGATCCACGATCCTTCCGTCCACGAGGATCGCGATCTCATCGCAGAGCTGCTCCGCCACAGAGAAAATATGTGTCGAAAGAAGGACGCAGCAGCCCTTCTGACGAAGTTCCAGAAGATAATCCATGACCTGTCTTGAGGTAAGGATATCCAGTCCATTGGTCGGCTCATCGAAGATGATCACCTCCGGATCATGGATCAGCGAGATGACGATGGATACCTTCTGCTTCATACCGGTAGATAATTCCACGATCCTCTTATCTGCGAAAGGTCCGATGCCGAATCTCGCAAAGCTCGCCTGTTTTCTCGCCTCTACCTCTTCTTTCGGAATATCGTAGAGTTCGCTGAAGAAGCTGTAGAGCTGGTTCGGTGTGGAGAGCGGGTCAAGCTTGATCTCCGTCGTCAGAAAACCGATCCTCTTCCGGATCTCCTGCGCAGATGCCTGTGTGTCCAGACCGCAGATCGATATGATACCTGTCGTAGGCATGAGAAGCGTCGAGATCATCTGCATCAGTGTCGTTTTTCCGGCACCATTCGGACCGAGAAGTCCGAAGATCGTTCCCTTCCCCACCGTAAAGCTGACGTCTTTCACGACCAGGTCGCGCTTATTATATCTTTTACTTACGTGATTTACCGAAATCATTGGCTCCTCCTTCTTCTGCGATATGCAGCATGCCATCTTTACTCTTCAGGCATATGATAAACAGCTCTGCTGCAAAGAGCAGGTTGATACAGATAACAAGCAAAACGGTCCACACGGAATATGTTCCGTTGAAGATCTCACGGATCGACATGATCACATTATGGATCGGGATGAAGTACTCGGCGAAGATGGCGTCCGACGGACGGAACATATTACCGAAGAATTCGAAGATCAGAAGCACCAGCGGCACCTGCAGGTTCATGATTACATCCTGCATCCTGCGGATCTTAAAGGTGATGCCGAAGCAGAGCATCGCCATCATGACCGCAGCAACGATAAGAAGGATAAAGAATACCAGAAGCTGCGAAGGCGTCAGGAATAACCCGAACGGCAGGAGCGAATACGCACTGTTGCTACGGTTCAGCCATGACGATATAAACAAAAGGAAGAATGTCACCACGGCGCTGACAATGCCGACAAAGATGACCATGAGTGCTTTTCCGATAAGAAGGGATTCTTTCGAGATTGGGGAAAGATAGACCTTCGTGAGGAACCCGCTCTGTCTTGAAGCTGCGAGTGTCTCCGCGGTCAGTGAATAGATACAGTAATACATAAGCAGTATCATCATGCTCGGGATCGTCCTGGATGCTCCCAGATTGGCGACTGCGCGGTTACTCGTCACAAAAGTAAACGGATTAAAGACATCCGCATCCCATCTCTCACCTCCGCCGGCATCCAGATACGGCTGGCCGAGATGCTCGAGAAGATAGGGGGAATAACCTTCGCCAATATCCGCTTTGAACTGCTCTGCCTGAAGATAACTGTTATAGTCTCCGTTATAATCGATCTCCACGGTCATATTCAGATTTCTGGTATTCTGGCCGAGGGAAAGGCGGGAATAATAATCTCTCACACAAGAATCAAAATCAACGACCTTACGGTTCTCGGAGGCCATGAAAAAGACGATAACTCCGCCGTTTTTCATGATCCCCTCTCCCTCTGAATCTACGATCTGTTCGGCTTCTTCGAGCGTCATCCACGTGGGAGAGTAAAAAGAGGACTTCGGACTCGATTCGAAATAGTCCACGAAAGAATCCGGTGCATTAACAAATGTGACCGGACGGCTCTGAAGAGATCCGGTCGACAGATAGTTCATCAGCATCGGGAAAAGATTGATTGCGGCTAGAAGCAGGAGCGCCGGCAGAAGAAAGACCTTAAGGGTCTTCTGCCAGTTGTTGATGATCTTACTCATCTCCCATTTCAAAATCGTGATCGTGTGCCGCATGAAAAAACCTCTGAAATGTTATGTCTCAGGTTGTGTAACTGTTGATTTTATTATAAAAAGCCACAGCCGAAATAAGGTAAAGCAAAGATTCAGTTTCTGTGAACATTCTGAAAACGGCTATTTCTTTTCTTTACATTTTCTCCGGAGGTCCCATATGCCTGGTCTCGCACAGAAGCTCCACAACAGGCGTTGTTGCGCTTCCCGGCGTGCTGTTCATACGGATGATCGTGATCGCAGTATGACGCATACGGACAAGTGCACACAGATACGGGAAAGGAATATTCAGAAGACGGGAGAGCATCGCAGTAAGAGATCCGCCATGCGCGAAAAGCACTACCGTATATTCTTCATCGGTCTCTCTTTCACAGCGGTAGTAAAGGCCGTCTCTCTTATACCCGAGAGATGCCATCCAGGTGTCGGTCTCTTCCATGACACGGTCCACATCAGAAGTTGCGAGATTCCCTTGGAAGAAGGGCCAGTCGTGCCAGGAAGGATCGTCGATCAGTTCGCCTCTTTCAGCCATCGCATCCACTTCATCCCATGGATTGCCGCCTTCATAGAGCGCCTCTCCATAGCCGAACCGGATCTCCTTCATGAAGTCCAGGGGCTGGATCTCACTGATTCCGGAGAGGTCTGAGAAAGCTTTTGCCGTTTCAAAAGCACGTCCGTACGGAGAAGAATAGATCTCGCGGATCTTATCTTCCATCAGTCTTTCTGCCGCCTGCCTTGCTTCTTTTCTTCCAAGCTCTGTCAGACAGTTCTTCTCATAATCCGGTTCGCCGTGCCGTACTAAAATAATTCTCATCCCTCGCTCCTCCAGATCAAAGGGTGTTAAAAAAGGGGGCTTCCGCGAAGCATCGGACAGTTTTTGTGTCCTGCAAAAAAACCGCCGCGCGGAAGAAACCCCCAATTTAAACTTTTCTCATTCCGAACGGAATACTCCGTTTATTATTTCACCAGTTCCTCTGTTTCCTGTGCAATTGCCAGCTCCTCGTTCGTCGGGATGATAGCAACTGTTACCTTGGAATCATCAGCAGAGATAACTGCTTCGGAGCGTACTCCGTTGTTCTTAGAAGGATCGATCTTAACGCCCATGAATTCCAGACCCTCACAGGCAGCAGCACGGATATAGTCGGTGTTCTCACCGATACCTGCTGTAAATGCGATCACATCCACACCGCCCATAGCAGCAGCGTAAGAACCGATGATCTTTCTTGCCTGGTACTCGAACATCTCGAGTGCCAGTGTCGCACGCTCATTGCCCTCACGGGAAGCCTTCTCCAGATCTCTGAAGTCGGAAGAAACACCGGACAGACCCTCAACACCGGATTTCTTATTCATGAGGACATCGATGTCATCCGGGCTCAGGTTCTCGTTCGTCATCAGGAACGGAACGATCGCCGGGTCGATATCACCGCAGCGGGTACCCATGCAGATACCTGCAAGAGGGGTAAGACCCATGGAAGTATCGACGCACTTGCCGTGATCTACTGCGGCAAAGGAAGAACCGTTACCGAGGTGGCAGGTGATGATCTTGATGTCGTTATAATCCTTGCCGAGGAACTCAGCCGCACGGCGGGAAACATAACGGTGGGATGTACCATGGAAACCATAACGGCGGATGGAATACTTCTCTGTAAGCTCATAAGGAAGAGCATAGGTGTAAGCCTTCGGCGGCATGGTCATATGGAAAGCGGTATCAAATACTGCAACTTGCGGTGTGCCCTCAGGCAGTACGGACTCGCATGCCTCGATACCTGTGAGGTTTGCCGGGTTGTGGAGAGGTCCCAGAGGGAAGCACTCACGGATAACACGCTTTACGTCATCGTTAACGATAACGGACTTGCTGTAGTACTTACCGCCGTGGAGTACACGGTGGCCGACAGCCTTGATCTCGGAGATATCGGAAAGTACGCCGTGATCCTTATCAACGAGTGCGTCGAGGATCATCTTAACAGCTACCTTATGGTCCGGCATCGGATCTGTGCAGACATAGTCCTCTTTGCCCGGAGCCTTATATGTGAGCTTACCGTCGATACCGATACGCTCGGCATTACCTTTTGCGAGAACGTCGCCTGTAGATGTTTCAAAGAGCTGGAACTTGCAGGAAGAACTTCCGCAGTTGATAACTAAAATCTTCATTCATTTTCTCCTTTTGTTTCGTTATATCAAAACAGGGTGGAACGGTTTTTCCGTCCCACCCGATTTTACTTAGGAATTCTGAGCCTGTACTGCAGTGATCGCGATTACACCGACGATATCCTTTGCGGAGCATCCGCGGGACAGATCGTTGACCGGCTTTGCGATACCCTGGCACATCGGGCCGTAAGCCTCTGCCTTGCCCAGTCTCTGAACGAGCTTGTAACCGATGTTACCTGCGTCGAGGTCAGGGAAGATAAGAACGTTTGCCTTACCTGCAACATTGCTGTTCGGAGCCTTGCTAGCACCAATGGACGGAACCATAGCGGCGTCAGCCTGGAGCTCACCGTCGATAGCGAACTGCGGATATTCTTCTTTAGCGATCTTTGTAGCCTCAACAACTTTGGTAACGTCGTCGTGCTTTGCGGAACCCATGAAAGAGAGGGAAAGCAGAGCGACTACCGGCTCT